>Ga0070750_10001301_pt1 | contig 13891 bp, 15 predicted proteins | sample VirMetDEL_Nov_24_FD_77013 | JGI IMG/M metagenome (GOLD analysis project Ga0070750, IMG submission 77013) | Aqueous microbial communities from the Delaware River and Bay under freshwater to marine salinity gradient to study organic matter... | ecosystem: Environmental > Aquatic > Marine >...
GTTACCACCATACGTAGCACAACCTTGGGATTGTATGTCCCACGAACATTCGGTCTACGTTTTGAATAGAGCTACTCCTGCTCCTTGGATAGCCAAGATAGATGGAGAGTTCTACCCTGCTAAATACTATTTCACTGTAGACTATACAGACAGTGAGATAGCTGACGACCCTGCTCAACACAAACAAAGTCATGTGCTTGAGTTGATGGAAGCAGGAGAGTATACAGGTAACATTGTTGCGTTACCTAATAATCGAGTACGAGTAACACATCCTGCATGGTTTGAGACAGGAGAGGGAGCGCCAGACTTTAAGCCTAGCCAAAGGGTGTTCCATTCAAAACAAGAGACTGAGTACGTTTGGGATACTCAACGAGTCTTTAACAATCTATATTCAAAGGAGAAGTAAGTTATGGTTATGAAGAAGAAACCAATGATGAAGAAAAAAGGCTACGCAAAAGGTGGCATGAAGAAAAAGGGTATGGCACGAGGCGGTGCTAAGATGCCTATGGCTAAAGACCCAAAGACAGGTAAAATGGTTCCTGCATTTGCAATGGACGGCAAAGGCAAGATGAATAAAGGCGGTATGACCAAAAAGAAAAAGGGCTACGCAAAGGGCGGTGCTACTATGAAGAAGAAGGGTTATGCAGCAGGTGGCATGTCTGTTCCTCAACTTAGAGCCGCAGCAAAAGCCAAAGGCTATAAAATAATGAAGGGTTAGTCAGTATGGCTAAGTCTACAGTAAACAAAGCAGGAAACTACACCAAGCCTACCATGAGAAAGAACCTGTTTAGCCGAATCAAAGCAGGAACTAAAGGAGGCAAGGCAGGTCAGTGGAGTGCTAGAAAAGCGCAGATGCTTGCCAAGCAGTACAAAGATAAGGGTGGTGGATACAGATAATGGCACTCGCAAAAAGTCAACGTAGTCTAAAGTCTTGGAGCAAACAAAAGTGGAGAACAAAGAGTGGTAAGCCCAGTAGCAAAACTGGAGAACGCTATCTTCCTGAGGCTGCAATCAAAGCTCTATCACCTCAAGAGTACGCAGCGACAACTAGAGCTAAAAGAAAAGGCACAAAGCAGGGGAAACAATTCGTCAAACAACCAAAGGGTATCGCAAAGAAAACACGAGCGTATAGGAAAGTAAAGTAATGATAGTAAAAGCATGGTTCATAGTAGCAGTAATGTCTGGCGTATATACAGACGGAACAAAAGATATATTTATATTTCAGCACCCTGCTGATCACGGACACTTCCATAGCTCAACTATGTGTCAAAAGTTTATAGGGGATCATCCTTTTAAGCTTGCAAAAGCATTGATTAATCAATATGGAGATAGACCACCTGAGCAGATTATGTGTGTGCCTGAAGATACAGTTAAACTATTTATGCAAGAGGGTGGCAGACGAGGCGAGAAAACCTAGTGCTGTATGAACCCACTTGTGAAATATGTGGCAGTCACATTGAAGACGACAGATGTGAGGTGTGTGAACATACAGGTGACAACGGTGCTTGGGTAGAAGAGGTTATAAAGGAAAAAGATGACAAAAAATCTGACTGAAAAACAACAAAAGTTTATGGCTGTCTTGTTTGAAGAAGCCAACGGTGACGTTGTGTCTGCTAAGAAACTAGCAGGATATTCAGACACGACTACAACACACGATGTCATCAAATGTCTTAGAGATGAGATAGCAGAAGCTACAAGAGACTACATGTCACGTATTGCACCAAAGGCGGCAGTAGCTATGGGTAATGCGCTTGTTGATCCCACAGAGTTAGGTATCAGAGATAAGATGGTAGCAGCAAAAGATTTATTAGACAGAGCAGGATACATAAAAACAGAAAAAGTCAATGTGGAATCTTCAGGAGGTTTGTTTGTTCTTCCTGCTAAAGAAGGAAAGAATGAGTGAGGACAGAGAGAGTCTAGGGTATTGGGCATTACCATTACCTGACGTTGAGGGCAAGCAGTGGAAGAGGATACCTAAGATAGCACGACTTGTACCTTTTGGCTATGAGGTAGATCCAGAGGATGAAAACTTTCTTCTGCCTGTAGAACAAGAACTAGATGCGCTAGAGTTAGCAAAGAAACATTTAAGACAGTACAGTTACAGACAAGTAGCCAACTGGTTGACACAGCAAACAGGACGTTACATATCTTACAGAGGACTAAAGAAGAGAATAGATATTGAAAAGAACCGCAGAAAAGTTGCTAGTGTTAAAAGGGAACTCGCCAGAAGGCTTGAAAAGACGCTCAAAGAAGTCTCGAAGCTCGAAGAAAGTACAGGAACATATACCACCGAAAGTAGAACCGCCTAGTATAAACTATGATCTAGGTGGTGCAGAAGAGGTTCAACAAGATGTGTTATTCCAACCAAACGCAGGACCTCAAACGGATTTCTTAGCATCCTCAGAACGAGAGGTGTTATATGGTGGCGCAGCAGGAGGTGGTAAGTCTTTTGCTATGTTAGCTGACCCACTTAGAGGACTAAACAATCCTAACTTTAGTGGACTGTTAGTTCGACACACGACTGAAGAGCTAAGAGAACTGATACAGAAGTCTCAGGAGTTGTACCCAAAAGCAATCCCGGGAATCAAGTGGTCAGAGAGAAAGTCACAATGGGTGACTCCTAAGGGGGGACGACTTTGGATGTCCTATCTAGACCGTGACCTAGACGTAATGCGATATCAAGGTCAGGCATTTAATTGGATAGGATTTGACGAACTTACACAGTGGGCGACACCATATGCTTGGGACTATATGCGCTCACGACTCAGAAGTGCAGATCAATCATTAGGGCTGTACATGAGGGCAACAACCAATCCCGGAGGGGCAGGACATCAATGGGTAAAGAAGATGTTCGTAGATCCTGCACCATCCAACTCAGCGTTTTGGGCAACAGAGTTAGAAAGTGGCAATGTTATTACATTTCCAAAAGGGCATAGCAGAGAGGGGCAACCTCTTTTTAGAAGACGCTTCATACCTGCTAATTTGTTTGACAACCCTTATCTAGCGGAGTCTGGTGACTACGAAGCAATGCTATTGTCATTGCCTGAGCATCAGAGGAGGCAACTACTAGAAGGTAACTGGGACGTAGCAGAAGGTGCAGCGTTTCCTGAGTTTGACAGATCAAAGCATGTTGTTGATCCTTACAAGATACCGTCTAGTTGGAGAAAGTTTAGAGCGTGTGACTATGGGTATGGAAGTTATTCAGCCGTAGTATGGATGGCAGTCACACCGTCTGAACAACTTGTAGTGTACAGAGAGTTGCAAGTATCAAAAGTTTTAGCAGCTGACTTAGCAGAAAAGATATTGCAATTAGAAGCAGAAGATGGTACAATACAATATGGAGTTTTAGATAGCTCACTATGGCACAAAAGGGGCGACACTGGTCCTAGCCTAGCGGAGCAAATGATAGTAAGAGGATGTAAGTGGCGACCATCAGACAGAAGTAGAGGTATTAGAGTTGCAGGAAAAAACGAATTACACAGATGACTCCAATTTGATGATCACACCAACGAACCTCGTCTTGTTATATTTAATAACTGCACAAACCTCATATCTCAACTTCCTAGTCTCCCTCTTGACAAAAAGAACAACGAAGACGTAGATACTAATTCTATGGATCACATGTACGATGCACTACGTTACGGCATTATGACACGACCTAGAAGTTCTATATGGGACTATAACCCTGTGAATCAGCGAACAGGCTTTCAGATTGCTGATCCTAACTTTGGATACTAAACATGGCAGAAGATAACGAAATACCCTTTGACACGGATGATGTAACTGTAATACAGAATGATGATCCTGCTCTTGCTTCAGAGAGCGACATAGTAAGTTTTGTACAAGGCAGATTTAAAAGAGCAGAAGATGTACGACAACAAGACGAACAAAGATGGCTAAAAGCTTACAGAAACTATAGAGGACTGTATGGTCCTGATGTGCAGTTTACAGAGACAGAAAAGTCAAGGGTATTTGTAAAGGTAACAAAGACAAAAACACTTGCAGCTTATGGTCAGATAATTGACGTATTATTTGGCAACACATCCTTTCCACTCACGGTTAATCCTACAAAGTTACCAGATGGTGTAGCAGAGTCGGTGCATTTAAATCTAGATCCTAATTCAGCCAACGCACAAGAGGCACTTAAAGGGGCTTTTGAAGATAAACCTTCAGAGCCTTTTTTATTTACACCTGATGGAAAACTTAAACCCGGAGAAACTATTCAAGATTTAGAGAATAGATTAGGTGGTAGTCAACAAAAACTTTCTACAGTATCAGATAAAATTATAGAGGGTACAGGTGGTACACCGCAAACTGTCACCTTCCATCCTGCTATGGTAGCAGCAAAGAAGATGGAAAAGAAGATACATGATCAGCTTGAGGAGTCAGGAGCAAACAAACAGCTACGTAATGCGGCATTTGAAATGGCATTGTTTGGTACAGGTATTATGAAAGGACCTTTTGCTTTAGACAAAGAGTATCCTAACTGGAATGAAGAAGGTGAGTATGACCCACTAATTAAGACAGTGCCATCAACAAGTCACGTATCTATGTGGAATTTTTATCCTGATCCTGATGCGTACAACATGGATGAGGCAGAGTATTGTGTAGAAAGACACAAGCTGTCTAAAACACAAATGCGTAATCTAAAGAACAGACCATACTTTAGAGATGAGTCTATAGAAGAATGTCTTGATATGGGCGCACAATACGACAAGAAGTATTGGGAAGACGACATGAAGGACTACGCTATTGAAAACTACACAGAGCGTTACGAAGTCTTAGAGTTTTGGGGATACGTAGACTCAGAGATACTAGCAGAGAATGGATTAGACATACCTGCTGAGTTACAGGATCTTGATCAGATAAACTGTAACATATGGGTGTGTCAAGGTCACGTTCTTAGATTAGTGCTAAACCCATTCAAGCCAGTGCGTATACCATACTATGCTGTGCCTTACGAGCATAACCCATATAGTTTCTTTGGTGTGGGTATTGCAGAAAACATGGACGATACACAGACACTAATGAATGGTTTTATGCGTATGGCTATTGATAACGCAGCACTTAGTGGTAATCTTATCATAGAGGTAGACGAAACAAACTTAGTTCCCGGACAGGACTTGAGTGTATATCCGGGCAAGATATTTAGAAGACAAGGCGGCGCTCCGGGTCAAGCTATCTTTGGTACAAAGTTTCCAAACGTAGCAGGTGAGAACATGCAACTGTTTGACAAAGCACGAGTGCTTGCAGACGAGAGTACAGGCTTTCCATCATTTGCTCATGGACAGACAGGTATACAAGGTGTAGGACGTACTGCATCAGGTATATCTATGCTTATGTCTGCAGCTAATGGGTCTATCCGTAATGTTGTAAAGAATGTGGACGACTATCTTTTAGCACCTATTGGTAAAGCATTCTTTAGTTTCAACATGCAGTTTGATTTTGATCCTGACATAAAGGGTGACCTAGAAGTAAGAGCGCAAGGCACAGAAAGCTTGATGGCTAACGAAGTACGTAGTCAAAGGTTGATGCAGTTTCTACAGGTTGCGTCTAACCCTGCACTCGCACCCTTTGCTAAGATGGATTACATTATTAGAGAGATTGCAAAGGCTATGGATCTTGATCCTGATAAGGTTACAAATAGTCTGCAAGATGCTGCGATACAGGCTGAGATATTTAAGATGTTTCAACAACAACAGCCTGAACAACAGCAACCACAGCAACAAGCCCCACAAGCACCTGCAGGGGCTGATGCTCAAGATACAACAGGCGCAGGTGGAGGCACTATAGGAACAGGTCAAGCACCTGCACCACAAGAAGAAGGATTTACTGGTAATGTCTAAGATTAAAGAGTTAACGAATAACAAAGAACTATGGGACGCATTTGTAGAGGAACTACAAAGGTCTATAGTAAACTATCAACGTACTATGGAGCAAACAGAGAAGCCATCTGATATATACAGATTGCAAGGTGCTGTGTCTTCTCTTAGACGTTTGATGCAACTAAAGGACATGATGAACGCTAAATGAGTGCTTTATTAAGAGAATACGAGCAAGCTAAAAAGAATATAAAGCCTGTTGAAGTACAAGAGGCTGAGGCAAAAGCTAGAGTGCAAGCAGATAAAAACTATGCTAGACAAGCCGCCTATAATATATATTTAGAAAAGTTTGCTAATGATCCTAATAAATATCAGAATGCAGAGAAAGCTGTGCTAGGTGCAGAGTTTACACAGTTTGGTACAGTTACTTTAGGTGTAGATGCGGAACAAGCGTTTGAGGATAACCGCAATGCTGAAGGGTATTTGTATGGTGGATTAGCATTTCTTAGTGGTTTAGGTTTAGGTGTTGCTGCAAAACCCATTGCAAAAGGTGTTCGTCATTTTGCTCGTATGTTTAGAGGGGCAGATAAACCACCACTACCCACTAGTGTTAAAAGTGAAGCATTTGACTTGTTAAACTATAATATGCCTGAGGAGGCTTTTAAGATTGACGATGTGTTTAGGGGTGCAGATCCTAATCCTAGAGATATAAAAAGACAAGACGCACAAGGTAATTTTTTATACCCTGAAGTAATCTTGGATAAAAGTGCTAGACTAGGAGACGCAGGAGGCTATAAAAACGAGCTAAAAGATAAAGCTAAACCTTTTACGGACGAAAGAGCTTTAGAGTTCGGTGTAGACGCTACTTCTAAAATAAATCCTGACCCCACTACATTATCTAAATTTTATAGTGGAGCAGTAGAAGCTATAGATAATATGACAGAAGATAGCTTAAAGAAACGTATGGTTGGAATTAAAAAAGAAGATGGTAAAATTCTTATAAAGGAAAGTCAATTAGAAAATTACTTTAAGCCACTTGTGGCAAAAGGTCTTATAAGAAACGCAGACTATCAGTATGTAGTAAACGAAGTTTTAAAGGGAAATCCTAGAATATACCATGACCCCATAGACACAGATGCGTTTGTTGGATCTTTACTAACCTACGCTAAAGATGATCCTTTTTCCGTTGAAGACTTAGCTAGTGCAGGAGAAATGCCAAATTTTACTGTAGGACAAAAACAAGTAAATCTTCTTGAAGCACTCTCAAAAGATGCGTATGACGTTTTTGATTTTGATGTTGATGCAAAAAGATCTAAGCTTGAAAATTTAAGAGATTTTCAAAAGGCTATAAGTTTAGAATCTGCTCAAGATTCTACTAGCACATTGTATCCTCTAAAAGACCTTAAAGCAATCATACCTTTACAGGCTAAACATTTCTTAATATTTAATAAACGTCTTAGCGAAGATCAGTTTGCAGATATTTACAACACAACTCCAGATAATCGTCTTATAAACATGACAACAGTAATGAAGAACCCTGAGTTCTCCATAGAAGGTAAAGGGGCTAAGTTAGAGGAATTATTAAAAGGACTTAATGTAATAGACTACAGAGGAACAGGCACTTATCCTGACAACGGAAGAAATTTAATGACTGTAAGAAACGATCAAACTATGTATATTGATGCAGAGTATATTGAGTACCTTCAAGATAAAGGCTACATAAATGCTTATGAATTTACAAAAGATCCATTAAAGTATATAGATGTAATCATTGACGGAGAAAAACAAAATGTTTACTCTACAGCAGAAGATGTTACAGATGCGTTACTTAACTCCTCTGGTTACGTGCGCCCAAAAGTTGCTTTTCACGAAGCCAATATTGGAAAAGCAGATCTTTTACCATCACGACCTACAGGAAAAACAACAGGAAAATATATTGATCTAGACTATATAGGCACTGATGATTTGGCAATAATAACAAAAGCTATGATGAAAGATATATACGAAAGACACGATAACTCTTTAATTAGGACTCTATTACAGGATGAAGTTTCTCCTGAGACATTGGTAGATACACCAACAGGAAGAGTGTATAAAGATTACACACCTACTCTTGATCATGTCAAAAGAGCTATTAGACTAATAGATGAACAGGACTTAAAAGCTGTTGAAGAGGTAGGTATAAACCATTCGTTACAAAAAATGAATATGACTCCTGTAAAAGATGGCACACATTATGCAATGCCCTCTGGTGATTTAAAACTATATGAACAGTTTACACCTGACGGAAGAAATCCAGAAGCACCTGCACAAACTTTACAGAGATTAAAAGATGATCTTAGATCAAAAGTATTAGCTAGACGATTAGCTGTAGGTCAATACGCTTCTTTAGACAAACCTATAGACAGAGGAAAAAAAGAAAAACTTATTGACTTAGATAAACTTAAACAAATAACTAAAAACGAAATAGAATCAGGAGAGGCTGCTTACACGATAAACTTTGATGATAGAGCAGGTAGACGTAGTTTTGAGCAAGAGCAGAACATATTGTATCCCTCTGTTGATCTTGAGTCACTTCCTCAAATAGATGCAGGAAAAGGTTTAAGACAATACTTTGTTACTATAAATGCTAAAAATTTAAATCCTTTAATAAGTGATGCAAATAACACACATGACAGCACAGAAGGAACTATAGGTTATATTAGAATGTCTAAAAGACAAGGCAGTGAAGGTAATATGATAATAAACTCACTTATTAAAGCAGACAACCCTGTGGTAGATGGGTATAGTGACGTAGAGGCTCTTGAGTTTCTAGATAGAAATTATGGTTCTAACCAAACTGATAATATGGAAATGCCAAATGGTGAACCTGTTTCTAGTCAACAAGTACAAGAATTAATTGAAAGAGAAACAAACAACACACAAAGAGTATTTGATAAGACATTTACGAAAGACAGGATAGCAAAAGAATTAAAAGAAAAGTTAAAAATACTTGATGGTGAATTTTTATTAGTAGAAGAAATACAAAGTGATGTTCATAACAGACACATTAGAAAAGCAACGGAAAGCGGTAAAAAGAGTAGTGTTGAACAACCAATTCTTACGCACGATGACTATACAGAAAAGTTAATACAATCTGCCATAGTGTTTGCTAAAAAGAATATGATTAATAAAATAGTAATACCGAATCCTAGCAAAATTAGAGCGGCTAGAGGGGGTGTAGAACAGCTTGTTCCTAATCCTCAAAAGCCCGGAGAAATGATGAAAAAGTATGTGGGTGGTATGTCTGAAGATGTTCTTCAAGGTGCTTATGTAAAAGGTGTTAAGAAAGCAACAAATAAACTTAAAAAGATATTTGGTGATAACATAGAAATATCAAGTGTTCCTCTACCTCATACAAGTAGTGGAGGTCAAAAGTTTGTTGAAGATTATTATAGAAATCTTGCTCCTACCCCTAAAGCAGGTAAAGAAATTGCATTTGCTTTTCCTTCTCCACAAGCTAATATAAAAATAGACCCACAAGAAGCTACTGTTATAGATATAACTAATTTAGACTTTGATCCAGATACAGAATATTTTAAGTATAACGAAGGTGGTTACGTAGGCAACGTAGACTCACAAATGTCTGAACTATTAAATTAAGAGGTGATACTATGGAAGATCAGATGAAATTTGCATTTATGCAACAAGGCGGTGTCCTACGTGATGATGGGATGAATACAGATCCTGTTAGTGGTAATGAAGTACCCTCTGGTAGTATGGCAAAAGAAGTTAGAGATGATATAGATGCTAAACTCAGTGAAGGTGAATATGTCGTACCTGCTGATGTTGTGCGCTTTCATGGTGTGCAGAAGTTTGAGGACTTACGTAATCAGGCAAAGCAAGGCTTTGGTAGAATGGAAAGAGACGGTAGAATAGGTGGTGAGCCTGTTGATGATGACTTCCCTATTCCTGTGAATCAGCTACAGACATTTGATGAAGGTGGGGATACTGGAACATACGAACAGACGTTTGGTCAACCCTTTCAGATGGGGCAACGCTATGGTGATATGGGTGGTGCAACAAACAGAGGCTACGAACTGATAACCTACACAAGTCCTGACGGCAAGCGTACCATAGTTATACCACACTTCAACGGTAAGCCTATGAGTGCTATCCCTTCAGGTTTTGTAGGACAAGACACACAACTTACAGGCGGTGGCGGTGTTGGTATATCTGATGATAGTGACAGACAAGAGGACGAAAACGAAGCTGTGCGAAGAAGAAATATGGGACAGCCTGTTACTATAGATCCCCTAATGCAAGCACAGTTAGATAAAGATGCAAAGTTAACACAGCCAAAAGCCATAGAAAACTTTACAGGGAAAGACTACGCTGACTACTACAATCAGACGCAAGGTTTTGGCATAGATGATATAGCTAGAAATGTTCCTCTTCTTGGAGGTCTAATGTCTATGCAGGATGATAACATACGAAAGACAGCATTAAAGGGTTTAAAGGATGGGACATTGCAGATAGGTAGTGAAGATGAATTTAACGCTATAAAAAATCTTGTAACTACTGCACCCCAACAAAGCTTCTTGTCTAAGCTATTTGGTGTACAAGCTCCAGAGTTTACAGCACCTACAGGGCTACCAGAAACCTTTGCAGATTATGGTACGCAAACAGGAAAGATGTTAACAGGAAAAGAAGATAATTTACTTCCTACAATATCAAAGACAGCAGATACAGTGCAAGGCTTAAACATAGTTGATGATAAAACTATTTTGTCCCCTGATAATGTTACAAACATAATAAGAGACATGGGTAAGAGTATGCCATTTAAAGGTAGTATGTCTGAAAGTATATCAAAAGGTATGTTAGGTATAAGAGAAAAGAATGGCAAAGCTGTAGTAAACTCTCCAGATGGAGAAAAAGACTTGGATGCTAAAACAATGAAAAAGTTTGTTGAAAATGCAGAAAAAATACAACAGACAGTTTTAGATAAAACAAAAGACACAGGGGGAGGGGACTCAGGCAGACCTGCAGGATCAGGACCTCCAAGTGTTCAAGAAATATTTAATGACTTACATGGTTTTGAAGCATATGATACAGAAGAACTAGTAGCTAACAAGGGAGCGTTAGTCACTAAGCCTAAACGAAAAGCAGCTCCCAAAAAGCGTACCCCCAAGAAAGGTCTTGGGAACAAAACTAAGGCGACCTGATGAAAATCAGCCCCAACAATAGGAGTAATTATTATGCCAGAGTTAGAAAACGTAGAAAAAGTAAAAGTAGCAGGATTTGTTGATCCTCGCTCACGCAAAAACAAAAACGCAGAGCGTATCAAAAAAGATGAGGAGGAACTGCAAGAACTCCTTAAAGCAAGAGAAGAAGGCACTGCAACTGCTGAGGAGGTCAAAGAAGCATCTGCTCCTGAAAAGGGAGAGGAAGCAACAAAAGAGGATGAGAATCTTTCAAAGGAAGAGCTTTCTTTTAAGAAAAGATACGGTGATCTACGGAGACACATGGCAAGCAAAGATAAGGAGACTGAGGAAAGAATCAAAGCTCTTGAAGATCAGTTGTCAAAAGCTACTCGAAATGAACTGGTTCTACCCAAATCTGATGATGAAATAGCAGCATGGACTAAAAAGTATCCTGATGTAGCAGGAATAGTTGAAACCATAGCTGATAAAAAAGCTCGTGAGAGATCTACTGATCTTGATAAACGAGTGCAGGATATAGAGAAAATGCGAGTAGACGCTGTAAAGGAGAAAGCGGAAGCTGAGTTAATGAAACTACATCCTGACTTTATAGATATTCGTGAGGACGATAAGTTTCACGATTGGGCAGATGAACAACCTAAATGGGTTCAGGATGCCTTATACGAGAATGTAGACGATGCCAAATCTGTTGCAAGAGTTATAGACCTGTATAAAATAGATGCAGGTATAAAAACTAAAAAGAGTGATGGCAAGTCTGCTGCTTCTGCTGTAAACACTAGATCTAAGACTACTCCTACCTCTGACGACTCCAATAACAACTGGAGAGAATCTCAAGTAGAGAAGATGTCAGATAAAGAGTACGCTAAAAATCAAGAGTCTATAATGGAAGCAATGCGAGCAGGTAAATTTGTTTATGATTTATCTGGTGCTGCAAGGTAAAAAAAGTGTTGACAAGACATTTTTTCTACATATAACTAACACGTACAAACATAGATTGTCTGACTACCTACGACAAGTATAGACCCAATTTGTTTGAAATCATGTAATCAAACATCATTGCAACTCTAAAAAAGCGTAGCCTCTATAATCATAAGTTTGTTATATTAACGTCATAACAACTTTTATAGGAGGATTTATTATGGCATTTCAAACAACGTCAGGTTATGGCAATTTACCTAACGGTAATTTTTCGCCAATAATCTACTCGAAACAAGTACAGCTTGCGTTTCGTAAATCGACTGTTGTGGGTGACATTACTAATTCTGACTACTTTGGTGAAATCGCAAACCAAGGTGACACTGTTAGAATTATTAAAGAGCCTGAAATCTCAGTCAAACAGTACGCACGAGGTACACAAGTCACTGCACAGGATTTGGATGACGAGGACTTCCAACTCACCGTTGACAAAGCTAACTACTACGCTTTTAAAATGGATGATATTGAGGAAGCTCACAGTCATGTGAATTTTATGCAATTAGCTACTGACAGAGCTGCTTACAGGCTTGCAGATCAGTATGACCAAGAAGTTCTTGGCTACATGTCTGGTTACGCACAGTCTGCTATCCACTCTGTTGCTGACGGTGTAAACAGCACAGTCAACGGCACAAAAGCAGTAAGCACTGCAGGATCTGACGAACTTCTTACTTCAATGAAGTTAATCAAAAGCTCTTTTGCTAGTATTACTACTGGATCAGCAGGGGATCACTCAATCCCTGTTCAAAATCTAGCTCCGGGTGCAACTTCTGTTTCTACAGCTGCTGTTACTCCAATGGTTATTATTAACCGAATGGCTAGACTGTTGAATCAACAGCAAGTTGATACACAGGACAGATGGTTGGTTGTTGACCCAATCTTCATGGAACTTCTTGGTGACGAGAACTCCAAGTTGGTAAACGCTGACTTCAACGCAGCCGAACTAAAAAATGGGCTTGCCCTAACTAGCATTGCAGGATTTAGACTATACGTGTCTAGCAACCTTCCTGCTGTTGGAACAGGCGCAGGAACATCAGGAACTGCAAACCAAAACTCTAACTATGGAGTTCTAGTTGCAGGTCATGGTTCTGCCGTTGCGACTGCTGAACAACTCAGCAAAACTGAAACATACCGTGACCCTGACAGCTTTGCTGACATCGTTAGAGGTATGCACTTATATGGTAGAAAGATCCTCAGACCTGAGGCAATCGTGACTGCCAAATATAACGCAGCTTAGGGGAGGGTACTAATATGGCAACTTTTGACTTAACAGCAAGTTCAACCACTGGTGTTGGTGCTAACTCTATTGCAGCTCTACCTTCAAACGTAGGTACACACATGGTGAAAACCATACAGGAGTACTTGGACATTGACGCTCTTATAGCAGCAGGTAACACTATTGCTAACGGAGATGTTTTTCAAATGCTTGAGATCCCTGCAGGAACATTAGTTCTAAACGCAGGTGCTGAAGTAATGAAAGCCTTTACTTCAAGTTGTACCTTGGACATGGACTTTGGTGGTGGCGATGACATCATTGATGGTGCTGACATCACATCAACAGGGTTCTGTGCTGCAGGTTCTAACGGACAAACCAACACAGTAGTAGGCTCAGCAGCCTCAACATACACTCAATTCATCAGCACTGCTGATACTATTGATTGTACGATTGCAGGTGCCGCAGCAGCTACAGGTAGGTTACGAGTCTACGCAACTGTGATTGATTGTAACGATCACGGTGCAACAGACAAAGCTACTGAAGTCGATAGAGACTACTTAGCTTAAACTACTTATTGTTTGGGGCAGGGCAACTTGCCCCTTACATTATTAGGATAGGGTGAATGGCAACTTTTTTATCATTAACAAATAGTGTATTAGCAAGATTAAACGAAGTGCAAC
>Ga0070750_10001304_pt1 | contig 13878 bp, 19 predicted proteins | sample VirMetDEL_Nov_24_FD_77013 | JGI IMG/M metagenome (GOLD analysis project Ga0070750, IMG submission 77013) | Aqueous microbial communities from the Delaware River and Bay under freshwater to marine salinity gradient to study organic matter... | ecosystem: Environmental > Aquatic > Marine >...
CTTTTTCTTTTTCTTTCCTTCGCTCTTCAGCGATATGCGCAGGTAAATCAATCATCTAATTGCTCCTGTTGTTCGAGTAGGCTCGAGAGTTCCTGTGCGATGTAATTTAAAGAATTTAACTCCCCCATGAGCGTCCTATATTGCTCCATGGAGTTAATTCCATCGTTTTCTAACATAGTTAATACGGATGCTTTTCGTTCATTAATAGTTTTTTGAATGAACTGAACAACCCGAAATCCATCCATAACACCTCCTTGTGCTTTATAATAAAATCGTAGTATATCGTATACTATTTCGATAACAACCCTTTTTCTATCAACCTCTTACGGTTTTCTAAATGGGATAACTGTATGTCTTTCTTGCTTTGTCCAAAGTATGGGACAGCATGAAAATTAGATATTAAAAGCTCGCAAATATCGCCATGAGCACAGCAAAAAGTGCCCAAATATCGGCCATATTTGCCCTTTTCTTTAGTTTTTAGGGTGTATTTGAAACCAACCATAAGGTTTTCTTCAACAAATTTCTTGGCTAATAAGCCGCATTCCTTTTCTTTTTTGTCTCTAGTCCTAGATTCTGGGGTATCCACGCCCGCTAAACGAATACGTTGCTTTTTTAGCCACATATCAAAGCCTAGATCTATATCCACATCTACCGTGTCACCGTCTACCACCCTTAAAATCGTGGCTTTATACTCAAACATAGTTTCCAGACCTAATCATGTCCGTTAGTTCAACCGCTCTACCTTTTACTTGAGTAGCCCACTTGCTGTCCAAAAAATGGTCAGCCGCTTCTTCAAAAGATCCTTCGCTCATAGAAGCTAAAGCGTTTTTAAATTTTAAAAGTCTTGGCAAACCTAGATTAAATCCTAAAGAAATCATGGCATCTCGACGAGCATCCCCTAAATCAGAAAACCAAGGAAAAGTGCGATTTAGCTCATCCTCAACCCGGGTAATATCGTTCCGAAGAAGATAAATTACCTCATCGTCAGACAATCCCAGCCCTGTAGCCGATATATTTCGCCCAACACCTATGGTTTCAAAATTCTCCGTATCCAAGTAAACTTTGTGCTTTACGCCTTCATGGCGACATAGCATCTCGATTAGCTTATCCATCGCGCCCCTTTCCTCCATAGAAAAAAGCCGCGCAGGTGCCCAAAATACCGGATAATTGCCCCAGAACTAGCGAGATTATCGTCTCGTCGTTCTGATCGTGAGGCATGATAGTTACGGTCATTACGTACACCCCGTAAAGAACAAGGGCAAGAATGCAGAACATTTTGGGGGTTAAGTCTCTGGCAAACGCTTTACGGGCATTTTTGCGGTCATCTACCTCTCTGGCATAAAGGTCTATGTCTAGCTGTTTCATCTTGAGGGCAAAGTCTTTATCGACCTGCTTTACCTGCTCCAGCTTTTCAGGAGGGGCATTCTCTAGAGCTTCCTCAATGGCTTCTGGCTCCGGAGGGCAATTTAGCACCTGTGCGACGGCTTTTGCCGCCATGCCGCCCATAGGGCCCCCGATAGCGGTGCCGACAGTAGGAGCTACAAGTTTAAGTAACCCTTTTAGTTTAAACGCCATTTTCTTCAGCGACTATGTCGTCGATGGTATCGCAAACGTCAGGGACAACTACACCTGTAGTAGCAGACAAGATTGACCGGCCCACCGCCCTTGTGCCTTTGTAGATTCCAGAGCAGTAAAGCTCCTTGTTTTCCATAACTTGTTCTACGGAAGTGCATCCCGCACAAAGCAAAACAATCGTACCCAGTAATATTCTCATCATTTCTTTCCTTGGTTTTTTAAGAAATCTTTCAATCTTTTTGCGTATCCATCCATCATATGATCAGAAATAGCGTCTCTTATACTCCTGTCGTTTTTACGGAAATATGGATCAGGGTTAATCATGTCATCCCCGGTGTTAGCAAAGTAAAGCATTGTCTGGCTCCTGCTGGGGCCATAACAAAGCCGTGGCACCCTTGCTACCATATCGCTACCCTGAACCACGGAAATTTGATTATCAAGCTCCATGGGGCGTTTAAACCCCTTGAAAAACGTGTTTGGCTTGCCAAAGGTGACCAAATTTAAATTAGGATGTTTTTTGTAAATCTTAGCGCAAGATAACTCGGCCAGCGCACCGCCTAGACTATGTCCACATATTAACGTGCGCTTGTTCCAATCTATCATAGGAAGTATCTCTTTCCAGACACTCTTATGCGCCAGCGTAAAGCCGCCATGACAAAGTCTTCCGGCATAGGGAACGGGAACGACAAAAGCATCGGTAAACCAATCTAGGCCCTGCTGGGTGCCCCTAAAGGCTATTATGTCTATAGATTTACGTTGCGCGAAATACGCGGTAGTGGAGGTTAGTTTGGATTCTATTTTTATAGCGTCTGGAATAGCATCATCGTAGGCCAGCATTGAATACCTACGAGCAGTATTTAGAAGGACCGGATCAAGTTTCATTACTAAGCCCCAATTTTTTCAACCATGTACAACAATATTATTAAAGGATAAATGCCCCAAACCAGCCTTTCTAGCTTGTCAAACTTGTCGCTTCCGGCTTTAAGTCGTTCTTCAATAGCCTTATAACGCAAGGCGCACTCAACTTCATGTATCTCCATACGCTGTTCAGAAGACGTTTTTTTAGACACTTTCTTCTTCGCTACTTTCTTCTTCGCTACTTTCTTCTTCGCTACTTTCCTAGCTGGTTCTTTCTTTGCGGCCACCATGATTGGCTCCCTATAATCTCTGTACAATTGCTATCATAGCAACGAGTGCAGCGACAGCAATGCTTACTACTATTGTTGCAACGACGATGTCCGTCGCATCACTTTTACGTCTTGCAGCAACCCTAGCGGCCTCTAACTTACGCTGCCTCAATATTCTGCGTTGCTTGAGCATATCCCGGTAAAAATCACCCTGACCGGTATAAATCAGGTATTCTCGAAGCTCTTTCTCTAAAGTAGCGGCTCTTTTTTTAGCCAGAGTAATCTCAAGTGCCTGTTGCTCAATACTTTTACCCGCCAATAATTTAGCAGTATTAGATATTTCCTGACTTTCAATATTGGCTTCGCTAATTTGCTCATTAGCTTCAAAAAACTGAGACAAAGTACCAGCCATGTCATGCAGCTCTTTCCCCTTATCTACTCCCGCTTTTAGAGCATTAAAGGCGGCATTTGCCGCACTCAGGGCGGCTACTACTTCTATCATGCTTTTTTCTCAGAAAAAAGCAAATCGCGTTTAAAAAATTCCTTGAAACCGTTGTTTTACCCGAACGATCGGGCTAAATCCTTTTACCGGACCTCCCTGTGACATCTTCTTTGGCGACTTCCCTGCCTTGCTAAGAGCTATAGCTACTGCTTGATCCTGCTTGTAGCCCTCATCCCGCAACTTACTTATGTTAGAGCTAATGGTCTTCTGACCTTTACCTGTTTGTAATGGCATAACTTAACAAGAACTATACTTGCCACCACGCTCTGCCGCGCCCATGCCGCGCTTTTTACCTTTGAACATGGTGCCTTCACCAATGCTAGGGGTCTTTTCGTCAGTTGCTTTGGCATACGGTATTTTGCCCTGACCTTTTATGTCCGCGTAATTCTTAGCCGCGGGGGCCTCAACGGTGCCAGTTACTATTTTTACAGAACTCATTCTATTGCCCTCTGTTTTGATTGCGCATAATCTCGCGCTGGTTTGCTGCTTGTAGTTTTGCTCGGGATAACTCTTCTTGACTCTGCAGACGGTCATCAAACTGCCTGCTTCTCTCCGCCATCTTCTGCCGCTCCAGATCCAGTTTCTGCTGCCCTTCCATTATGTCAGCCTCGGTAGCCTGTGCTTTAATATTGATCTCCTGCTCTTTAAGCGCGATCAACGGATCAGCACCCTGTCCACCGCCCATAATCTGCTGGCCCATCTGGCGAACATTCTGCATTTCCTGTGCGATCATTTGTGCAGTCTGTGTTTCAATATCAAGCATTTGCTCTTCAGTAACCTGCTGGTTACCGTTTTGTTGCATAAAGGCTATAGCCACTTGTTCTCTAGCTTTAAGCTTTATGTGCTCTAAAACGTGTTTCTGCAGAGCTACAGCTAACCCAACGGTGCTTTGAACTACCCCAGAGGCCATAAACGTCAAATGCGCCATCATATGGGCATCGTGGTCTTGTCCCTCAAAGGCTTTCAAACCAATGTTATCAAGCACGTCAATGTGCTCTTGCGCCGGATCTTTAGGCACAGGCTCTTGCTCTGGCGGAGCCTGTAGAATCTTGTCAATGTCCCTAACCCCAAGAGCCTCGTACATACGACGGAAAGCTTCATGCTGGTTGTGCAACTGCGGGGCCTGCATGGCCATCTCTAGCTGAGATTGTGCTAAAGCAATACGCTGGGCTTGAGAAAATATGTTTGGATTGGATACAGGAACAACGTCTACACGATCATCAAAGTCTGCCGCCATGATACTCTGGTCACTACCCGCTACAGAATACGGGTATTCCTGCGGTAAGTAATCCGCCATGACTCTAGCTAATAGCTTGAACTCTATGCGCATGGCATAGTGCAAACGCTTGTGGATGGCACTCATTACTCGAGTTCCCTGCTCCAACATAGCTACTGTAGTACCTACCGCGGCTTGCTGGTTACCATCACCAACCTTCAGATCGGTAATAGTAGCGAACCTCTGTGCGGCACTGACAACAAAACCAAGCAGATTAAACAGCGTAGTGTCCGGGCCTTTAAATGGCAACGGCATCAAACTGTCACGTATGGCTCCTCCCGGCGCATCGACATCTCTGAACTCACCGGGCTGGAGTGGTTCGCTGTCATCACGTATGCGAAGACCTCGAGCTTTAAAGCCCGCCGGTAAGTTGGACAACGTGCCTGCATCAATAAGTTGTCTTAAAGCCGCTGTAGCCGTGCGAGATAAGCCGCCAATTGTATGGATTAGGCCAAGGCCATAAAAGCCGAGCCCGGGAAGAAACTTGTAATGCACAAAATATTGAATCTTATTGCGCATGGGATCATCTTCACGAAAATTCCGCCTAATGGAGAGAATCTGGCCATTATCTTGGCTGATTGTCACAATATAAGGCAGCTTTATTCCGGTCATTTCGTCATCTTCTCCGGTGTCTTCAAACCCCGGAAGATCAAGTTCCACGTGGAACTCTAACAAAGTGCAGTCATAATTAATTGTGGAGGGGGTAACCCCTTGAATTTTATCAACTGCTTGAGTTATGTCGTTCGTTTCTTCCTGTGCAGGGGTGACCGGTACATCTAAATAGAACCCCGCAACCTGTCTTTTCCGCAGATCATTCGCGGACATCGGTACAACTTGAGCAATCAAAGGCGACCTTTCAAGATTAGTCGCTTCGTAAGGAACAATAAGGTTTTCTGCAGGAACAAACGTGCTTACCGCCCGTTCCAAAGCCTCATCGTAGTAAATCTTTTTGAAAGCAGAACCCGCCAAGGGCAAGTAAAACAGCATCTGATCAAACTCAGGTGTGTATTCTTCCATCACGTTAGTCAAGTAGTAGTTCATAAACTCTTTGACGCGATGGGCTTGGTCGGACTTCTCTTTATCGGGAGCACCCATAACGGCTGTTCGCACAGGGCCACCTGCAGGCAAGAGCTCATTAAACGCTTGTGCCTGAAACTGTGTAGCGGCTTCCGCTAGAACAGGGTGAGTTACACCCGTAGCTCCCCGGAAAGGCTCGGTTTTTTCTTTGTAAGTAAAACCAAGTAGCTCCAAACCTTTGGAATACGTTTCTTCCCAATCATGTCGAGAAGATTTGCAGGAATCATATTCAGCCAGTAGCTCGTTAGAAATAACGCCCAAGTCAGAATTTGTTAGTTCTTCGGCTAGATTACGATAAAAATCGCCTTCATCCACATCTATGGCAGTAGGATCAAAATCAATAATTGCCCCACCTTCTTCATCTATCTCGATCTCGATGCCTTCTGGAGCAGTGCCAGACATCATTAAAGTGCCGGGAGATTCTATTTCAAGGTCATCTTCTGCATCCATCAACATAGGATCATCAGAAGAGCGATCCATCAGAGAAACCATTGGGCGATTATTCTCGGCCATATTTAACCCCTTTGACGTTCCATAATGCGGTCAATTGAAGACACCATGTCGCTATTGATCATGCCGCCCATTTGGTTAGTCATAGAACCTAAACCGCCATAACGCTGGTTCAGGGCCACGGTCCGATCATCAACAATCCCGCCCTGCGCAAAGGGGGCCGTTCCTGTACGATTACGGTCAATGCGTAACTGCTCTACCGCTTTTAGCATCGTATCATCCGAAATATTATCTGTCTCAGCTTTGTAAATCTGTTGTGCCCGTCGGATGGCTTCCTGATCATTACCAGCTTCTTTCATCATGCGCTCGTAAATCTCCATGGCACTTTTAGCCTGTTGAATGGTCATGTTCTCAATATCATCTACACTCATATTTTCTAAAGCTTTCTGACCAGAAGGCTTGAAAAAATCCTGAAAACGACCACCTAATTCCTCAAGCATAGATCCTATGCCACTTGAAGCTTCACCACCGTTAGCAAACCCTGCTAAATCTACGCCTAATCTTCCTGCCACTTTTGTCACCTTTTCCGGCGTAACTCCAAACACGCCCGCCAATTGATTTAAATTTAAACCCTGCCTACGCGCTTCATCCACTATGCGGAAAGCACGTTCTTGCTCTGTATAATCACCTCTACCCACCGCACTCTCTTTAGTCGCTAAAGACTGTAAGCGTTTAGTAGGGTCCTCGATCCGTGGTCCGCCGGTCAACGGCATATTAAAGCGAGTCGTGACTGCCGTTACTTGGTCCGCGGTCACCGGTTTTTGTATGCCAAACCTGCCAACAACATCCGGAGTCAATGCACTGGCAATGTCCTGAGAGGACAAACCTTCAGACGCAGCATAATCGGTAATGCGCTGGGCCGCGATCTCTCCACGGGGAGACGTGCTAACAATGTTAGCAATAACGTCTTGAGGGCTAAGAACCTCGTTTTGAGGCATACTGACCTCGTTTCGAGAGCTACCGGCCCCCGAAGTAATGACAGGAGTGTTACGAACAGGAGGTAGCGTATCGAAATTTAACATCGGGCCGGGGGTCGGGGAATAAGCGGGGCGTTGCTGAACTTCCCACCAGCGACGATTCTGCTGGGGCAAATACTGCTGTCTTTCTTGCTCGGTCATCAAAGGACGGCCCGCGACCCGGATGTCATCTAGCGTTAAAGCAGGAGGAATGACACTAAATGTTTCGGTTCTTTCGTTGCCGTAGCGGGGTTGACCGGCACGTTTATTCCCATAATTCGGATACATAGGGTTGCCACCCGTATCCGTATCTGTGCCACCAGTATTAGTGTTGCCACCCGTATCCGTGCCACCCGAGCCCACACCTCCGGCAAAGTTCAGGTTAGTAGGGTCCCCAGAGGGCTGACCGAAGCTAAAAGTACGGGTAGACATATACCGGCTTACGGCTTTGTCAAAAGCGTTCATGTCATATCCGCTGTCTCTGGCTAAAGCCCAAGCGGCCTGATAGAACGGAGTACCTTCGGAATCAGAATAATTGTTTCCTATTCCAACCAAGATATTTTAAATTTCTTCTTCGGTCATGTGATATTACCCGTAGTATGCAACCGTAACTCGCATTTCGTCTTCGTCTTCAAAATCGTCAGAAGGCAACTGAACAAAATTTCCCTGACGGTAACGCATCAACGCCTGCGTGGTACTATCCACCAAATCGTCATGCTCACCATTAGGAAATGCGGCGCATTCTTCAACCAACTCATCAGCCCAAGATGCATCCGGAACCCATACCATACCGCTCTCCAAAAGCGGTGCGATACTATGAACCCTCGATAGCTTATCATTACCCCTTGATGGCGTAAAGTTTACCACAGGTATACCCATATTCCGCAATTCATGCGTCAAAGGCATACCACTAGCCTTCGCCTCAATGATCACCGTCTCAGGGTCCCAGAACTTATACGCCTCATACGCAACCTCTTTCAACTCCGGAAAATCCCAACGGCCCTTCTTACTGTCCAACAAAATCAAATTAGGACCGCCCCGACTTTCATTCGGATAAAACACACCCCACGTGGTAATCGCACTGTAGTCCGCCGACTCCTTCTTGGAAAACGCCGTATCGTAACTCTGAATAACATACTCCAAATGCGGAACCGAATCCTTATCCCAAACCTTCCACCATTCCCGCTTCAGAATCGAGTTCTCCTCACCCGTCGGATTCTGCTGATACTGCGCGTTCCACTTGCTCGGGGGTATCGAAGCCTTGACCGCCGTCAAATCCTCCATGCTCCAATACTCCGGCCACACCGGTTCGCCAGACGGCAACTCCATAGGAAATTCCACAACTTCCCACTGATCAGCCAAAGGATCGCGGGCCATGGACCGAATTAACTGACCCGTCAAATCCTTTTCATTCCAACGGGTCATTACCAGTATGATCGACCCTCCCGGCTGTAAACGTTGCCTCGGTCCGCCCGTGTACCAATCCCACGCATCATCAAAACCCGTCGTAGACATAGCCGTCTGCTCAGAATGCGGATCGTCAATAATACACAAGTCAGCACCACGGCCAGCCAGATTAGAACCAACCCCAACAGCGTAATACATCCCACCACGAACCGTATCCCAACGTCCAGAAGCTTTTGAATCAGAGGATAATTTAGCATCAGGAAAAATCTCCAAGTAATCGTCACGCTCCAGAAGGTTCTTTACCTTCCTACCAAAGTTAACCGCCAACTCCGTCGTATGCGTCGCCTGAATGATCTTCATCGCCGGATTGCGGCCCACCATCCACGCAGGAAACAAAAAACTAGCAAATTCAGATTTCGTATGCCTCGGCGGCATATTCACAATTAGACGCTTCAACTCGCCACGAGCAACCCGCTCAAGCTTGTCGGCAATAATCTTATGGTGGGTGCCAGCAATAAATTCTGGCCACAGCGTTTTTACAAACGGCAAAAAACTATTTTGACATTTCTCCAACCGCTCTATCTGCGCCAACCGAAGCTCAAGCTTCAGACGACGCTCTTCAAGTTCTGTATCAGCCGTCATTCTCAGGATTCGTCAAAAAGATAGGGGTCCCCGGGCCAAAGTAAGCTGCAAAGACATTAAAGTCAAAAAATTCCACTGCTTCATCTCTCTTCATCGGAGGGTCGCTGTTCTCGATTAGTATATCAATACATTTTTCGACATCATAAACCAATACCGCTTTATCTCCGAACCGGTGTCCGCGGCCAATGATAGCATCGTCAAAACCGTCAAGTTGTACCATTTCTTCTTCCATAAAATATGATCCTAAATAGGGGGCCCCAAGGGACCCTAAATATATCATAACTTCTCGGATAAGTCGCATATCAATATTTGGCCATTTTATAATTTTTTTTGGCCATTTTTTCATATGGTTTTTTTATATCATTGTTCGTGAAAAACCTGCACAAGCCCCTGCTCCCTTCCCCCCCGTCCCATGGCCGCGGATTTTTAGACGAATTTGCTAATAACTGGTTTTTGGCTCTATTTGGCCGGGGGCCCCTGACCGTTTTTATAGATTCTAGGATCGGGAACTGGTCCCCTGCAGCCGGGACCAGTGAACCGCGGCCCGCGGATCTGGAACTGGAGCTGCAGGATCTGGAACTGGAGCTGCAGGATCTGGAACTGGAGCTGCAGGATCTGGAACTGGAGCTGCAGGATCTGGCCAGCAGCCGGAAATCCCGGATCTGGTCCAAAAAATTGCGATCCCACGCGCATTAAATAAAAACCGCGGACCAGAAACCGGCCAGATTGAACAAGGGAGCGCGGATCAGGGCCCGCGGACCAGTACCAGGCGTACCAGGGCGGAATCACCCTGGTATGTTTCGGGCAAAAAAAAGCGGCCCGGGGGCCGCCTTATTTCACTGCAACTTTATTTTAATCAGTTGTTTCTTTTTCGCCGGTCTCATACTTGTACCGGATTGTTTCGATTTCGTTTTTAAGCTTTTCAATTTCCCGGTAAAAACGAATTGATATTATATTAGTTTGCAGCTGCTGGATTTGCTGATCACAATGGTTTTTTAAATAATGCCAGTCATCAGTTGAGAAATTTAAATCTATGCTTTCCAGCAATTGGATGAAATCATCAATGCCATCAATGGAAAGCGATTCCATAATTTGATCGACGTAATCATTCAAATCTATTTCAACATCTTGAGTAATTATTTCTTTAAAATGCATTTTTGTATTTCCTTTTTTTGTTAGTTGGAAGGTTCATTATATAGGGCTGCTTTTATTTGATTTTTTCAACTATGCAAACAGGGCCCTTTAATGTGTAACATTGCTGGCAATCCGCGCAATTGCGGCCGGTGCAATTATCTGCCGCCGTTATTTCCGTTGTATTGTTAAAAACTTTATCAAAGCCCGCTGGCGGCTTTGTCATCACGTCATTAATTTTAGGATTACTATAGATTAAAATCACATTATCCGGCCGATGCGGCAGCCCGGTTTCTTTTCTCTTTGAACCAGTAATACGAACCAGAGAGTTGCGCTTTGTCCATAGTGCGAACGTGGTTTCCGGAAAAAATTCAGCGATGCGATATAAATTTTCCAGATGCGTTAAATTGTGCAATTCCCCATGGCCGGAAAATCGCGCAATCCGAACAGGGGGCAGCCTTTCAATATCGTTACCAGTAATGGGTCCAGAAGATAATACCTGTCCATTTTCGCGGAACCGGGAATCGCAATTCCGACGATATCCCTTTAACGATTTCACGCTATAGCAGTGGTTACAGATATTTTCCTTTTTACTGGTATGCATTGACTGGCAAAAAACATTATCCAGCGGGGAAGTATTCAGGGCCGGGATATGCTGCAGCTTACCAGTCATCTTTGACCATTTTGCTACTGGTTTATTAGTTGCGATTAAATTATTAAACATAGTTTTTTTCCTTTCGGTTAGTTGGAATGCCCATTATATGCGGTTTTTATGTGCAAATACTAGTTTTTACAGGGGCCGCTGCCGGCCCTGAAATATAGGCAAAAAAAAGCCCGCCGAAGCGGGCTTAAAAAGGAACCAAAAAAGACTAAGCCGCTGCCGCGATTAAGGACCATTCCGAGGGCTTTAATGTCAGCAATTCGCCGCCTAGTTTTTCCCAGATGGGCTTTTCATCAGGGTCTTTTTTATGAGCCACTGCCGTAAGAGCATTGACCATAGTGGCGCGGCTAACACCCCCGGAATTGTATCCGGCCTGCTGCACTGTTTGCATTAAACCATCCAGAATCAAATCCGTATCGGCCTTTCCGATTACTGTTTTGAACTGTTTTTGAATCTGGTTCACTGCCGCCGCCGGATTGGCAACAGGCTGCTCATGAGCTTCTGCCATGGCGGTCAGGACCTGATCAAAACTGTCCGTAGAAGCGTAGCTAGTGACAGTATCGCGCAATTTCAGCGCCAGCGCGTGATTGTCCGCGTCTTTAGCTTCCCCCGATAGAATTTCCCACGTATCGGTATCTGCCCGGGCACTTGTCAGATGCGCACTACGGGATGCATTGCCAGTTTGCATACCATTCAGGCAGGCCAGCGTCCAGATTAATTGGGCAACCTGAACGCTGCCGCAGCCGGTTTCCGAATTGCTGAGACGCAATCCAAGGGCCATCACATCGCCAACTGCGGGAGCTCCTGTAATTACTTCGGATTTCATCTGGATATACATGGCCCGTTCAGTAATATCGCCGCGCACTAATTTCCAGCGTGCGTCATCTTCTATCAAGCTGGGCAATGTTGCCATCAACATATCACTGTGATCGAAAGTCTTATAACGATCAGAAAGCATGGCCCGCAGAACTAGTGAACCGTCAGATTGCGCCCGGGTGCGCAATAGTTTATTGCGATTATGATGCTCAAGTTGCGAACGCACCAGCGCGTGGTATTGATCAGGCGTGGTTTCCCGGAGACGGCGGCCGGTCCGAACGTCAATTTTCAGGCCCTGATTAATTTGATCGAAAGCCAAATCATTAGCCTGCAATTTCTGTGTAGGAACGCCGCGGTCCTGCTCAATAATAATTTGAGTGCTGTTTTTGTCACCCTGAACGTCCATTGCAGATGAATGCCAGATATAGTCCTGATTACGGGCAGACTGATCCTTTACCTGTACTAATAGATCTTCAAGAGTAGTAGCTGTAGTGTAGTTTGACATAATAATTTTCCTTTTTTTAAAGTTAGTTTTTAACTGGTCTTTTTGCCAGTGAGGGAATTGTCCCATACTTTATGTGCAAGTGTAAACCCCTAGAAAAAGGCCCGCCGAAGCGGGCCAATATTCAGGTTCCCGGCACCTCTTTTTATTTGTTTGTTTTTTTTGCATTTTCTTTTTCTTTTTCTTTTTGGCGTAATTTTCGGCGCCTTTGGGAGCGCCATAGAACGATGGAATCATATATCCATAGAATAAACATATAGACCCCTCACAATTCTGGAGGGGTCAGCGCTAATAAGGATAGAATTTCAATTCCCAGATCAGTAATGGGATAAGGCTTGCCAAACAGCTTTGCGTCAAGGCTGTACCGCCAAACAAAATGTGAAGAGACGTGTACCTGACTATAGCCTTCCGGGTGAACTGCCCTCAAAAATCGATTAACAGAATCTACCCAAGGCTGCGGAAGAGAAAAGTCGATTTCAGAATCATCCCCCTCGAGCATTTGATTTAAGATCTGGTCTTTTTGGATGAGCATATTGGTGGGTTTTGTAAATGTGATAAATTTTACTTGCTTTTCATTAGCGTTCATTTAGACGCTCCTATTTTGATAAATGGAAACGCCATGTTATGCGATTAATGTGTGGAAAGCAACATTAACAGCTCTGCCCAATCGAAAGGCTTACTGGTCAGGAAAAGCGGCGAAACAGAAAGCCCTTGCTCATGCACGTCCAATACCTGATCTGCAGAATATACGTGAATCGATTCCCCGTCCGGTGAGGTCGCGTGGATCACCAAAAAAGCCGGGGCATTTGGATGGGTAGAAAAAAAGCTCAACTGGTGTGGAGACAATCGGACTCGGTTAGTACAAGTAGTCTTGAGCTCTACTAAAAAAAATTTATCCCCGGTGCAAAATAAAACATCGGGAATACCCGGGACCGCCCATGTTTCAATCCGACTCGCGGTCCAGTTCGGGAATGTTTTCTTTTGAGCTTGCCTGATCTGTTTCCAAAAAGAGCTTTCCTTTTTCTTCGGCAACTTGGTGGCTTTCGTGGATGACAGTTGCCACGGAATCAATTGGCTCATTTAAATGTTCCTTTAATTCATTAAGGGCTCGCATTACCTCTTCCTTGCTCATACTTTCAATGGTGCCGTGTCTAATCTCAGACTTGTTAACGTAGATGTCTCCCTGAGCTTGCCCGCGGCGATATTCAGCCTGAACCGCAGCAGAGTATGCCCCATTATTCAGCGCCTCATCCCGGATGATCTGCAGATCCCGGAGGTGGCGGCCATAATCGACGCCGTACTTGGAATCAAGCTCTGCTCGGTACTCGCGGATCGCCTTGCAGACATGAGGGGATATCTTCGGATTAGTGAGCTCGTAGGCTCTCTGGTAAGCAGAGGATTTACTATAGCCTGCGGCAATCGCCGCTTCCTCTTTGGTGATTTGACCGTCTTTTGAAACAAGCTCTTTAACAAAGAGTTCCTGCTTCCGGGTCAATTTGTTTTGCTCTCTTTCCTTGAGCGTTTTTTTAGGCCGCCCTACGGGCCGCTGTTCACTGGGAATGATGTATCTGTCCATATTTACCTCCAGATGGGACTTTACCAAATTATATATATATTCATATCTAAAAAAAAAAAAAAAAAAAAAAAATTTGGACCACCCATAAAGGAAGTGGAGTCTCTGTTAAAATGACAAAAA
>Ga0070750_10001311_pt1 | contig 13854 bp, 13 predicted proteins | sample VirMetDEL_Nov_24_FD_77013 | JGI IMG/M metagenome (GOLD analysis project Ga0070750, IMG submission 77013) | Aqueous microbial communities from the Delaware River and Bay under freshwater to marine salinity gradient to study organic matter... | ecosystem: Environmental > Aquatic > Marine >...
GCTATTTCTATGCTCAGAGGTGAAGATGGGAGAAAATTAGGCGTTAAAGCCACTGAAGCACTTCGTGCAGTCGCAGACGACTTAAACGATGCTTGGACCGAGATTGATGAGTTCATCGGAAATGTCGGAACTGAGGGTGCTTTGGAGTTAGAAGTAGAAGAAGAACTTGTGGAAGATGAACCAAGTGAATCTGAAGAGGTAGCTGAGGCTTCAATTGATACTATTGATGTTGAAACAGAAGTCGAAGAAGTTACTGAGGAAGAAGCACCAGTAGAGGAATCTGCTGTTGAAGAACCAGAAGATGAAGTTGCTGAAGAAGATACTCCAGAAGATAACACTGATTCCTCTGACGAAGAGTTTGACGCAGAGTGGGTAAGGGCGCAGCAGATTATTGCTGAATCCTTAGTCGAAGAAATAGAAGAAGTATAAGCAATAACGATTGGAGAAATCCCAAAATGAGTAAACAAAATGAACTCATGGACCAAATCGCTGTTAAAAGAGCAGAGTTAAAATCTGTTTTTGAATCCGCTGAAGACGGCAAGTACACCTCTGAACAAAAAGAAGAGATTAAGTCAAGAAATGACGAACTTGCTGAATTAGTAGAAGACCTTTCCATTGAGAAGAAAAAAGCTTCCAATGAAAAAGCTCTCGAAGTAGATTCAAAACCAGTTGCAGAAATGCCACTAGCCGTTGATGAATCATCAGAAGCTAAATCTGTTGGACAGCTATTTACAGAGTCCGATGCCTACAAAAATTATGTAGGTCAAGGGGTAAAAGGTATTGACTCAAAAATTGAGACCAAAACCACTCTTAACACTACAGGTTATCCACCAGAGGTTCTAAGACAACCCGGATTCCTAGAGTTTTTAACAAGAGACCCTAATACTGTGATTAATCTATTCGACCAAATTAATAGTGACCAAAATGCTTTCTCTTACTTAGAAGAGACAACATTCACCAACGCAGCTGCTGAAGCTGCTGAAGGAAGCGCTATTGCTGAGGCCGCATTAGAGTTCACAGAAAGAACAGAATCCATCCGAAAAATCGGTGTATTCATCCCAGTAACAGATGAATTATTAGCAGACCAAGCTGGCGTACAAGGTTACTTGAACTCCAGATTGCAAACAATGATTCGTTTAAGATTGGACAGCCAACTCCTTAGTGGAGACGGTACTGCTCCAAACCTTGAAGGAATTTTGGACGCTGGTAAAACATCAGTTGGTAGCACAGACTTCTCAAGTTACTCAGGTAACTTAGGAAAACTCGGTGCTCTTTATGGTGCAATTACTGACATCCGTGTCAACGCTTTCACAGAGCCAGACGCAATTGTCATGCACCCTAATGACTGGAATGACATTGTCACATCAGTTTCAACTGACTTCGCAGGAGATGCTACTGCTGGATACGCAGCAAAGAATCCTCTGTTCATAGCAGCTGGAAGCATGGCTAGCGGACCACAAGCCGCAATTTGGGGACTTAAAGTAGTTCCTACAACCGCAATTGCCGCAGGTACAGTACTTGTTGGTAAATTCGGTGGTGGTGAAGCCGCTCATGTTGTGATGAGACAAGGCATCGACCTCGCTGTAACTGACAGCCACTCTGATTTCTTTATTAAGAATCAGCTTGCTATCAGAGCTACAATGAGAGTTGGTTTCCCTGTTTATAGACAAGCAGCTTTCCATAAACTAACAAATATGTAATATCTGTTAGTTGGATATTTCAAGAGAGCCGGGTAAAACCGGCTTTCTTGTTTTTATAAGGTAAAATGATTTCATTATGTCAGAATATATAAAACCAGAAAAAACAATTTGGAAAATGCCAGATGGTTCTATTTTTGAAGGACCAATGGCTGAACTACCTAAATCTGGGGCTTCTAAGATTGCAAAAGCAGGAGTAGAAGTTTCTAAAGAATGGTTGAAAGCTCAAGGATGGGCAGACCCTTCACAGAAAGCTGCTCCTAAAAAGAAAGCTGCTCCTAAGAAAAAAGTAGAAACCAAAGCTGTTAAACCATCAGAAGATAAATAAAGGAGTCCTAAATGGCTCTTTGTAGTTATAGCGATGTTGAAACATTTTTACAATTAGATGTTGATTCATCATTACAAACTAATTTAACAAATACCTTTATACCTTATGTTGATGCGTCAATTAAAAGATTCTTAGGATATGACATTGAACAAGCAACATTTACTGAAGTTTTTGATGGAGAAGAAAAAAAAGATTTATTTTTAAGACACATACCAGTACAATCAATTACCTCAGTTGCAGAAGATGCAGTTACTCTTACTGAAGGAAATGAAAATGACTTTGTTTCTTACAGTAATGGTCAACTTAGAAGAGTAGCTATAAGATGGTCTGGAATAAAACCACAAAACATATCAGTAACTTATGTTGGTGGTTACGCTTCAGCTGATATTCCAGAACAAATAAAATTTACTTCTGCTAGAGCTACTGCAAGATTGTTTATGACTTCTTTACAAACTTCTGCTAAAGCAGATACAGGTACTGTTAGTAGTCACTTATCAGATAGCTCAACGCAAACAGGTTTTGACATTGCACTAACAGAGCGAATAGGAGATTACGATGTATCCTATGCTGATGTAGTTATACAGGCTTTACAACCAGTTTTAACTACAGCAGACATGGCGGTATTGCAACCATTTAGGTCAAGATTTTTTGTATAATGATAAATAGGAGGATAGTGATATGGTACATAGGAAAGCTCCAACACTAGAAGAAGCAACAGAATTATTTGCTAAAGACCCCGAAAAAATGCTCAATGATTGGGCAGAGGAATGGGGTGTAACACACGAGAGAGTAAGACAATTAAGAATTGCTTCTGGTATTCCTCAAAGAGGTGCTTACAACGAAGACACAGCTAATACAATACTTGAAGTTATTAAAACAGGCAGAGGTGGATTGTCTACACCTCGAACTTATGAAGATGTCAATATAGGATACGAAAGATTCAAAAGCTGGATTGAAGAAGAAGAAGGCTTATTAGAAAAAGTTCAAGCAGCGCAAAAAGAAGCAGAAAAATATCTTAAAGACCCAATTGAAAAACAATGCAAATATTGTCGCCAATGGAAAGAAGTGAATAGTTTTAAAAGAAATCAAAAATACTTAGATGGATACACTAAATTTTGTATTGATTGTTTAAAAGTATTAAAAGAAAAAAAAGAAGAAATGGGAGATGAAAAAACTAAAACTTGTTTATCTTGCAGAGAACAACTGCCTATATCAAAATTTACAAAAAATCCTAATTCTAAAGACGGACTGAAATTATTTTGTAAAAATTGTCATAAGACAAATAATAAAAAGAAAAGGCGTAGAAATGCCCAGATATGATTATAAGTGTTTACGATGTGAACATATCTATGAAATAGAACATAAAATTACAGATGACCCAGAAATTCTTTGTCCTAAAGATTCAGTTATTTGTAAAAGACAAATATCAAAAAATGTTAGATTTGAAACTCCAGTAGATGTTGAATGGGAAAAAGACCCAAAAGATTTATCAGAGAAATCATTTAAACAATACCAACAAGCAAAGAAAAGAAAATATCAGTGGTAAAAGAAGAGATAGAAGAAATACAAAGTGGTAACGGGAGATACTTTTTTTCTTATCAGTCTTATCAAATCTTAAGAGACCCAATTTCTAATAATACATTTACTGTTACTGCTTTGATACCTGTAAAACAATTTGCAATAGACAGGCCTAATTTGAAACAACTTATACCTATACATCCAGAAGTTAAAAAGAAACCTGTGTTTAAAAATGAAGAAGAAAATTTTCTAAGAGCATTAAAAGAACACGAAGGTGAATCTAATATATTTCATCATAAATCTCAAGGGATAACTATTTTTTGTGAAAACATAAGAATAGAAGAAGATAGAAACTTATTAGAATTAAATATTAATGATTATTACAAAGAAGGAATTATTGATGGTTCGCACATTTATGAATGTATAAAAAATACACCTGCTGTAGATTTACCAAAAAAATGTTACATAAAATTAGAAATTATTGTTGGTCTACACAATAGACACGAAGAAGATATTATTAAAGCGAAAAATACCAAAATAAGAAAAGATAACAAAGCTACTTTAACTAAAACAGATATTGAATGGATTGACAGTGCTATAAAAGACACGGGGTATGAAAAGATTTTAGACCATGCAACAGTATTATCTTTAATTAATTTATTTAGAAATAATAAATATGATTCAGAGATAGATGAACAACCTACTAATAGCTATTCTGATAAAAATATGATTGTTGAAGACTATCAAAAAAATAAAGATGAATACAAAATATTTTCAGAAATATTAAAAGATATCTTATATTTGTATGATTATACAAATGTTGTGGGTCAAGAATTATGGTCAGAGAAAAAAGGAACTTTAGGAAGTTCTGGTATATCTCTTCCTTACAAGCAAAAATACTATCAATTTCCAATGATGAAAAAAAATTTAGACTATAAATTTCATGATGCTGTTACTTATGCTTTACTTAACGGTTTAAGAATGTATGTAATATTTATTGAAGGAAAAGCAAAATGGTCTAAAGATTTTAATAAAATACTAGAAACTTATAAAAATTTAATACCAGAATTAATCAAAATAGCTAGAGACCACAACAAACAAATAGGTTACAATGTACATTTATTAGGTAAAAGTAAATTGCTTTATAGCATTATTTACAAAGAACTTCTAATGGGAGACTTGTTAAATCAATTTCAATAATCTTGTAGTAAAGTAGATATATGCCTATTAGACACAGAAACTTGCCGGAAACTTGTACAATTCAGACAGTATCTGAAACAACAGTAGATGAAAGAGGTCTACCTAGTTCATCTTGGGCTGATACATACACAAGCGTAAAAGCAAAGTTTGAAAGCCAAGGAATAGAAGAAGATAGAGATGGTAGAAATACCACTATTGAAACATTTGGAATTTACATAGAACCGAATGTTAATGTTGTTCCGGGAGACAGACTGGTCAAAGGTAGTCAATATCATGAAATAATTAGTGTTCAGCAAGTAAAAGATAGATATGGAAAAGAATGTTATAAGTATATTGAATCTCTTGTAAGAACATAATGCCTCAGTATTTAAAATTTTATAAAGAGGGTATAACCCTAGGAAAGAAAAATAAAACTTCTGCTGGTCGTAAAGCAACAGGTATAGGTGGTTTTCGTTCAAGATTGTACAAATTTGGTAAGCAATCTGGTGATGTTAACGCATTTTTACAGTCACCATTTTTAAAAAATGCAAGAAGAAACGCTTATACATTTGCACGAGGTGGAGGTTTCATAGCTGCTGCTACCTCTGGAGATTTTAGAAAAAAATATGGTTCTGCTCAATCATTAGCACTTCGTGGAGCAAGAGTGGGTGTAGGTAGATTATCTGGTATGGCTATAAATCAAGTTGTACCTAGGAGTATTGGTCCAATATTTGGTCGTTTAGCAAGAAGAGAACTTGGTTCTTATGTATCTAAAAGTCCATTTTACCAAATGGCAAACAAAAAAATAGAATCACGGCTTTCCGGTTTTTTTAATTCTGAAGCACAACCTCATTATCATCATGTAGTTACCAATATGAATATACAAGAAGTTTTAGACCTACAAATAGAAAGAACTGCACAACTCATAAGAGCAAGCGCACCAGATATTTCTTCTGGTCAGTACATGTTAGGAGTTGGGGCTAGTGAACTTGGTATAAATATCAAAGATACAAGATTAAGACAAGACCAATATGATGAAGAAGCTGGAATGAGTTTTGACGAAAATTATAAATTAAAAACTCTTAAAGGTTACTCAAATACCGGAACAAAGAAAAACCCAGTAATTTCCAAAGAATATGTAGAAATGGATATATTTGGATTTACAGAACCCGGTAAAGCTAGAGAGTTATTACTTAAATCTGTACACACAAATCGCGCACAAGTACCTAAAGCCAAAAAAGGAAAAATGGGACGACAAATATATACAGGTGATGTAAGAGTTGGAACGAGTAGAAAAAATGGAGTAACAGCAGATTTATTTCCATGGATATGGCTTGTAGAATATGGCGGACCAATAACACAACAAGTTTCAAGTTGGAGTAGAAAAGATAATAAACCAGTAGTAAAAGATGTTAAAAAATATATACCACCAACTTTATTTGTTACTAGAAGTGTTCAAGCTGTAAACAATATGAAGTTTAATGGTGCAAAAGTAAAAGTACACATGAAAGCTCCTAGAGTTGGTGGAGTAAAAAATCCAGTAGAACTTATGAATAACATTCTTGGTGAAAAAGGTAGATATGAACAAATGATTAAGAAAAAAGGTTTAGCTATAGCAAAAGACGGAACAATAACTTATAAGCCAAAAAGTTTATTAGCAGCTGTTAACAGAAAAGGAACTGGAAGACATTTTAGTCAAGGTGTAAAAAGGGAAAATATAGCTGGTAGAAATAGAAGATTTTATAAATACAACAAATCTCACGATATAGCTGGTGTAAAAGTACACAACACTCATGGAGTTTCTTATTCACAAGAATTACAAGATGCTATTGGTGTTAAATTTTCACCAGATGAAATTACAGCAACTGTTAGTTTTAAAAATGTTGGAAGAATTAAAGGTGGAGTATCAGCTAGAGAAAAATTTCTTACAAGCATACTTACCGATAAAAATCCAAGTAAAACACGCGGAGGTGCTTCAAGAAGCGGTCTTATGCACGATACTAAATTATTTGGAGAAGAATTTAGTGAGGGTGCTTTTAATAGGACACAAGCTTCTGATTTTGTTGATTTTGATACCTTCTCAGTATCTGGAAACACTGGTTATGGAAAACTTAGTGGCGATAGACTTTCTGAGTATATAAGAAAAAATTATAATGTTAGTGTTCGTAGAGGAAGTAAAGGAACTGGCTCTGGAGCATATGAAGTTAAGTTTTCAAGAAAAAATAAAGGAACTAAAAGAGGTGGTAGTAAACGAAGTGGAAGTCCTACAGATAAAAGATATGCAACTCGTGCAAAACGCCCTCTACAAAAACAAAATAAAGCTGCACAAAATGCTGCAAGAGCACTTGTTGAAAATGCTAACTATGAAGAAATAATATCAGCTGCATCATTTTTCTATAACTCTGAAGATGAAGTTTAAGTGGTAGGATAAATAATTATGGGTATAAAAGCAGTAGGCGCACAATTTGACCAAAGTCAAAATTTTCCACCAGACGCGGAAATAATATTTCGTGAGTGGTGTGTTAATACAACCGCTATAACAGATTTATGCAGTACTAGAGTAGCAACTCGTTTACCTCGTAATGCAGAATTACCTTTCTTAACAATATTTAATGCTGGAGGAACACTTATGTCTCCTACATCTGAAGCAGCAGTAACTGGAGCTGCTATAACAGTAGATGCTTATGCAGGACGCTGGGGCGGTGGAGGGACTACTTCCCAACCAGATTATGCAAATGCTTACGCTTTAGCAAATGCTGTAGCTGAATCTGCTTTTAAAATGAAAAGTACAAGAGTTGTTACTCCTACAACTAATACCGCAGCAGTTATTTATAGTATGGAGGTACAAGGATTACCTTCTCGTATAGAAGAGACTGACACCGGATTGGGACATTATCAGCTATCATTAATAATGTATTATCGAGGATTAGATTGATATGAAGAAGATAAAAGTTAAAATTAATCCTTTGTTGCTAGAGAAGACAACTGTTCGAGATACCGTAACAGGGATAGTCTTTAGTCACAAGGGATGGGCTGAGATAGACATGGCCGTCTGGGAGCGCCTTAAAGAAGCTACATATAAACAGGGAACACAAAAAATTTCTGTTTTAATAGCTGATATTGAGGAAGAACTAGACGACTCTCCATCAGAGGACGACAAGGAATCTGTTGAAGAGGTAGTGGAAGACTTCTTTATTGCTGAAGAAGAATAACCGGCAAAGCTGAAATCGACTTGAAAAAGTCGGCTGAGCTCAGCTGATAAGTATAAGTATAAAATATGTTAGGAGATAACAAATGAGCTTTAATACAACAGGAACAATATCTGAAGTATTAATAGGTACAGGTGTTCTCTATTATGCAGATAGAACTACAAGTTCTTTAGTATTCCCATCCGATAACAGCGGCTCATGGGAAAACCCTACAACACTCTCAGTTCCATTCTCAGAAGTTGGTTATTCTGAAGATGGCTGGACTTTAGAAGTTGATAAAACTTTTGAAGATGTTATGGTTGCTGAAGAAGTAGACCCTATCAAGACTCTTAAGTCAGCACAAGAAGTAAGGCTAACTGGTGAACTATCACAAGCTGGTATTGACAAACTACAAATTGCAATGGGTGGAGGTGTTAAAGCAGAAGATACAATTGCTGCAATAACAACTCAAACATCTGGTGATAGCGATTATGTAAGTGGATATGATTCATATATTCCACCATTGTCAGATACTTTCACAGAATATGCGATGGTACTACACACAGATGGTCCAGCAGGTGCGGACAGACAGTTCCACATTCCTAGAGCAGTGAATGTCGGTTCTTTCGCAATGAGTCACCAAAAAGCTCCAGCAAAAGTTAGTTTGGCAACAGAATTTAAACTTCTAGTTCCAGATACAACTTTAAATGTTGGTAGCTCTGGCGGTGCATACTACTTGTTCAGAGTAATAGATAACACTAACGATACTGACGAGTTAGATATTAACTAAAAAATTAGATAGGAGAATATAAGTGGAAAAGTTTAAAGACTTTGATGAGGCTTTAGAAGCCGACAGTTTATTAAAATTGCAGATGAAGGTAGCAGGAAAAACATACGATTTACCAGCTACCTTACCTGCAAAAGCAGTCCTTTCGCAAATGAAGATGGCACAAGACGGAGAGAGTCAAGACCTATCAGCAATTGCGAATTGGGTGGAATCAATAGTGGGTAAAGATAATTTTAACTCAATGCTAGATGACGGTGTGGGCTGGGAAAAGCTTAATAACATACTTGTATGGTTATTAGAAGCTTACGGACTAGCAACACCAGATGAAGTTGAGGAAGCACAAGCCGCCGCCGAAGAGGGTGATAGCCCAAAATAACTTGGTCTCCGAGTGACATCCTAGGTTACTGGGGACAAGTAGAAGCAGACTTTCTTAGGTATTACGGCATTGATAAACCTCAAGATGTTGAATATCGTAAATTTCTTAGATTATTAAGAAACTTACCCGCAGATGGTTCAGTATTTTACAGCCGACTTCGTGAAGACCAAATTACTTTTGACGAAGAAACTGGAAAAATATATCGTAAAGAAGAGTACAACAAAGAAAGTAAACAAGCTAGAAGAATGCTTCAAAGACAACACAATCGACATAATAAACCTAGAGAAAGAATTTCTATAGACGAATTTCTTGGTGGAAAATCTGGAATTACAGGTAAGGGTTAAACTATGGCGATGAATCAAGATTTAAGAGTAACTTACGAATTAGTACAAACTAAAGTACAGGATAAAGCAGCTAAACAGACTGAAAAGTCTTTGGGCAAAATATCAGCTAAAGCTGCACATACAAATGCTATGGTTTCAGCTGCTGCCGGTGCGATGGCTGGTGCTCTTGCCGCAGTAGGTGGAGCAATGTTCTTAACAGTAGGAGCTGCTTCTAAATTTGAAGATTCATTTGCTGGTATTAGAAAAACTGTAGATGCAACAGAAAAAGAATTTAACACATTAGCACTTCAAGTAAGACAGCTAGCACAAGATATACCAGTTGCCGTAACTCAGCTAAATGCTATTGGTGAACTCGGTGGTCAGTTAGGTGTAGGTGTAGATAACCTAGAAGAATTTATTGAAGTTATCGCACAGGTTGGTGTCGCAACAAGATTATCAACAGAAACAGCTGCATTATCATTAGCACGACTTGACCAAATATTTGGTTTGGGTGGTAAAAGTTTCGATAGATTAGCTTCTTCATTAGTAGATTTGGGTAACAACTTCGCAGCTCTTGAAGATGAAATACTTTCTACTGCATTAAGACTTGCAGCAGCAGGTAAAGTTGCTGGTGCTACAGCGGCTGATGTTTTAGGTATTGCAACAGCACTTCAAGCAGTCGGTGTTCAATCACAAGCTGGTGGTACAGCTATGGCTCGTGTATTCCAGCAAATTCAAATTGCAGTTGCTACAGGTGGTAGACAGTTAGAAGTATTTGCTGAAACTACTGGATTAACTACAAAAGAATTTCAAGACTTAGCTAAAGCAGACCCAGCTTCTGCTCTTAACTTATTCGTTACATCATTAGCTGCGGCCTCTAAAGCTGGTACGAATATTATTGAAGTACTTGACCAACTAGGTCTTAAACAGCAGAGAACAATTAGAGCTTTGCTCGCTGTGGGTGAAGCAGAAGGATTATTAACAGATACACTTGCAACTGCTAATAGTGCTTTTGAAGCAAATATAGCACTAACTACTGAAGCGGAAAAACGATTCGAGACATTCAAATCTGAAACAAAGCTATTAATGAACGAGCTTACAGAACTAAGAATACAAATAGGTAATGAATTACTTCCAACTGCAAAAGCTCTTGTAACAACACTTTCTGCATTAATTGGAGGTTTTCAAAATACAGATAAAAATGCTGAAGGAGTGTCAAAAAGTCTAAAAGCTTTATTTGGAATTGTTGTAACTATGACAGGAGCAACTGTCGCACTTGGAACAGTAACTAAAACATTTAATGCTATTGCAGCAGCTCAAGGAATTTCTGTTGAAGACTTAAATAAAAGAATAAAAAGAAATGCAAAAAATATGAGTACAACTACTAAAACAGCAAAAGTTTTACAAAAAACAATGGTTGGTTTGAGATTTACAATGATTGGTTTAGGAGTTGCTCTTGCTGCTATAACTGTTGCATATACTGTATTCACGAGAAAACAAGAAGCAGCTAGAAGAGCATCAGAAAGTTTCTTAGAAAATAGGGCGGCTGTTGCAAGCATAACTGAAAAAGTAGCTGATAAAGAGAAAGAACTACAGGAATTAATAAATTCAGAAGATGTATCGGAAGCTAGATTAGATTTACTAAGAGCAGAGCTTGAGAAACTTCGAGAAATAGAAGAACAAATAAAGAAAAAAGCCATGATAGATTTTTTCAAACAAGCAGGTATTGATGGAGAAAGTGCCGAACAAGCTGAAAAAGCACTAACTGATGTTGGTGGTGCAATTACAGATTTTTATAATACTGGTTTAGGAGAAGATATAAAAGTCAATGTTGCTGATGCTGGATTAGAAGCCTTTAGATTTGATACAGCAAAAGAAGACGCAAAAGAATTAGATACCGCATTAAAAACTATGGGGTCATCTTTAGAAGAATTAAGTACACTGACTCCAGACCAATTATTAGACACTTTAGGATTACTTAAAGCTAATGGTGTAGATGCTTTTAAACTTTATGCAAAAACAATAGAACCAATTATTAGAACTAATACTTATTTAAATAATGGTGTCATAGAACTAAATGAATCACAAGATGAACAATTTACAACTTTAAGAAGAAATGCAGAAGGGCTAGTAACTATTCAAAAAGCTCTTGAGCAAACAGATGTTAGTGAAAAAGCTTTAACAGACACTATAAAAGAAAATGTAGATGCTTACAACGAATTAGATAGTAGACAAGACCAAGTAGCTATATCTGTAGACGATGTTCTTAATGGAACTGTTCGTTATGTTGATATACTAAAAGCACTAGACGGAGAACAGGAAAATACAGTAGATTCTGCTCAACAGTTAGCAGAAGCTACATTTGCGCTATCAGACAAAGTAACTGATAATATAAATAAATTTAGAGACTTAAACTCGGTACTTCAAGACTTTGGAAGAATAGCACCAATGAACTTAAATCAAATGCTAACTGGTATGGAAAAAGCTGACGAACGAGCAGATTTCTTAAGAACAACATTAATAGATGTTGCTAAATCCGGATTTGTTCCTTTATCTGTAGCTTTAACTGAATTACCTTTAGAAGAAAGTATCGGATTAGCCTTAACTTTAACAACAGAATTAAATAAATTAAGAGAACTGGAAAAACTAAATATTGGAAATGAACAAGATACTCCAGAACTAACAGCACAAAAACAATTAATTATGGATATTCAAAATATGTTGACTAGAGATAATCCAGAGTTAAGGAGCTTGACTTTTAATGATGAACAGTTGAAAGATTTTATAACTGAACAAGAAAGACTAATTACAAATACAGACTACCTTAGCAGAGTTAATAATAATCTTTTAGTCCAAGCTGAAGGTCAGTTAGAGTTAGAAAGAAAACAAGCAGAAGCAGCTTTACAAATATTTAATATTGCAAAACAAGAAGAAGAAGCAAAAGAAAGAATAGTAGACCTTCAAGAAGAAATGGCTGAAATGACTGCCGATATTGTAGCTAATGGATTTACTATAACTCAGCAACAAATTAGACAATTAGAAGTTACCGAAGCACAAGATGGTTATGCAGAAGCTATAGCTGAATATGGTAGAGAAGGTGTTGTAACCAATAATGAGCAATTAGCAATTTTACAAGCTCAATTGAATCTCCAAAGAATGAGAGATAAGATTGAAGGTAAAATGTCTAATCGTGACAAAATAAGAATTAGAGACAAAAAGCAAGAAATAAAATTTTTAGAAATGGCTGTTGAGCAAGGGGTAGCTGAACAGTTAGATTTAGATGCAGCTAAAGATGAATTAGCAGATTTAGAAAAACCAATTTCTGATGCAGAAATGGATATTCTTAAACTACAAGAAAAGATTGCAGACGCACAACTTAAAGTAATTGAAAATCAAAAAGAAAGACTTGACCCATCAGTTGTAGATGCAATTAAAAGAGTAGCTGAAGCACAATCTTTAGAAGCAGATGCTGTAGAAAAATATGCTGATAAGGAACATGATTTAGCTGATGCAATGCTTGAAGCAAGATTACAGAGTGAGAAAAATGCTTTAGTTATTAGTGAGCTTACAAGAAAATATCCGGGATTAAAAGGCATTATTACTGAACTAGCAAAAGATTTAGGTATTCCAGAAACAATACTTCAAACAACATTAGATGCAATGAGTACAGTTGAAACAAATTACCAAGATAGAGTTGACAGTATGGTTCAAGCTGGTAGAGATGCTTTATTTGATATAAAAGAAATAAGTGATTTCATAGATAAGGAAATGCAAAAACAAGCAGACTATTTTAGTAATTTTGACATAAATTACACACCTCCTGCTACGGTAGACCCATACGCCAGAACTAGAAGAGAAAATGAGTTTGCTGCTAGGTATGGTAAAACAATGAATAATTATACAGGTGGTAATGTTCCTATCGGTAGAACATCAATAGTAGGAGAAAGAGGACCAGAAGTTATTATGTCTACACCGGGTGGTACTTCAGTATTTTCTAATAAAACTGGTGCAGGAACAGGTGGCATAAATGTCGCTCACATGGATGTTAACATTACTGGATTACCAGCAGACCCACTAGCTGCAAGAAAAGCTGCTATAAATATAAGAAAAGAACTTATGAAGTTAGAAAAAGAAGGAACTTCTGGTACAGGTTTAAGGAATAGATAATGTTTGCAAAAATAAAAGATAATCTAGGTTTGATAGCAACTGCTTTAGCTCTTATGGGAACAATAGGAACAGGTTTATCAACTGCTGGCGAAATAGTAAACACTCTTCAAGGCATAGATGAAAGAATGAACAATATAGAGTATGAATTTACTGCTCTCAAAGAAAGCACTTATGTTCAAGGAGATATTGCTGTTCTGTTTGAAAAAGTGCAGAAATTAGAAATAATTAATGACACTAATCAATATGTTCAAATCGAAAAATGGGAATGGGACGATATCAAAAGTCAAGTTA
>Ga0070750_10001315_pt1 | contig 13830 bp, 9 predicted proteins | sample VirMetDEL_Nov_24_FD_77013 | JGI IMG/M metagenome (GOLD analysis project Ga0070750, IMG submission 77013) | Aqueous microbial communities from the Delaware River and Bay under freshwater to marine salinity gradient to study organic matter... | ecosystem: Environmental > Aquatic > Marine > Coastal...
AAAGGTGGTGGAAGTGGTAGAGGTTGAACCACAGGAGTGGGGGCCAGCGAATCTCGACCTTCCCGCTGAAGATTGCAAAACCCCTGAAGATTGTGAAGATGGATGCGAGGGTAATTGCCCAGAGGCTTTCGAGGGAGATAATCTAACTTAATGGCTAAGTCTAAACCAAAGTACACGGTCATAAAAGACACTAGAGAGCAAGACGGTTGGTTTTTCTCTCCTTATGACAGGTGTAGTGGTATGGAAGTGTCCACAATGAAAACTGGGGACTACACCATTAAGGGTTATGAAGACTTAGTGTGTGTTGAAAGGAAGGGGTCTGTAACTGAGATAGCTACAAACTTAGGAAAAAAGAAAAAGACTTTTCAAGCGGAAATGGAAAGAATGAAGGCTTTTGACTTTCGTTTTATCCTGCTAGAATTTTCTGCTTCAGATGTTATAGATTATCCACTTAATTTGTTGAGCGAAGAAGAAGGGGTATTGTACTCACACTATTTAAATCAAAATATTCGTGATTTCTTTCAATTGTATGAAAAGATATACAATAAACCAGCAGAGTCTTTCAAGTTACCTAAGTTCAAAAGGTTTGAAGTCGTTGAGCAGACAAAGATAACAGGAAAGTATTTAATAAAGTCGCTTATGGAAATTTCCATACGTTACAATACAAGTGTTATTTTTTGTGATAATAAGCATAACGCTTTTTTGATTTGTAACAGTATTTTTAAAAGACTGTCTGATCTTTTTGAAAGTTACGACAGAGATTCGGAAAAGGCAAAGATTTTTAAATTTTAAGCGGAGGTGTTATGAGTGGAGACAGTAGACCTGAGTGGAAAAAACTCCACGATGAGGCTGAACAGTTACATGATTACAGCCTGTCTATAAAAGATAGAAAGATATATCTACATTCAAGCTATGGTTCCGAAGATTCTGATCCCGGAACAGACTGGAGAATGGCTAACACTTTTATTAAAAACATTCATATCTTAGAAAGCTCTAGTGAAGCACCAATAGAAATACATCAATTCAATATAGGTGGGGATGAAGAGTCTGGTTATGCCATCTACGATGCGATAAAACAATGTCACTGCCCAGTGACCGTTATTACTCATGGCGTGGCGGCATCTATGGGAAGTGTAATACCTCAAGCAGCAGATAAAAGAATAACAATGCCTAGCTGCTGTTGGTTGATCCACAAGGGGTCAACAGGTATAGGCCACAGAGATAGAATACCTGCTAGGCAGTGGGCTAAGTGGGAAGATTATTGTGATAAAAGAATGATGTTTATTTATGCTGAGGCTTGTAGTAATTCTGAGGCTTGGTCAGGGAAGGACACAGCATCTATAATGGGGTCTATGAATAAGATGTTAAACGCAAAGGGCGATTGGTTTATGAACGCTACAGAGGCTGTTTACTATGGGTTTTGCGACGAGGTTTTTGAATGATAACAGACCTGCAAAAATTAGAAGATGCTTGGCTAGGTGTAGATGTAGATGAATCGACCATCTTCAACCCAATGAAGTTTATATCTGACTGCAATGATAGAGAAGAGTTATTAGAAAGAGTTGCTTGGCTGATGATGCAACCTCAGTATTTTTCTTTCGCTTGTAAATACATATTAAATATTGAAATATCCCCCTTCCAAGCTCTTACTCTGGAAGAAATGTGGAACAGAAAGTTTCCGCTTCTGATTGGTACTCGCGGTATGGGTAAGTCTTTTATTCTTTCAGTGTACCCCCTTCTACGTGCATTATTTATGCCTCGACGAAAAATCATTATCGTTGGTGCTGCTTTTAGACAGTCTAAAGTTTTGTTTGAGTACATGGACACTATCTGGAAAAACGCACCAGTTTTAAGGGATTTGTGCGACAATAAGAGTGGCCCAAGAAGAGATGTAGATAGATGCGTGATGCACATAAATCAAAGCACTATAACCTGCCTTCCTTTGGGTGATGGTAGCAAAATTCGTGGTCAACGTGCAAACGATATTATAGCTGACGAATTCGCTTCTATACCAAGAGAAATTTTTGAAAACGTTGTGGCTGGTTTTGCTATTGTTGCTTCGTCCCCGATAGAAAAAGTAAAAAATAAAGCAAAGGCAAAAAGAGCCAAGCAATTAGGAATAGAGTACAAAGAAGAATCTGTCACCCAAGAAAAGTCTAACCAAATTGTTTTGTCTGGTACTGCTTATTATGACTTTAATCATTTTGCGGATTACTGGAGGCGTTACAAAGCTATAGTTAACAGTAAAGGAAATAAAGCAAGATTAAAAGAGGTTTTTGGAAATGAGCCTCCTGATGATTTTGACTGGAGAGAATATTCTGTAATTAGAATTCCTGTTGATAAACTGGCTGATGGATTTATGGATGAAGGTCAGGTTGCCAGAGCCAAAGCTACAATCCACTCTGGTATATACAACATGGAGTATGGAGCTTGTTTTACCACGGACAGTCAAGGATTTTTCAAAAGGTCTTTAATCGAGTCATGTACCGCGTCCAAGGAAAACCCTGTAAAGCATCCGTCTGGGGATATTTTCTTTGAGTCTCAGTTAAGAGGCAGTTCCAGTAAAAAGTATGTTTACGGAGTCGACCCAGCTTCAGAAGTTGACAATTTCAGTATAGTCGTACTAGAAGTCAACCCAGACCACAGAAGGATCGTCCATTGTTGGACTACCAACAGACAGCAACACAAAGACAAGTTAAAAATGAAAGTTGTTGACGAAGATGATTTCTACTCATACTGTGCTAAAAAGATTAGACAGCTAATGAAGGTATTTCCTTGTTCTGAAATAGCATTGGATGCTCAAGGTGGTGGTATTGCCGTTATGGAAGCATTGCATGATAAAGACAAGATAGGAGAGGGAGAGCTTCCTATATGGCCTGTTATAGACGAAAACAAAGAAGCTGACACAGACGATAATCCGGGTTTGCATATTTTGAGAATGTGTCAATTTGCAAATGCTGGTTGGTTAGCAGAAGCAAATCACGGGCTAAGAAAAGACTTTGAAGATAGAGTTGTATTATTTCCTTATTTTGACTCTGCTAGCTTGGGTTTATCAGCAGAAGAAGACAAAGCTACTGGTAGGGTTTACGACACTCTAGAGGATTGTGTTATGGAAATAGAAGAGCTAAAAGATGAGCTATCTATGATAGTTATGACCCAAACTTCAACAGGTAGAGAAAGATGGGACACTCCTGAAGTTAAGGTTGCGGCAGGCAAAAAGAGCAGAATGAGAAAAGATAGGTACTCTTCTTTAATCATGGCTAATATGTCTGCTAGGATATTGTCAACAGAAAAGGTTATGGTTGATCACATGACTCAGGGCGGTTTTGCTGTAATTGACCACAAGGTTAAATTTGAAAAAGAAAAGCTATATCACGGCCCAAATTGGTTTACTGAAAAAATCAACAATTGGGAATAGTTTGTGTATATGTATTGAATTGAAAATCAATACCATTGTCAATACCATTAACCGGAGATAAGATGTCAGACAACAATGAAATTATAATGTATAAAACTTGGGCTAGTGAAGATGAGAGACAGTCTGCGTTTTCAGAAAACACTGGCGAAGGCTATGGAGCGATGGAAAAAGCAGAGGCTTACGGTCAAAGGCAAAGAACTAGCTATTTAGATATTGAACCTAACACCTCTGTAAGAACTGGTTTTCTACGACAAGATTACGATTATTTCCGTCCCGGTGAGTCTATATCCAAAAGACAAAAGAGGATCATAAAGCAGTGTATGGCAGCTTATGATAAAGTGGGTATAATTAGAAATGTTATTGATTTGATGAGCGACTTCTCGTCTCAAGGTTTGAGTATATACCACCCAAATAAAACAATTGAAAAATTTTTCAGAACTTGGTTTAAGCAAGTAAATGGTCTTGAGAGATCAGAAAGATTCCTTAATTATCTCTATCGTTGTGGTAACGTGCCAGTCAGAAGAAATGTAACAAAAGTCAATAAAAAGACTTCTGATTCTTTAAGAAGAGCTACTGCCGACAACTTTGTAAACGTACAAAATAAAAATTATGCTAAAAATGTAATACCTTGGTCTTATGAATTTTTAAACCCTTTGGCTTTGGATATAGCAAATAACGCAAGTAGATTAAATGGCGATGGCCCAGACTACGTTTTAAATATCAATGACTTGACCCACCAAGCTATGATGGAGTCTATTAGGTCTAACGATTCTATTAAGAATATATTTCCAGCAGATGTCAAAAGAGCGATAGAAAAAAACAAAAGACAAATACCTCTTAACGATGTCAGTATGTATTTTTACAAGAAAGACGATTGGATGGCTTGGGCAAACCCAATGATATACGCTATCCTCGACGATATCATTATGCTGGAAAAGATGAAATTAGCAGACATAGCAGCACTAGACGGTGCTATATCTAATGTGAGGCTATGGACGTTGGGTAGCTTAGATCATAAAATTATTCCAACTGCTGCCGCCACAAAAAGACTTAGAAATCAATTAGCTAGTCATGTTGGTGGTGGAACTATGGATTTTGTGTGGGGGCCAGAGCTTCAGTTCAAAGAGTCAAGCTCTCAAGTTTACAAATTTCTAGGCGAAGCTAAATATCAGCCAGTTTTAACAAGTATATACGCTGGTCTTGGAATACCCCCAACTTTAACTGGTGCTAGTACAAGTGGTGGATACAGTAATAATTTCGTGTCTTTAAAAACTTTGATAGAAAGATTAGAGTATGGCAGGGATATTATTTCTGGGTTCTGGAGACAAGAGCTTGAAATGGTAAGACAGGCTATGGGCTTTAGGCTTCCAGCAGTTATAAAATTTGATGAAATAATTTTATCGGACGAATCCACGCAAAAAGAGCTTTATATCAAGCTCAATGACAGAGGTTTGATTTCAGACGAAACCATACTTGAAAGATTTGGTGAACTTCCGAATATAGAAAAGATTAGAGTGAAAAGAGAAGAAAAAGAAAGGGGCATTGGAAAGGGCAAGCCACCAAAGGCTGGGCCTTACCACAACCCTCAACACAAGGAAGATGTAGCTAAAATAGCTCTTACCAAAGATCAATTAGATTCAAAAACGTTCTTGGAAGATTTAAACTTGCCTTATTCTGAGCCTCAAGTCGAAGAACCAAGCAAGCAAGATACTGGCGATGAATATGAACCAGAGGGCCAAAACGGAAGACCTAAGAACTCAAGAGATCAGCAAAAAAGGAAAGAAAAAAGAGTTTTACCAAGAAGCAGCGAGGCTTCTAAGTCTACTATTTGTCTTTGGGGTGTAAAAGCTCAAGAGAAAATAACAAAGATTGTAACGCCTATTGCACTGGCTAAGTTTTCAAAATCTACAGCTAGGTCTTTAACTAAAACAGAAGTAGACCAGCTTGAGTATTTTAAACTTTGCATATTCACTGGTATGCGTCCGATGATGCCTATATCTGAGGCTGTTATACAAAAATTGATAAATTCAGGAAATACTCCTAGTCAAGAGTTTCAAGATAGCGTAAAGGCTATGGTTTCTGACTTTAAAAACTCATTTGGTAGAAATCCAAAGGTTGAAGAATTAAGACTTATCAACTCAGAGGCTTTCTGTTCAACCTGCCTAAATATTTAATGAGTTTCGTTTTTCCTTAAAATAACCCATAAATTTATTTTTTTGTGTAATACCACATATGGAGAAAACAAACATGAAAATAAACATATTCGAACAAGAAATATCTGACGGTATAGCCGATCAGATTTCTAATAATTCTATATACTGTCAATCTATAGCCAAAGCATCTCAAGTTATGTTTCCTGAGTTAGAATCTCTAACTGATGAAGAACTAGAAAAGATTGGCTCTAGTATGGCTGGTAAAAAAGGTCAGTTTGACCTTTACAACCTTGAGTCTGTTCTAGTTAGCACAGGATGGAACAAGAACGATGACGTTTTCGACAGAAAAGAACTATGGCTTGCTAGGGAAACCCCCGAAGACAAGCCTTTTAATTTTATGCACAATGAAAAAGATATCATTGGTCATATAACCGGCAATAGAGTTGTTGATAAGTCTGGTGTAGAAATCTACAATGAAGATGATCTACCTGAAGATTTCGACATATTAACGACTGCCGTTATCTATAAAGAGTGGAGCGATTTGGAGCAAAGGTCTAGGATGAGTAAAATCATTTCCGAGATCGAGGAAGGTAAGTGGTTCGTTTCTATGGAGTGTTTATTCCCTGCTTTCGATTACGCCATGATCGGCCCAGACGGTGAAAGGTCTGTTCTGGAAAGAAATGAAGCCTCTGCGTTTTTAACAAAACATCTCAGAGCTTATGGTGGCGAAGGTAAGTACAACAACTATAGAGTCGGCAGAATGTTACGAAACTTATCGTTCTCTGGTAAAGGCTTAGTTTCAAACCCTGCCAACCCTGCAAGTCTAATACTTAGCAATGAATCTTTTAGTGAGTCCAAATCAATTATTTTAACAACATCCTCGATTAAGGAGAGTTACAACATGTCAAACGAATTAGAGAATCAAGTCTCAATTCTTACAAAGGAGCTATCAGAAGCTAAACTAGCCAACGAAGCCCTAAAAGAAAAGGTGGTAGCAGAGCAAAAAGCTGAGTTCGAATCACAGATTTCTAACTTGGAAGCATCTATTGCTGAAAAACAAGATGAAATTGCAAAAGCTACAGAATTAGCTGAAGAATTGAAGTCTTCAGTTGAAAGTCTAAACGAGTCTTTGGCTAAAAAAGACAAAGAACTTAAAGACAAAGAAGAAGCAATGATGGAAAAAGACAAAAAGCTAGCAATGATGAAAAAGAAAGAAGCTATGATGAAGCGTAAAGCTCAACTTAGTGAAATCGGATTCAGTGAAGAAGATTGCGAAGCTACCGTTGCTACTTTTGAAGATGTTTCAGAAGAAGTTTTTGAAAACATCGTTGCAACAATGAAAAAGAAAGGTCTTGTTCCTTTTGAGAAAAAGGAAGACAAGGACGAAGATAAAGGTAAAGCGTCTGAAGAAGAAGAGCCAAGCCTTGAAGCAGAAGCGGGAGAAGTAGAAACTACATCAGCTTCAGTTCAAAACCTAGACGACCAAGAAGACGAAGCAGAAGCTCTAAGAGCATACGCTTCAAATTGGTTTGAAACAAGCGTATTAAAATCAACTCAAAATCTAAAAGAGGGAGAATAATCAATGGCTCTTAAAACAGACAGAAGTACACTAGATACTGACATTTCATTCTTCATGAATGAAGTTGCTACCAGAGGTGGAATCGCTTCTCAAAGCACAGCAGGTTCAGGTGCTTCTATGGATAACGGTGCTGCTTTGGTTACTTATAAAGCAGTTCCTTCTGGTGCTGTTCCTGTAGGTCTTTTGATCAACGACATGGTTGACATTGACCTAACTAGACAACACCTTAATCAACACAAAGACGAAGTACAAAAGGGTGGAAAAGTCACTCTTCTAAGAAAAGGGTATGTTGTAACTAACAACATCCAAGGAACTCTGCCTTCGGGTGGCGAAGTTGCTTTCTTGGCTCACAGTGGAAATGTTGCAATCGCAGACGTTTCTAACGACGATTCAGATGCAACTGGTTCAAAACTTGTTGTTGGTAAGTTTCTAAGCGGTGCTGACGAAGATGGCTACGCTAAACTTTACGTAGACCTTCCTAACACTAATCTATAATAACAGGAGAATGATTTAATGTCAAATAAGAAACCATCTCCTGAATTTTTAACATTGCTTAGAGATTCAGGTAGTACAAACCAAGATGTCGCTCACGCTGCTCAACAAGAGCTTGCGGTTGCGTTAACTACACCTCTTAGAAAGGGTGTTTTGTCTGGTGACATTGTTTCACCTATTTTCGAAAAAGACCCACTTGAAGCAGGTGCGTCTACTGAGTACCCACTGGACTTGATTGCTCCGGGTACTGAAGGTGAGCACGTTGCTTATACAAATCCGGGTAACGGTAGAATTCCAGAACGTCACGTTGAAGGTGACTACGTAATGATCAACACTTTCGGCATTACTAGCTCGATTGACTTCTTGCTAAAGTATGCACGAGAAGCAAAGTGGGGAGTCGTTGCAAGAGCTATGCAAGCTCTAGAAGCATCTTTCGTAAAGAAAACAAACGATGATGGATGGCACACACTTTTAAGTGCAGCCGTTGACAGAAACGTTCTTGTTTACGATGGTGACGCTGCTGAAGGTCAGTTCACAAAGAGATTGATCAGCTTGATGAAGACTGTTATGAGACGTAACGGTGGTGGTAACAGTGTTACTGCTACGGAAGACTTTCTGATATTTACATGTCTCCAGAAGGCATCGAAGATATTAGAAACTGGGGTGTTGACCAAGTTGATGAAGTAACTCGTAGAGAGATTTATCAAGCTGGTGACGACGCTGCTTCATTGACACGTATCTACGGTGTTAATCTTCACGATGTCTTTGAGTTTGGTTCACAGCAAGAGTACCAATCTTACTTCCTTAACGATCTAGGTGGATCATTGTTCACCAACGATGTTGAGCTAGTTATTGGTCTTGACCAAGGTTCTAACGACAGCTTTATCATGCCCGTCAAGATGGAAGTTGAAGTTCATCCTGACCCAGTAATGCACCGCTCTCAGAGACAGGGCTATTACGCTTGGGCAGAGCATGGCTTTGGTGTCCTAGACAACAGAAGAATCGTTGCAGCTTCATTCTAATGCAGTTTTAACGTTTTATGATAAATATTAAGCCATCCAATCAGTTGGGTGGCTTTTTTATTGCGACGGCTTTTTTTGTGTATACTAACTAAATAATAAGGAGTTCTAATGTTTTTTGGTGGTGTCGCATTTTCTCAGGTTCCAATAAGTGATGACGGTTTGTCAAGTAGAACTGACAATCCTAGCGGGCCAGTTGTAATATTTTTTAATAAAAGTTTTTTAACTTTTACGTTAGATATCAATAGGTTTATTGAGCGATCTCTATCATTGAACGATTTAAACGAATATTCTCTAAATATAAATACTTCTACGGACTACGCACTTAATTTTAATTTAATGCAGGAAAAAGACTTAAAAATTAACAGCGTAATCAACTTTACCGCAGAAAGGTAGTCATGTCAATAAAAGTAGGTGATAGGATAAGACAAAACACACTTAGCACTGGTGTGGGTGGTGTGTCTTTGGTTGGTGATGTACCCGGATTCAAAAGGTTTAGTGATGTTTTATCCAGTGGCGACATAACTTATTATGTCATAGAAGAAAATGATAAATTTGAAGTTGGAGTTGGAATTTACGGCTCTGACAACCTTGAGCGTTTCCATGTTCTTTCTAGTTCAAACAATGGAAATAAAATAGAGTTGGGCGGCAGCGGTGCGGTTTTCGTAACCTACCCAGCAGACAAAAGTGTTATAAGAGACCTTGAGTCTCAAGTTATTGTTGGTGCTTCTGGATTGGTTTTCGAAAATGGAACCACATTCAAAGAAGCAAAAATTGTAGAATTGACAGATGTTAACCTAGCTGGTACTCCGTCAAATCAATATTTGATAGATTTTAATACAACAAACAAAAGTTTGGTTATCGGAGAATCTGCTGGTCCGTCAAATTCAAGAAATACATTAATAGGTCATGGTGCAGGCAGTGGAATAACTTCAGGTATTTCAAATACTAATATAGGTACTGATGCGGGTCATAAAAACGAGCAAGGTTTTAAGAATGTAAGTATTGGAGACTTGTCTGGCCCTTCAGATGAAAATGCTAGTATATCTGTATCTAGAACAGTAAATGTTGGATATCAAGCTGGTGAAAAATCTAGAGACGATAGCGTTAACATAGGATTTCAAGCTGGTGCGGCAGCTTATTCAAGGGGTCATGTTTCTATAGGTTCCTTTTCTGGTTCTGGTGTTGGTAACTATGCTTTTATAGGTGGTTACGAAGCCGCGACTGATCATGACGGTGATTACTTAGTGGCTATTGGATACAGGGCGGCAAAAGATGGAGGTGGCGAATCCTCTGTGTGGATAGGTAAACAAGCCGGTCAAGACACTTCGTCTGCTATAAATTCTATAGGTTTGGGTGAGTTATCAGGACAAGGTTCTTCTGGTAATAACTCTATATATCTAGGTAAAAAATCAGGTAAAGACAACGCTGACAACGATATGTTGTTTGTTTCAAACAATGACCCATCCGCTGAAGGAACTTTGATAAAGGGTAATTTTAGCACAAAAAGATTAGCTGTTGGCAAGTCTGATGTTACGCTATCGGATACGTTTTATGTTGGTGTAAACTCTTCAACTGATAACGGTATCGTGGTGCAAGGAGCTTCGTTACAGTCTTCTGATTTAACACAGTGGCGAGCCTTTGATGGATTGTCACTTGCTTCTGTTAGTAACTCTGGAACTATTTTATCCAATGGTATAGCCGCGAGCGGTCAAGGTGTTAGACTAGATAGTTCTACACCTGTGATTACAGATAGCACGCTTTATAACGTCGCCGGTTCTTTGTATTGGAGTGGTTCTTCTTTAACTGACCAAATTTCTTATGCTTCTGGTCAAGCTATTGTTAATGAGGCTGATATAGCTTACGTATCTGGCATAATTGAAAATAATACATCTGGTGACACTTACGTTTCCGGTATAGCTGTTTATAGCTCAGGTCAGGCTATTGCAAACCAAGTTGACATATCTTACGTTTCCGGTGTAGCGGTTTACGCCTCTGGCAATGTTTACGACGACAGCTATATATCAGGTGTAGCGGTTTATAGCTCAGGTCAAGCAATTCAAAACGAGATTGATATAGCTTATATTTCTGGAGTGGTTGAAAACAACGACTCTGGCGACACTTACGTTTCAGGGATTGCCGTTTATAGTTCTGGTCAAGCTATTGCAAATCAAGGCGATATATCTTATGTTTCTGGTATTGCAATTTATGCTTCTGGTAATGTTTATGATGACACTTACATTTCTGGTGTAGCCACTTACTCTTCAGGTATTTTAGTTGACGGTGGAACGCTAATACCTGACGCTGACAAAGGTATAACTATAGCTAAGGGAAGTGAAAATTTCCCAATTACCATCACTCAAGATGAAAATTCGTCTGGTGGAGTACATTACGTACGGCTTACAGACAACGATACAGACAATATAACCTTTGGTGGCACTGATGCGGACGCATTTCAAATTACCGCTAGTGGCGAAGGAAGTTCTGGTGCGGAAAATATACTTAAATTTTCTTCTTTAGCCAATGATGATCATTTGGTGTTTGGTGGAAGTACGGTTCCAACAAAAGTTCTAGGAAGTAACATAACTGTCAATGCAGAAGGTTCTGTAGAATTACAGCGAGGTGGTAGCACAAGGGTAAGGGGCGACTCTGCGTTTACATACCTATTTGGTCAAACTGGTGGCTACATATTTTACGGTGCTAATGCGTTAAAACCTCAAAGTGCAACATCAATTGCTCTTGGTGGTGCTTCTAACTATTGGGGTAGTTTATATTCAAGTAATGCAAATCTTAAAGGTAGTGCAGCGATTAATGTTCCGCTGACTATAGATGCTCAAGCCGCACAGTCTGCGAATCTGACTGAGTGGAAGGCTAGTGACGGAGTTGTTATCGCACAGGTGGAGCCTGATGGTAGTATTGCGAGTAGTGGTGACATATCAGCAAGCGGTGACTTTGCGGCTACTAATTTTAATTCATCCGTGACTAACGCCACAGCCAGTTTCGTAGCCAATAGTCCAGCAAGTCAATACCCACGGGCCGTATTCAAGGTAGGTGCTCCTAACCATTCAATTACAAATGTAGCACTTGAAGTCTCTCCAGATGTAGGCAGTTCGACACAGAAAACTACCCATCTAGTTGCACACACTAATCCAGCATCCTCGGCGGCACGTAAGTCGATGTTTACGAGTGTTACGCCATATTCTGCGGAGTTCGTTTGCGGATACGGTCATGGTAATGATTCTGACATCCCTATGAGATTCAGGCCGAATGGATTGAGTAACACTCACACGTTTCAGTTGTATGACCAGAGAGCGGATTTCTACGTTGATACTTATGTAGACGGCAATCTAAACGTCGAGGGTGCTATTAGTGGGGCTAGGGGGTTCTTAGAGTCCGCAACTACTACAGACTCGGCTTTGACCATCACCTCTGCTGTTTCGCAAACGGCCAACCTGCAAGAGTGGCGAGCTAGTGACGATGTTGTTATCGCACAGGTTTCGCCTGATGGTAGTATCGCGACGAGCGGAGATGTTAGTGTTAGCGGGGTGGTTACCGCCCAAACTCTCAGTGCTGTTGTCAAGCAATACGCTACACCTTCTAAGGTTACGTTTTCAGATGGTGGGTGGTTTGGGTATCTACATGGACTCAACGGTTCCGTTGCATTCCGATGGGATCATACTGGCAATACCGTCTACGGCAGGATTCAGCCCGGTTCAAACAATTCAGTGTCAAATGGTACATCAGCCTACCGTTGGTCAGACTTTTACTCAGTCGATGGCGACTTTAGCAACACGGTAAGTACTAGCGGAATTCAGGCTAGCGGGGCATTGTTGCATAGCCATACTCCTACAGATACCTCCAATAAGCTGTATAACAACGGTGGGACTTTAATGTTCAACGGCTCTGCTGTTGACAGTGGGCAAGTTAGTGGTGCAGCTAGCGGTGTCGCGTTTTTCGGAAATGATGGCCTGTTAACGGACGACACTAGTTTTGTTTTCAATAGCGGAAATAAAGAGTTAGAACTTTCAGCTATCAATGCTCATAAAACACAGTCTTGCGACCTAGATAATACTGGTAATTTATTCCAAGTCGATTTTACTAGCGACAATACATGGCTTAACAATCAGTATGCAAATAGTTTCACATCAAAAATATTGGGCGATGGAGCCAGCAACCACATATCAAATATAAGATCGGCCTTGGAATTTAGAGATTCTGCTCATACTGGGACTAGTTATTGGGGTACTAACTCTAAAGTTATTTTTTATGCTCCAGTCTCTATGGCTTCCCACAATAGGGTGATTGGACTTGAAGGTGGATTTAGCAATAGTCATTTCTGTTCTTTCCTTGGTACACACCTTATAGGAGTTAGATCGTACAACACCTTCAGTTATAATCCAACTGTAAACAGCAGTACGAAGTTTGTTGGATTTAAAAGCGAGACCTACGGAACTTCTGTGTCTGGTGTGGCAGAGTATAGACACTTCTGGGCTACAGACACCACCTTTACTGAGATTGGCAATTCTTATGGCTTGTACGTAGAAGAACAAACCAAGGGTGTCACGGGCAATTACTCGATTTACACTGATGGTGGATTGAGTGAATTTAACGGTAGGGTTTCTGTTGTTGGTGATAGCTCTACCCAAATTCCTTTTGCTATAAAGTCCGCAGTTTCTCAGTCTGCTAACTTAACAGAGTGGCAGGCTAGTGACGGGGTTGTTGTTGCACAGGTTGCCCCTGATGGCAGCATTGCGAGTAGTGGTGACGTTAGTGCTAGCGGAGATTTGGTTACCAATGGTCAGATTAGACTAGGTGGAGGTACAGGGCCGTATATTAAGAGTTCCTCTTTTCATGGCTACCTAATGGGTGATGACAACAGTGGGGCTATTCGATGGAATCGCAACGATATAATGACCTTTAAGAGCATTGGGCCAAACACCGGCAATGCTTACAATATAGGTTCTTCGTTACTTCCTTATAGAAATCTCTATCTTGGTACGAGTCTTCATTCCAGTGGCGTAATAACAAGCGGAGTTTTGTTACATAGCCATGTGCCAACAGACACCACTTCCCAACTTTACAACGATGGCGGGACTCTGAAGTTCAACGGCTCTGCTGTTGGTGGCAGTGTTACTGGTACGCCAAGCGGTGTCGCTTTCTTTGGCGATG
>Ga0070750_10001317_pt1 | contig 13824 bp, 9 predicted proteins | sample VirMetDEL_Nov_24_FD_77013 | JGI IMG/M metagenome (GOLD analysis project Ga0070750, IMG submission 77013) | Aqueous microbial communities from the Delaware River and Bay under freshwater to marine salinity gradient to study organic matter... | ecosystem: Environmental > Aquatic > Marine > Coastal...
CCATTATTTTCGATATAACTATTAATTAAGTCTTCCATAAATGGTTCACCAGGTTTAGTTGGTTTACAAATGAAATTGTAATAAGGTCTTCTACTATCTAAGAATTCTGGTTCGTTAGTACCAATGTGAGGACCGCCAATAACTGTAATCTTTTGTGGTGCTACTGACTTAACATACTTAGCAAGCTCATCATTAATACTATAATTCCAAGCGTAACTACTAAACATAATAATATCAGCTTCTTGTATTTCATCATAAATCTCCTTTACACTTTCATACTTGTTAAATTTATATGGTGCTGGGATCCATTCCACGCTTGACATATGCTTACCAATTAGGTTATAATGGCTTTGTACCATTAGATAGGTCATATTATTAGCTAGCGACCAATCAGCGTGTGGTGGATTTACAAATGCTATTTTAAGTTTGTTGTTCATCTCTATATTTAAATGTCTGTCTAAAAACGCAATCATCTAAATCCTCTTCAATATGTTTAAAGTCAGCCTTAATGAAACAACTCATTGGACACCTTTGAAAATAATCACACTGAAAACAGTTATACTTATCAACCCAATTTTCTATAATTTTAGTACCGCCTAAATCAGGTGTATTATAATCTTGTAACAGTACAGAACCAGAACACCCTTTTGGTATAGAACCATCAGGCATAACAGTCAAACTATTACCTCGTGTGCAAGACATTTTGTTTTGGGGTTTGCCGTTTGTAAACGGTTGAATATTAATACATTCTGGATACCTGTCAACTAATACTTTATAAAATTCTAATACTTCACTTTCTTTTGGCATCAATGTTCTATCTGCCTTTGTACCTGTACTTGGTAACAAATGGTCAAAGTCAACAGAATATAAGTCATACAAATAATCAAAAGTTTCATCACCTTCGATTATACTTCGCATACTATTTTTAGTCATTACACAGGACACCATTCGAATATAATGACGAAAAACTTTAAGATTTTCCAAGAAGATTTTTTTCTGAGCAGGATTAAAACGGCCGTGGGGGTCGTAAGATATAGAAACTTTTAAGTTGTTTCTTTCTACGAAAGATAACATTTCCGTTCTACGAGTAAAGGCCAGATTGGTAACAAAGTTATACACCACTTCTTTATCTGTGGTTACTTGTTCTTTTATTGCATTAATAAACTTTTCATAAACATCTAAAAATCCACTGTCAATCCATCTATCTTGGAATAATTCGCCGCCCATTATATGGACAGAAAAATACATTGACCTTTTATTATTGTTTATGTAATTGGCAATAGTAGGTACCTTTGCCATAATGTCTTGTTCATTGGCATACTCTACTGTATTGTGATTTTGTGGACAGAAAACGCAATTAAAATTGCAATGTTCAAATAGACAACATACTATTTCGCAATAATCAACAACCTTTTTATCAATAACATCATAAAACGACACATTTTACCCCTACAGGATTGAATACTTACTTACAAACTCCGTATCTGTTCTATTTAAAATGAGTGTTTGCATAAAATAGTGATTTACGGTTTCTAAGTCAATTGAAAAGAATGAACCAGCCGCATTTTCAAACTTCTCTTCCATTTCAAGTAAGTCTTCTAAACGCTGGTCAGTGAAACCATCTTTTTTAATACCTTCGTCAAAAATATCTAAGAAGGCCATTTTGTTAATATCAGATTTAATATGTTTATAAATCTCTTCTTCACCCCAACAAGCACCTGAGATATGTGTATATTCTTCAAACAATTTAACATCTTCAGCCGTAATAGCTTCAATGTTAATGTTATCACCTGTTGTTGCAAAATTCATATATTTGTAATTCCACAATCTGTCATTTAACATTAATTGTGCATACTTTGATGTTTCATTTTCAATCTCTTTAAAGTTAGACCAATCATAAGTTTTTGTGAAACCTAATTTATCAGTAAACCTTTTTGTTTGAAAATGCACCCAAAAGATTTCTTTTAATTCATAGAAATACTTTTCTAAATCTTTTTTCATTAAATGCTTAATTGCATTTTTTAAATCTGGTAATATATCTGTCTTGCCGGCAAAGTATGTTGCTAACATAAACTCTACACTAAAACCTGATTTGTGTTTTGTAACAAAATCTGATTTTGCTGAAGCATCAACAACTGCATTATCATATGCGTCACCAAATGCTGAAGTATCAATAGTGTGAGTTAAATCTGTATTGCCCACATTTCTACTAAAACGACCTTTGTAGAATACTTGGTATCTGTAAACTGCATTTTCATATAAAGTTTGACAAGCATCTTTATCTGGATTTGCAAAGGCTAATTTATACCAGTGTGCAATGACTTTAGCAAACGCTTGGTCATCTGCATAGATAACAATTCTTTTACCTGTTTTATCACTCTCGGTTGCTAGAGTATCAAACATATTAGTAATAGATGAATATTTTTTGTCTTCGCCAATAATATCAACTAAATCTTTACCATATGCATAGAGTTGGCCGTGATGCGACTTTAAAGCATCTAATGTATCTAAACCGTGTGTATCTGAAATAACAACTCTATCAAAGTTTACATCAATGATATTGTCAGTAGCTAAATAAATTTTCTTAAATAGATGAAGCATGATTTTCCCTTGCCTTTATGTATTCTTTGCCATTACCTCTTGCTGTGTCCCAAGTTAATAAAAACATTGGATTATTTGAGTTTGCCCAATATTCATATAAATTCTTACCTCTAAACATATAGTCGTTAAAATATTTAGTGTAGTAAGTTAAGTTTTTATCATCTACTTTTGAGTAATAACTAAAGAAATTTGTGTTATCTAATATACTAATAAAATTAACACCCTCTAAATCATTTGTTTCATCTTTAGGGTGGCTTTTTACATAATCTTTAAATTTATCTTCTTCAACAATATACAAATTAAACAAAGATAAACTATCTAATTTTTTAACCCACTTCTCAACAATCTCTAAGTTTTGAGAAATAAATTTAGAATGTGGTCCGTGATATAATTTAGGATTAACATTTTTATAGATGTGTAATACCTCAATAGCCATCTCTTCTAATTTGTTACAGTCAATAATAGATGTAGAATGAAAATAGTCTTTTAACAAATCATAATCAACATTTTTTAAATCACAAGGCAAATCTAAATTACTTAAATAAGTTAATAACTTTTCACCTTTTAATTCACTTTCTTTATAATCAATTAAATAACTAACATCTTTATCTGTAAAATGTTTTTTCAAATCATCAATGGCTATAGGCGCCTTTGTTTCAATAATCATTATCTTCTACCTCTACTTCCGTGACAAGATGAATGACAACTTGCGTGGCATACATCAATCTGGTCTGTTATCGTTGTTGTTCTAATAGCGTTGTATGCTGTTGCAATATTACCCATATATGTTTCTAATGCTGTGTCTTCAACCGTATCACCAGATGTAACTCCTGTTGATGAAATACTTCCTAATGCCGCTCTATTACCTGTGTCTAAGTGTGCAACATTTGTAGTATCGAATACTGTACCAGCAGTTGGTCTACTACCAGTATTACCGCCACCACCTGTTACAAATAAAATTGCTCTTTGTTGTCTGATATTTGTATATAATGCGGCTTCGGTTTCTAAAACTGTTCTAATTGTTGAGGCAGTAATTGTATCACCCGTAATTGATGTGCCTGTAATATTAATACTATCTCCAGCAGTTGTGCCGCCATAATTTCCATCAGGCATTTCTGTAAAAGGTTTGCTATTTGTACCCCATACAATACTTGAATTAGCCACATCTGTTACTAAATCTTCAAATCTATTAACGATACTCGCTTTTGTAATATTACCTGTTATTGCCATCTTTTTGTGCCTTTAATAATTTCATTAAACTCTTCGGAGCACCACATATGTCGCCTTGCCATGCTAATTGGTGGCAATCACCACCACAATACATAAACACAGGACACTCATAACATCTAGGATCCCTACTGCGTTCACATGCGATATTCTTTATTCTTCGTGGACTATTTATAAGACTTTTTATATCGTCATCTATATGACCAAATTGTTCTTCAGGGGCTGCATTTGGACAACCAGATAGTGTGCCATCTGCGTTTATTGTGTATAGTTTTTCTTCACAATCTCTACAAAATGTACCACCTTTAAGAAAGCCAGTTTCAAATTTATTGTAAATAGTTTCCATAAATTCATTGTCGAACCAATGTCTTGCGTCATATTCTATAATCTGTTCGTGCATTTTTAGAAACCATGCGTCTTGTTCTAAATTAGTAGGAAATATCTCAGGATGTAGTAACGCATTACCATTACCTGTCAATCTTTCTAATGCCATTTCTTGGACACCTAATTCTTTTACCCATTTTAATAATTCTATAGGTTCTATGTTAACTGTGTCTTTAGTAATTGATATGAATAGTTTGACTGTAACACCTTGGTCTAGTAAAAAACGAACATTGTTCTCCCATAATTTCTCCTGTTTCTTATTTTCAAATCGTATCTTAGGATCCCAACTTGTACCCACACGATTGCCTAAAGGACCTTTGATAAAGTCCATATGTTCATCTGTAATTTTTAATACAAAGTTTGATGTAATCCCATATGAACTATTTGGCCACAAGTCCTTTGTTTCTTCATAGAACTTTCTCATATGGGATATTGGAGCGAGGAAAGGTTCGCCACCGTGAAATTCAAAATGCATAGTATCGTTAGGTTTATAAGCCTCAGTGTGTAATCGTTTTACCCAATCGGCCGTTTTATGAGGATTAAAATAGATTTTGGCACCATTAATACCATTTGTAAAACAGTGTTTGCAATTCAATTGACAAGTTTCAGTTGTCTTTACATAAATCATTCTATTCATCATTATATCCTATACTTAATGCCCAAGTATCAGGTTCACTATCAACTTTATGATATGTGCCACTTGGTATGTGTATGCCTTCACCTGTTGATACCGTGTACACATCATCATTCATATGTACATATTTCTTGCCTTTAACGACATAAAGATAAACATTGGTATCGTCTTTATGTTTTTTAAAAGAAAAACCACCTTTGTTATTTACAAATAGGTGGTTACTATTAATTTCTTTGTCGAACTTAACCCAACCGTGATAGTTGGTGTCGTCTAAACCTTCGACTTTGATATTAGTATAATTTTGCCAGACTTTAATCCATTCACCAAAGGTTACCAAATCTTTTGCGAAATGGTCTCTACCTTGTTCATCAATTATTTGTATTTGATAATTGGCAAATCTATCGTAACTTAGAATTTCATTTTTCAAGTTGTTCATCATAACTGTAATATTTATTACAGTCGGCCGACAACAACCTCAATCATACCAATTTCTGTGGAATCGTAATTTTCTAATGCTTTACCAATGACTGTACCTAAGATAGGGTCATCATCTGCAACACCAACGCCTGGAGTTGCACCTGCAACAATCATATCACCTTTTTTAATGAAACCTTGTACTTTACATTGTACTCGTCCTTGTAAAGCAACATCTACTGACATACCCTCTAACATACTATTCATTAAATAAGCAGGATTACTTGATACAACACCTGCAACGGCTTTTGTTCTTTCATCTGAAATAGTAACTTCTTTATCACCACCAAACATAACAACTGTGCCTGGTAAATACTCTTCATCTGAGGAATATTTCTCGGCCAAGTCGGCGTATTGAGCTGCTGTAGCAGTCGTACTTAAAATATTTGTACTTGGATTGTAAGTTAAATTTGTGTCTGTTTCTAAACCTTGGTTACCAGTAGCACCATCAGCGAATGTTAGATAAACTGTTTCGTTTGCCGTATTGTTGGCATTTAATTCAACCAACTGTGCAACTGAAGCAGTACCAGTAATTGTGTTAGCAGAAAGTGTATCTACAACAAGTGTATCTGCACTTAAATTTAATTTAGCAGCTCTAATTGTACTATCTTGTATGTCTTCGTTTTTAATAGTACCATTTAAAATCATTGTACTTGTAACTGTACCAGTGTCACCAGTTGTTACAAGATTTGCGTTTGCACCTAATGTAGGAATTGTAACTACAACATCTGCACTAGGATTGTTTGCTCTTAAAGTTAATTCATTTGCGTCTGCAACTGAACCTTCAAACACAATACCTTTAGCTGCACCTGTTAGTACAAATTGTTCTGAAGTTGAAATATCACCAGTACCAGTGATTGTAGTACCTGAAATGGCACCAGATGAACTTATTGAACTAAATGAACCTGTTGCACCTGTAATATTACCTGTTGTTGTGATAATATCATTACCAAAATTAATTGTGCCGCCTGTATCTGTAATTGAACCACTTGCAATTGTTAAAGTAGAACCAAATAGACCACTAACAGCAGTCATATCGTTTGTTACAGTTAAATCGTTTGAAATCGTTACATCATTTGGTAAACCAATTGTTAATGTATCTGTAGCAGAAACTACGGCTTCAATTTCATTTGAAGTACCAAAGATAAACATTGTTTGACCAGCACCAATCTGTTGTCTTGTAGATGATGCATCTTCAATAAAGATACCTAGTGAGGCAGAAACCTGAGCAGATAATTCGTTAACTGCACCAATAACTGAGGTAGCAGAAAGAGAACTGTCTAATGTAGCAATATCACCAAAGTCATTAGCCGCTAATTCATTGAACTGCGTTCTAAATGTTTCTAGTGTATCTGTAACTGATATACTTCTAACTGCCATCTTTGTTTACCAATTCCTTAATTAATTGTTTAATCTCATACATCTCTTGCTTTAAACTATTTATTTCTCTACAAGCATCTTGTATTTTAGTAGTATCTGATTGTCTAGCTTTTAATCTTTTCATATAAAGTTGATACTCGGTAACATTTGTGTTAATAATAGCACTTGACCTTGTATCTCTAACTAAACTATCAAAACCTTCTACTTTTAATTTAACTGTCATAACTTTATACTGCTAATGCAATACCTCTCATATCTCTAATTCTTGGTGGATAAGAAGAAATACTACCTTTCATAACAATCTTAATTTGGAAAGCAGTAAAGTCTGCTAATCCTGTTGCTGAGTATTTGTACTCATTAAATGTTTCATCATTTTCAGCAGGAGATACAGTAACATCTTCCTCACCAGCTGTGTTGAAAGGTATAAACGCTAAATTCTTAATATCGTCTGTAATTTCAGATGATGTAATTCTATAATACACTTCTACTTCGGAAGATGAACGGACATTAGCAGTCAATCTTACATCTAAAGCTGTTGAAGCATTTTCAAGTGTGATTGGTCTAGTAACATAAACTGCACTTGAAGAACCACCTGTTGGATTTGTTTCAGCAACAAAGTCTGGTGTATTACCACTTGTTGGTGTGTTTAATCTATTTTGAATAGTAAACATACTTGTTCTGGACAAATCAATTACTGGAGTTAATCTTGTATTTGTAGTTGACATTATCATATTTACAAATAAAGATTTACCATTGTTTGTAGATGCCATCTCAGTTGTTGCGTTAACATCACTTGCAACCATTCTAGGAGATGTAAAGTAAATATTATCGTTAGGCACAACTGCAACTCTAGCAGATGTTCCTTGTAAACTAAATTCTGTTTCTGCACCGTGTATTGAACGGCCAGATGTTGTTCTAATATTTGATATAATACCTGTGCCTGGAACTTCCATAGTTTGTACACTTAGTACAGCAACATCATATAATCTATTTTGTGATGCTGTAATAGTTGTACCACCAACATCACCAGAAGCAGTTGCTGTTCCAGCAGTTGTAATATCATAGCTATCTAAAGTTACATTTGAAATACTACTGTATGTTCCGTTAATCGCACTTCCTAAAATACCATTGTATGATGTTGAGTTATCAAACCCAGCAATTACCACATTATTATTTGTGCCGTGCATACCGTGGTTTTTATGGAATATTCTAATTACACCAGAACCATTTGTTGTTCTAGCAGGATTTTGTTTTAATGTTCTAACTGGTAATACATCATTACATAATGTTAATGTACCTGTAACATTTGAATACTCAGCTCTCTTAATTTTGAATTTTAAGTCTTCGTTTTGGTCAGCAGTCCAAGTAGTACCGTTTTGTGATTTAAATAAAACACCAGCATATGGTTGTTGAGAGATTGTTCTATCTGAACCAAGTTGTGTTTCACCTAATCTACTTGCATAAACTCTATAACTTTGAGAGTTAGCTAATAACACTATACAATACTCAACATTTTCTTGTATATAAACTGGACTTTCAAAAGTGAATGTTGTAGCAGTATTGCCATCATCACTTGTACTTACTGCATTTGGATTTAAAACTGTTTCTGAGAATGGTAAAATCTTGTTACCTGGATAACCATTTACAACTTCTCTAATTTGTAAAGTAACTGGAATGTTTTCATCTTTTGTACTAAAGAATACATCAATAGATGTTAAGAATACACCACCGACATCATCAATTAAGAATGTTTGTGCTAATGGGTCAACCCAACCAACTGTTCTAGTTGCATCTCTTGTAGATGTTCTAGTAATACTTCTATTTTCACTTGTACTTTCTCTAACAAGTTGTGGTTCTCTAGTTGAAATAATTGTATTTTGTACAGTTTCTAAAATACCTCTTGCTAAGTAATCTGCCTCAGCTGAAGTTGCTACATCTGTTCTACCATCTGTAGATGAACTTGTTAATCTGAATACTCTTTGACCTGTTCTCCATCTTGGATTTGAATCCACGCTTGGGTCAGGAATTGAAAAAGTACCTGATACTGCACCGTTAGCGTCTGTTACAATATTACCACCTAATGCACCACCTGTTGGTGTAACATAAGCAGAAACATCAATGTTATCAAAGAAAGGATAAACTCTAGTATTAGGCAACATTCTAGTAGCAGTAAAGTTTACTGTTCTACTTCTAACAAAAGGAACAAATGCAACTGATACAATTCTGTCACCAATTGAGTTTCTTACTGTTTGTGGTACAATAGTTTGTCTGATACCTGTTCTTGTTTGTTGAACTTGTTGAGTTGATGTAATTTCAGTTGTTCTGAATAATCTTCTACCAGCTCTTTGGTTACCACTTGTATCTCTTGTAGCAATATCAATAGGACGACCTGCCCAATTGTCTTGCCATTCGTTCCAAATAGTACCTATTTCAAATCCGTTTAATGCTTCGTTACCTAAGTTAGAAACAAGTGTATCAAAACCACCAACATTGTTTATAACTAATTCTGGTGCTCTTTCTGTTTCTTTCCATTCGTCACCTGGAGGGTCAAGTTTAATTGAACCTGTAAATGTTCTTACATCAAATGGGTTGACATTAATAGTTTTACTTGCAAACGGTTGGTCAACTAAAGTAACTTCGGTATAAGGTAAAGTTACCAAATCACCTGTTCTTTGATAATTAGCTGCTGTTCTATCAGCGGCTGTTATAGTTGAACCGTCATCATCTGCTTCAATAAGTTTTACAGCATCTTCACTAAACAATGGTCTTAATTCACCTTTTGCCATATCAATAGCACATTTATAATCTGCACTACCAACATCACCAATGTTGTGACCTGTAAAGTTATCTACGATAAATCCGTTTTTAAATCTGTCAAATCCACTTGCGTCTTGGATTTGTAAGTTTTGTGCTTGTGTTTCTAACAATGATAACTGAGTATAGTATTCCAAGTTTTCAATTCTGTCTTGGAGTTTACCAATATCTCTCATTGTAAATCTTCTATTATCAATCTTTTTAATTGTTACATCTTCAGTTGATAATGTGTAAGCAGGAATTTCTAGTGTATATAAGTGTAATGCGCCAGATAAAGAACCAGGAACTTGTGGTACTAATGCAGCTGCACCAGATAACACTTTAAAGTTACCTTCTTTATCTAAGAAAATTTTATCAATTCTTGGTAAGTAATATTCAAAGTCTGTAGCAATATTTGTGCCGAACTTAACAACATCAACTGTTGAATAGTTTGTGCCTGTGTATCTTCTTAATTCTAGTCCAGCTCTTGTTGCTGTAGTATCACCGTCATAAATGCCGGATTCATCATCAACTCTTGGTCTAAAGTCCAAACAATCTTTCAAGTCAAATTCAATACCAGTTGTGTCTGAGGTATAAGTTGGTACATTTTCATAGTCAATACCGCCATCTGTGTAACTATCAATGTCAAAGTAATCACCAGCATCATGTGTGAAGTAATCAAAATCAACTAATAGTCTACCTGTAGGTGTAACTTCACCAGCTTTTAATTTGATACGACCAATGTCATAGAAGTTATCTCTTTGACCTGTGTCTAAAGTAAATCTAGTTGTAACATTTGTATCTGAACTTGTAGCATTTGTACTAAAGTCAGAAGCCATATAAACTGCATTTAATCTAAAGACATCAGCTTTGCCTAATGGAATGTTACCATTTTCAATTACAGTTTGTCCTGTAATTTGTACTGTTTGATTTGAGTTTAATGTTTTAGTTTTAGAATTAGCAACTGAACGAGATACAGTAGCAACAACTTTAATAGTTGCGTTTGCATATGTACCACCAAAGTCAAGTGTTAAAGTTTTACCTGATGGAGAACCACCTAGTGTAAAGATTGCGTCAGCATCTGCGTTATTGCCTGTAATACTTAAAATATTACCTACAACACCCGTACCTGAACCAGCCGCTGTAACTGAAACTGTATAATCACCTTCAGCAAGTGATACAAATGTTTCATCTGTACCAGCAGTTAATGTTGTAGCACCAGATGATAAAGTAGCAACAAACTGTCTTCTAACAGTGAAGTTTGTATCTGTTAAATTTGAGTTTGAAGCAGTCTTTAAAGTTTTAACTTTAGAATAAGGTAATTTAAAGATTGCTGTATTTTTATTTGAATTTGTTAATAGAGCTCTTGTTCTATTACAAGAAGCTGCCGTAGTAACATCTGAACCACCAACTGCACTTGTTAATGATAAACTAGTATCAGAAATAATAGCTTCTACTGTTCTAGTTATAGTAGAACCAGCATCTGTAGTAAATGAAAGAATGTCACCAAGTTTTAATTCAGTTTGGAAATTTGTACCAGAACCACTTACTGAAGCAGAACTGTTTGAAACTGTAATTGTACCTGTTAATTGTGCAACTGAACCATATACACTACTTAAATCTGTATCTGAGGTATGTGTTGGTGAACCTGCTTGACAAATTGATTTAACTGCTGAGAAATCGTGGCTTCTAACTGCTTGAAATCCTACTGCATTAGATTGAATAACCGCTGTGTTAGTAGAAGTTTGTCCAGTAATTGTTTCACCTGGAGCAAAAGTACCTGTAACACCTGCAACAACTACAACTCCGTGTGTTGCTGTACCGCCTGAAGAATATGCACTAAAACCAGAACCGTCAATTGAAGTTGTGCCATCTGTGTCATATAATTCAAAATCATTTGTGCCTGGATTTCTAACTGTATAAACATTACCATTTAATTCTGTCATACCAGCAACACTTGAAATAGTTACTTGTTGACCTTCTCTAAATGTATGTCCTGTAGCTGTAACTACAACAGGATTAGCTTGTGTTGCACCACTAATTGTTTCTGAAGTTTCAGCAGATATATTTTGTACATAACCTACTGCACCTGAAGTACCGCCAGTTACTCTTTCACCATCTGTAAATGCTGTGTTAGTTGTAACATTAAGATGAGTAAACATCTCAATATCAAATAGATAGTTTCTGTAAATTGAATCCGTTAATGACGCACTAGACATTATGTAACTTGAAGGAGCACCTGCAAGATAGTGGAATCCTCTGGACTTAGCACGACCAATTTCATAAACTTTTGAACCAGAATTTGTTACAACTGTGCCTCTTGCACTTGTTGGAATACTGAATAGGTTTAATGCTTTATAAGCATCTGCAATACCACCTGAATCCTCGTTTACATCTGGAGCGTTGTAAACATTTTTAACATGGACATAGTTACCTACATCAAATCTTGTATTAAAGTTATTTTGAGTATCAAAGTTTCTTGCTTTTGCAATATCTAAGAAAGTTGTACCAATTGTTTCAATTTCATAACCTTTAACATATGCTTTACCAGGAGCAAGACCAGCGGCCATTAATGCTTCGTCACCGCCTTCAGCTAATGTAAAGATACCTCGGTTATTACCATCAACAATGTGTTCTCTTAAATCAATGTCAAAGTTACGAACAACATAGTCACCACTTTCGTCAAATGTTCTTCTTGCTAAAGTGTCTTCTAAGATTGCATATTCAGTTGTTCTAACTTGGTTTTGAAGAACACCATTTTTCAATCTTAATAATTCTACAAAGTTTGCATCATCAACTGCTGTTAATGATTTTTTAGCAAGTGTTAAATCAATTTTTAATCTGTCACCACCAGGAGCATTAACATTTGAACTGCCTTGTGCATTATCTAATAGTGATGCATCATCTGTAGATGCAATAAAACTTTCTGTAACATTTAAACCAACCCTATAAGAAGGAGTTGCTGTGTACTTGTCAAGTATTAACACTTGGTTAGATACTTGAACCATAAATCCGTTAATGTAGTAAACACCTTGGTTTACTTCAGCCGCTGAACCTGTTGCTGTTGCACTTACAACTGCACTAAAACCACCACTTACTAAAACGCCAGCTTCTGAACTTTCGTTAATAGTTTCGCCATCTGAAAATACTTGTGATATATTATCAGTACCAGCTTTGATGTATTTAATGAAAAGAGTATTAGGGTCAGTACCATCTGCAACAACTGAATTAATAACAGTTGCAATAACACCAGATGTGGCACCTTTAAAAGTTTTACCTACAAAAGTTGATAGTGTTGCTGAACCTGAGAAACTTGTTAATTTGGCAGCTGTGTAATTAAGGTCATAGGAAATTTCACCAGGAATAACCATTGTTCCTTTTTCAAAGAAATGGTCAGATAACCTTTCAATCTGGTTCTGCTGAATAGTTTGTAATTGTGTTAACTCTCTTGCCTGAACTGCAAATGCTGGCCTAAAAAGAACTCGGTGAAACTTTTTACTTTCAGCATAATCATCATAATAAGGCGAGAGGTTAAAGTCAGTTGGACTTGGCATTTATTTCCCTCTTAAAATTCAATAATCAATTTAATATTTTCTGTTTGGTCAGCCGCTCTAACGATTGGCGCTCTGTTTTCTACATAGATAACATCACCAGAATCCTCGTCTATTTCAGAAGCAGAATACCCACTAACAAAAACTACATTGTTTACCGTACTCGTTACTGTTGTATCAGGAGTAGCAGTCGCACCAGATGAAGCACCTGTGATAACATTAGCACCACTAAATGCCGTTTCATCACCATTACTATCTACACCTGCGTCTGTGTAACCTGTTTGAATATAATATAAAATTCTGTTTGAACTATCCCATTCAACAACTTTACCAACTGCACCTGTAGTAGCTTGTGAAATCTTTTCGTCTGCTGTAAATGAACCAGGAGTTGGCGAACTTGCAAATCTAATTGCTTTAGTTGCTCTCAATGTAGTTGCTGAAGCAGCTGAACCACCTGAGTTTGGATCCCTAATTAATACAATTCTTCTAAAATCGTTTTCAGCAGTATAGTCGCCTGTGTTTGAACTTTCTGTTCCTTCAAGTGATTGATTTAACATTACAAAGAAACCACCTAATTCTTCAACTGCATTTGAACCGTGGCCGCCTTTTGGTGGAATAATTACATCTAATTCTGTACCTGTTAATGAACCACCACCGTTTGCGTTAATGTCTGCAAGTGTAATATAACCGTAAGTATAACCTTGACCTCTAGTTGTAACTGCGACAGCTGTTACTGCACCTGAGGTAATTGTAACTGAACATTCTGCTTGAACTGTACCG
>Ga0070750_10001323_pt1 | contig 13803 bp, 11 predicted proteins | sample VirMetDEL_Nov_24_FD_77013 | JGI IMG/M metagenome (GOLD analysis project Ga0070750, IMG submission 77013) | Aqueous microbial communities from the Delaware River and Bay under freshwater to marine salinity gradient to study organic matter... | ecosystem: Environmental > Aquatic > Marine >...
TCCATCTTCGGCCGCTAATGCAAGAGCGTTAGGACCAGAACTATAACCATAATATTTTTTAATTACAGTTTTAGCCCCAAGACCCCTAATAGGTTTTCTAGTATAAAAAATGTGCTCGTTGCTGTAACCTGAGCTTTGTATGTGATTGGCAATTGGTTTATCAGTTGCTACTAGTACGTCAGGAGAATAATCTCGATACAGTGCATTACACCCATATATTGGGCCAAGGTAGTTGAGTTTAGGCAAGTCAATGCCTTTTCTGCTTATACCGTTACCAAGAACAAATGCTTCAGTCATAAAAAAACCCTCCTAGTAATTATCTAGGAGGGCATAGGTACATCAAAATTAAGATGTATAACTTTCAACAATACCTAGATTAAGTGAATCTGCTTTAGTACCAGATTTAGTTTCTGTACCTTCGTCGGTAAAGAAGTTAATCAAATAGCGATTGTTGCTATAATCAAGTGCATAACGGTTTGTTAAGCGAGCAATATTAACTGTAGTTGAATCACTAAATGTTAGTGTAATATTCATGTTACCTTCAGTTAATGATGCATCATCTTCGTTTGCTAAAGTGCAAACACCTTCAGCTGAACCATCACTGACAAGATACTTTCTTGAACCCTTTTGACGAATAATATATCCATCTGCTTCTGCGCTTTCGCCTGTGATGAATACTCTACATTTAAGAATAGGATATGTAGCTGATTCTCCAACACCATTGTTGCCACCCACAACGCCAAGCCATTGATTGTTATTCAAAGTTGGTGAAGATGTAGGTGCTGTTAAACTGCCTTTGTTGTTAAAGCCAATATCAACAGTTTCTGATTTTCTAATTTTTAATGGTCTGCCCATTTGTTTTCTCCTTTAAGAAGTCCAATGCGGGTTTTAACCGCTACGCTGTGGGTTAAGACAGCATAAAACGCCCTTTGCGTTAATATTATTTAGCATATATTTGTTGAATTTTTTCAAGTAAAAAGTTATTAAGTTCAGCATGGATTCCGGGTTCGGGGTGTTTCATGCTGTCCGGAAGTGTGTTGTCATTGATATCAATTAGACTAATTTTACTACCGTGTTGGTACTGAAATTCAATCATTTTCCATTTCAACTTATCAATAAAATGCAGTTGGTGTATGTTATTGATAATATCAACATTATCAATAAAACTTTTGATTAAATCATCGTTTTCGTTAAAAATAATTATATTATGTCCTCTTGACTTAACACTGTCTATTAGGGCTAACAATTTATAAACCAAGTCTTCGAGTCTCTGATTTATTGATTCTTTTTCAATTTTTAATTTTAAATCTAATAGAGTTTGTAATTCAAGATCAGTTAAAATAGTTTCAACATTTTTAAAGGATTTTTTATTTTGAAAACTAATCCATGTTCCTTCTTGCATGTGTGTTTTCTTTGCAATCGGTAATTCGTTTCTTCCCAAAAACGTTAATCCAATAACATATAATGTCTTGTCTTTAGTAAATGAGTCTTTGAGTGTGGTTCGTATAATACGACTGTTTGAACTATTGTTCATTGCTAAACTGTGAGAATTTTTAATGTTAAGTTTGTTAGCAAGTTCTATGTGTCCGTTGCCGTTAACATAGCTAACAACGTACCCGCATCCATTTACAACTAATCTGTTAAATTCCATAGTTGATTATTTACTCAACAAAAAAGGGCCTTGCGGCCCTTTTCCGTATTACTTTTTTACCTCTTAATAATATTAAGAGAATGACAAGTTGCTTACTGCGATCTCGCCAACATAGTCAGCTGCGTTACCGAAGCTGGATGCAGTGTTGGTCAACTCAATGAAACCATAGCGAGTCATAAAGCTGACTACTGGTTCGAAAGTTGAAGGATCTAGTACAACGCCACTGCTCATCAATGGTACGTATGGGCAGTAGAAAGCAGGTGCGTCTGCTTCAGAAGTACCTTTGTAACCGACTAGAACTGGAGTAGTGTCAGCAGCGTAGCTGTCAACAAATACACGCATTGCGCCGTTTAGTGTACCAACAAATTTAGTGTTAGTTGGTGCTTCAAAAGTACCTTCAGTTGTACGAGCAAATGCTGAAGTTGTAGCACTTTGTAGTACAGTTAGAGCTGCACTTGAAACAACTGCGTAGTTACCAGCGCCACGGCGTGTACGCTGTGCAATCAAGTTTGCAACACGGTTGATTAGAACAGACAATGCGGCATGTTCGTCACCAACGAATGTAGCAGTACCTGAAACAGTTGCTTGGTTGTAAGTGAACTCAGTTGCTGCTAGAGTACGTAGAGAAAGTAGAATCTCTTGGTCGATTTCAGCAGTAATTTCTTGTGCTAGAGCAGCCATAATTTCTGCTTCAACATCAATACCGTGCATTGCTTGAGCATCTTGAGCTGCTTCAAAAGTCCAACGTGCTTGCAATTTACGTGTTTTAGCTTCAACGGCTTGCTTCAAGATTTGAACACTAATGTTCTTACCACCGTTAGCTTCTAGAGTAGAAGTAGCGGCACCAGTGTAAGCACTTGAAGTAGTGTCGTTGCTAGCAAGTGTAGAGTAAGCAGTAGCAATTTTGAATGGGCTTAGTGCTTCTTCGCCAGCAGTTACGCTAGTTGCTGCAGCAGAGCTATCAGTTAGACCTGATGCATAACGTACACGCAAGGTGTGAATTTGACCAACAGGGCCAGTCATTGGCTGAACACCAACTAGCTCGTTAGCAATAACAGTTGGCATTACACGTCTGATAACAGGAAGAATAACACGGTTAAGTGTTGCAATGTTACCGGCCATAGTTGTACCAGCAGATGCACTTTCTTTCAAGTGCTTACGAGTGTTTTCAAGAATAACGCTCATGTTGTTGCGCTTAGATCCTGACAAACCTTCGAGTAGGGCATCCTTTGTATCGCCCCAACGTGATTCTAATAGTTCTTGTGACATTTAAGTCTCCTTTAATTTCTATTTTACGTTATAGACCGGCCAAACGCTTAATGTCGATCACGTTGGTATTGCGATCATCGTCTTGGCGCGGGGCAGATTTATCACCAGTAACTTCAGCAGTGACGCCCTCAGCAATTACCCCTTTAGCTTTTGCTGGTTTGTTGTCTGCTAAAACAGCTGGCAAGTACTTTTCGAAAGAATTCTTCAAGCGATTTGTCTGAACACTTTCTAATAAGTTACGCATAACTTCACGCTTCTCGTTGTTTAGAGGAGCGAGCAGTTCTTCCATTGTAGCATTACGCTCATTGGATTGCTTGATCATGCGAATTTCTTGATCTTTACTCTCGACGAGAACTTTTGATTTCTCCATGAGCGCAACAGATTCTTGTATTTTTTTGTTCTTTTCGTCAATTAAGCGATGAAGTTCACGCACTTCTGCCTTTTCATTAAGGTGTGTAGTGCTGAATTCAGCTGCATATGCTTCAAAGATACGACGACCAAAATTGTTCTCACGAGCAATCTTGATGTCTTCGTGCAATTGATTTAACTCAGCTTTGAGATGCTTGGAAACGGTTTTAGACATCTTAGCAGCAGATTCTTTAATAAATCTCTGTTGCAATGACTCCAGCTTGCCACGAGCTTCACGAACCAAACGTACTTTTGTTTCAACAACATCACGCTTGTCTTGTGCAAACTCTTTGATTTCGTTAGCAAGTGCCTTAACAACAAAAGACTCAAGTTTGTTAAGTCCTTCGTTGTGGGCTTTGCGATCTTTGCGTAGCTCGTTAATTTCTTCAGCTAATTTTGATACCATAAAGTTATTAAATTTTGTAGCATCTTCTTTGATTTTAGCTTGGAACTTAACACGATCTTCAGCAATTGCTTTCTTTTCTTCAGCAATGCCTTCAATCTCGCTAACAAGACCTTCGTTTACCATGCGATCTAAGGCTTCGACCATTGCAGACTTATCATGTTCATAGCGTTGGGCAAATTCCTCACGAATTTCACTTCGTAAAGATTCACGTGCTTCGGCTAGTTTTGATTCCCATGCTTCGTTAATAGAATCACGAGTTTCTTCGTTAATGATTCCACTATCTAACAGAGGCTTAATTGCGTCTAGCATTGTGTTCTCCTTAGACTTTGAGATCTTTGATCAACTTTTTAATTTCGTTGTTCAAATATCTCTGTACTTTGTTGTCAACCGTTGCGTCCTTTGCCATGTCAAACAACTTATGCCCGTATCTCATGTTCATAAGACCTTCGTAAATTGCTTTTGGGTATGCATTGGGTGCGCTTGGCTGTGCAACCACATCAACAGTGACTATTTCAAAGTCACTGACATGTCCATTTCTGTCGTCGACGTTACCCGATCCACGACTCGAAACTCCTAATTTAACACCTGATGTTAACATAGTAGATACTAGTTGTCCCATTGGTGTTGGTAAAATTTTAAGTTTACCATAACCACAATTGTCATCCATCCACATTTCTGTAATCATATGGCTAACACGATCTAAATTAATTTTTAGATCATCTGGATGATCAACTTCTCCTAGTACACTATGTCCAGTTTTAATTTGTTCATTAATCTGACCAACAGCGTTAGAAATTTCACTTGTTGGGTAAATTCGCTCATTTGCGTTACGAACATCACCCTGAATGCAAATACCCTTCATATAAAGGTCTTTGCCGCCTTTGCCGTTATCTTCTTCAAGAATCTGGGCTTTGGCATCTGTAAAGGTGAGATGTTCTTTTAAATAGAGCATCGTTTATCCCTACCTGTTAAATTGTTGACTTAGTGTTAACACCATCAGCTTGTGCTAAATGAGGCTTAGTAGCTGGCTTTAGCTTTGCTGAACCTTGAGCAGGTGTGTTACCAACTGTGCCTACACTGTCAGATGCATTGTTTGAATATGCGCCTGCAGCGTCATGCTTGCCGCCACCGTCTTTGCCAGTGTGTACTGGTTTAACAGAGTTGCCAATTGGACCTTTAGCGCCTGCATTTGCGGCCACTGCTGATTTCTTATTAACACTACCTTCTTCGCCGGTAACTGGCTTTGGCGCAGCTTTTAAATCAACGTTTTCGTCAAGCTCGGTCATGTCAAGCTCTTCGGTATCGTCGACCATTTCAGCGTCTCCGCCCATTTCGTCATCAGCTTCTTCAGCGTCATCGTTAACTAATGCTTCAAATTCTGACATTAGTTCATCAAGCTCGTCTTCTAAATCAGCTACACGATCTTCAAGATCTTCAGCATCATGCTCTTCATCGTGCATTTCGCCATCATCTTCGTCGTCAGCTTCAGACATACCTGTTTCGTCAACTTCAATTTCATCAATTAAGTCGTCAGCTGCATCGCCGCCAATTTCTTCAATATCTTCAATTGATTCGTCAACTGCTTCTTCCGATTCGTCAATTTCTTCATCGGCAGCTTCTTCAAGCTCTTCAGATTCGTCAACTTCCTCGTCAGCAGCTTCGTCAAGCTCTTCAGATTCGTCTACTTCTTCTTCAGACATAATGTCTTCGTAGATTGTGCGACTCTTTTCAACTACAATCTGGTGAAAGAGTTCACGTGCTTTTTCTTCGTCATCGTTGATGACATATTCAATAAGTTGTTCAAACTTGTCTTTGCTCATGTCAGAGGCTCCTTAAGGGTAAAAAGTATGTAATATATTTACTGCAAAACAAAAAACCAGGCGATTAAGCCCGGTTTTTTTAAAAAACTAGCATATATTTCAGAAAAAATTAGACTACTGGTGCTTCAGCTGGTGGTGCATACTGTTGTTTAATCTTTTCTATCTTCTTTTTTTGTTCGTATTTGCGTATGTCGTTTAGTTGTCTAAGTTTGTTGATTTGGAACAAAGTTAAGCGAGTTTTACGCATATCCTGCGCTTGAAGTTGAGTATTGTCTTGTTCAAGGTCTTGATAACCGCTTGGCACTTTTTCATATAGTTCAGTTAAAATCATTTTCGCTTTACCTTATGTTATTTTATTTATTATGCTGGTGTTGCTGCACCTGGTGGTTCAGCCGGTGTTGCTGCACCAGGTGCACCATCTGGTCCTAGATCTGTTTCGATATCTGCACCTTCAAGCTCTTCCCCAGCAGTTATGTCGCCTTCAATACCGCCAGGGGTAATACCAACACTGCGTAAATCTTCACCTGTTGGCTCGATTTCATCCATTAGATCTCTTTCTTCTCTCCACAGCTCTTCGTTGTTTACAATCTCTTCTTCACTAAGTCCTAGATAGCGTTTCATTAAGAATCTCTTGCTCAGGTATGCAACTGGCTCAAGCGAAGTAAATGACTGTATTCTTGCAGTGTCAAGTTCTGCTTCACGGTAGCTTGCAAAGTTCTGCGGAGGATTAAATGAAAGATTAAACAAACTTGAATCAATGTTAAATCCACGCCACACCAAAAACATTTTAAATTCATCATCTAATTTTTGAACTATTAAGTTTTGTAGTCTTTCACAATACTGATTAAAGCGATATTCTTGTATTAATGCTGTACCCACTCTGCCATCGCTTAGTGGTGTCTGTGAATCATCAGGGCCAGTTGGCAAATAACTGCTTGGTACACGCAATCCACGAGCCATTTTATTGTTAAAGTATCGTAAATCGTCAATTTCACCTAAGTTCTGACCGCCTGGCAAAGTATCAATACTACTGCCACGTCCTTCAGCGGTCTGTGGGAAGAAGTAGTCTTCACCAATGCTTAATGGATTATAAGATGCATCCATTAAATTTTGTCCACCACCTGTTACTGTTGGAATTCTGCGTTGGTGCATTTCGTTTTTAACACGCTCAACAAACTGCATTGCCATGTGACTGGGCATGTTGCCAACGTCAATTTTAAATACTCTACGTTCAGGAGCACGTTGTACTCTGTATATTAGAATAGCGTCTTCAAGCAATTCTTTTTGCTTGAACACTTTAAAAATCATTTCTAGCACACTTTGACCAAACGGCCAAAACATGTCTAAACCTTCGTTTAGACTCATGTGTACTACATCTTTTGCATCAATGCATGTTTCGTTTACAGTTTTTTGGAAACGTCCGCTGTTACTGCCTTGGCTTTGTGCTGATGCTTGGTAGTTATAGTTCATTGGTGCACCAACACCACCTGTTGGTGTTCCAACTGTGTAGTCTGTTGACGTTTTTGGTGCTACTGTTAGGTTTTCAAAATTGGGGTTAATGTCTCTTATAATGTATTGCTCAGGACGTTTTCCTTCGCTTTCGTTAACAATTACTTTAACTACTTTTGACATATCAACCCAAAACATCTTAAACGTTTCGGGGTCTCTAATAAACACTTGGTCGCCGTATTTGATTGTATTCCGAAACAATTTAAAAATACGTTGATCTAGGTCGTTTAATTTTACCCAGTGCTTTAATTGTTTTTCAATAATTCTAACTTCGTTGTCAGTTGGATTGTCTTGAAACTGAATATCAAACGGAGTTCTATTTTGTGTGTTTATTTGTGTACTAAACTCAGAAATAATATCCAAGCATGCATTAACTTCGCTGTCCATATCCATATTTTCGTATTGATTATAACGCTCAATACGGTTTGGATGACCGCTGTATACTTCCGGTAGTCTGCTGGCATAGTTTCTAAAAGAAAAATCATTGGAGTTTGATGAGCCGGTTTGCTTGCCGTACCCTGGTAGTCCGAACTGGTTTGAACCATTAATTGGACTTAGCTGACCACCAGTGTCAGCTACTTTGAAATATTTGCGCCAGCTCATTTAGTTTCCTTGCATGTGTACATATTTATTTTATGACTGCGACAATTGCAGTATACGATTTCGGGTTTCGTTTCCGCGTCGTGATTCACTGATTAATTCACCTAACCCTGCACTTATGCTATTGGTTAGTTCTCTAAATTCTTCATTTTGACTTACTGCTTGTCCTGTGGGCATTGACAGCTTTTCGCTTATTCGATTCAATGCAACTTGTAATTCGGCTGAACTAGTTTCAGCTTTTGTTGCAAAGTCAGTTTCTCTTGATTGCAGTTCTTGGAAACGGCGTGTGATTGTTTCAACACCATCTTCTCTCTCGCTAATCTTAGAAGGATCAGTTAAATTTTGAGATATCCTGACAATATCTTGACTAATTGATCCAAATGCTTGAGTCATTTCTGTTACAATATTGTTTTGTTGTTCATTGGGATTAAACGATGTTGGCTTAACAGCTAATGATATTGATTGCGATAATTCATTACTAAGCGTTCTTACTACACCAAGCATATCCGGAGCAGATGTAGGATATTGAGTTGGTGTTGCTTTTGAAAACTCTTTACCAATACCACTCATTGACAATGAATCAAATGAAACTGGTATTGATTGGCCGTTTTGCAACGGAACTACTGCTTCTAGTCCATGTAGCATTGCTAGTCCACCTGACTTAGGCATGTCCGCAATACCTCCGCCAGCATATTCAGGAATATTCTGCACTGCGCTAGGCGTGTTATCTGCACGAACTAATTCTAAATTTCTTTGAAATTTTCTGTCTATTAGATTATAAAATTCTTGAAGTGTGCGTTCTCTGCCCTGCTGATTGTAAAACATTGAACGGTTTGCTGCCGCTGCTTCAGGGCCTAATACTGCTGCTGCTGATTGCGATGGATCTCTGTCCATTGCTGACAAGAATTTTGTTGCGCCGCCTCTTCCCATAAAGTGTGCAGCGTATTGCTCAGTTGCATTAATTTGTCTGCCCAGCTGTTCTTCAAGGTGTCTAGTGTTTTGCTGCGTAAAGTAGTTGGCAACTTCTGCAGATCGTTGCCAATCGTATCTATCGCCTCTACCGTAATCTTTTCCCATTTGTGCAACTGTTTCATCCCAAGTTGCATTAAGAAACTGGAAAGGTCCACGGGCTGAACTGGTTTCTGCCTCCATGTCTCGGCCGCCGCCGGACTCAATCATTGATAGTGTTTGCAAATATTCTCTGTTTGTTACATCTGTTGCAGACTGTCTAGCGTCGGTTTGAGTTTGTGTAGCTTCGGTTTGAGTTTGTGTGGCATCAGTTTGAGTTTGTGTAGCATCGGTTTGAGTTTGTGTGGCATCGGTTTGAGTTTGTGTGGCTTGTGTACTGTTTCTGATAGCAGTTGTATCATTGTGCAATGCATTGTTATAATCTTCAAGGTGTTCGGCTGTAACGTTCATTCTGCGCTGAAGAGTTGTTATAGCACGGTCAGTGAGTTGTTCAACACCGTCTAGAGTTTCTAGTTTTTCTGCCTGTTCTCTAGCTTCTCTAGCAGCTCTTTCTTGATAAACCCTTTCGCGAGTGAGCAGTGCAGTTACTTCGGCTAATTCTGCTTCCTGTTCTTCAAGAGCCTGAGCAGTTAGTATTGAGCCTGGTAATCTTTCAACTTCGCTTGCTAATAGTTCTTCGCGTTCTTTTGTTAACTCGTCTAAAATATTTTGTCGAGAAAATCCAAATGCAGTTCTTGTGTCGCCGGCAGCAAGCTCGGTTTGGTGCTTGGTAATTTCTCGATCGAGATATGCTAGTCTAGTTTCTCTGTTTTCTGCTTCTCTAATAGCATTTTGTTCTAGTATTTGTTTGCCGTTGTTTATTCTTTCTTGAAGTTGAACCTCTCGAGCCTCAAGATCACTGATTATTTGTGCTTGACGCTCTGGATCGTCCATGTACTCTGATTCTTGAGAAATACGACTTGATTCAGCTTTTGTGCCTAACCAGTCAAATCCTTCGCCAATTGTTTCAAGACCTAAGTATTTAAATGCATCTCCCATTCCTTTGGCTGCATCTTCAATAGCCACTGCGGTGTGGTGTTGTAGATGCTCACTAATACCCGAAAGTTGAAGTTCAATGTCCCGAGTCAACGCTTCACGTTGTTCATCAGTCATCATTTCAACTTCAGCAGCAGTTGGTGCAATGCCGCTAAGGCCAACATCCTCGCTTATAAGACCCATAAACTGTGCAGCTGCAACTGCTTGGTCGCTTAAGAATACTACAGATTTAGCGGCTGCTGTTGCAGCAAGTTCTAGTGCATTTTCAGCAGCTCTTGTTAGTTCGATTTGATTTAATCGATTGCGTGTTAATGCGTCTAAACGTTCTTCGGGTGATTGAACTATTCTATCTTGTTCAGCGGCTGCATCAGCAACTGCTTGATTGAGGTCGTTTTGCGCACGTACACCAAGGTCAGCAGCTTCAGCAAAGTTACCAAACGTTTCGTTGTACGCACCCACCTGTCCAAGCATGTTAAACTGGTTAGCAGTATTGCCAACTGCGCCGTACAATTGTTGCAGTGCTTCGGGGGCAGTTGCGGCACCCGAATTTAATTCTGACAAGATGCGTGTGCTTTGCCCCATGGTGCCCATAAAGAGCTGTCCGGCGGCTTCTGATGAAATAAATCCACTGGCTGCATCACGGAAACCTTGTGCAGTTTCTGGTGCTTGTTTTGCTAATACAGCATTTGCAAGTTCAAGTTCTCTGGCGGCAGCTATTTGTCTTTCATCGCCAGATGCTCGCATTGCATCAAGTTTTGCACGGAATCGTTGCTCGCTTCTAGCACGGTCAATTTCACTTTGTAGTTCTTTGCGTTGAATACCAGTTGCCTTGGTTAGTTTGTCCATCTCAGTGCTATACTGAATACTACCAGCAACTAGTCGTGCAATATGTTGTGCTTCTGATTCGTTTTGACGTCTTTGTGCTAAACCAATACGTGATTGCAATGCCACGTATTCCATCATGCCTTCTCGTTGTTCTTCAAGGCTGATGCCCATGTTCATTAATTCAGCACGAACTGGTTTTAAAGATTTACTTAATAGTGCTAGTTGATTACGCCCGTCAAAGGTTGTGTTAGCAAAAAGTGCTAGAGATTGCGAGTTTTTAGTTACAAGTTCAGCAAAAACACCAAATTCAGCTATGGATAAGTTTAAGTCATATAAGTTATCGCGTAGTCCTGAAATACCATCAGATGCAATTGTTCCTGATTGTGCTAAGGAACGAAAGCCGTCATAAAGTCGATCATTTTGCTCGTTTACTTTGGAAACGCCTTTGGCAAGAGCTGTTACAGCTACCGCAGCAACTTTTGCAGCAACACCAGCTGGACCAAGTGCTAGAATTAGTAGACTCAATGCTTGCGCAGACGTCTCAATCATTCCATTGAATTGAGCTGTTCCTTTGGCGCCTTTGAGCAATCCGTCTCCAAACTCTCCCATGGAGTGTCCAAAGTCTTTGCCAGCTTGCTTCATTTGTTGGGAGAAACCTTTTATCCCAACTTTTGCATCTCTGAGTTGCTCACTTGTTGCTGAAGAAACTTCACCAAATTCACGTAGCTCATCTTGAGCCCGTTGTATAATTCGGGCTATTTCTTCGGCATCCATATTTTCCATCGCCATTTATACACCTTATAAGTAATGTATTATTTATCGAGAGGAAAATATGGCCAACAACCCTTTACGACAGTTCTTTAGACAACCGTCGATTTACATCAAATTACCCAGTAACGGTGATTATTATCCAGAAGGCGAAATTGATATTCCTGAGTCAGGCGAGCTACCTGTTTATCCAATGACAGCAATTGATGAAATTACATACCGCACCCCTGATGCATTGTACAATGGTACTGCGGTCGTAAATGTAGTTCAAAGTTGTATTCCAGCAATTAAAAATGCATGGCACATGCCAGCAATGGACATTGACAATGTTTTAGTTGCTATTCGAATTGCCAGTTATGGACATGAGCTTGACATTGATACTAAATGTCCAGCATGCGAAAATGCAAGTGAGTTCACTTTAGACTTGCGTACAGTTATTGATAATTTTCAACCAGGAGATTATCAAACAGCAAGTGTTAAAAGTGGAGATTTAGAAATTTTCTTTCGTCCGTTAACATATCAAATGCTCAACGAAAACAATGCCAAACAATTTAACGAGCAACGTATTCTACAGGCAGTACCTAATGCAGATAACATGGACGAAGAACAAAAAATTGAAATGCTTAGTCAAGCACTCAAGAGTATTACTGCACTTACAGTTAATGCATTGTCGATGAGTATTGCTGCAATTAAAACTCCTGATAGTTTAGTTACTGAACGTGAATTCATCGAAGAGTTTTTAAACTCATGTGATAGGAAACTGTTTACTAAAATTAGAGAATTAGTAGTCAAGCTCAAAACATTAAGCGAACTAAAGCCACTTAATGTTAAATGCCCAGAATGTGAGCATGAATATTCACAAGCCTTTACATTGGACATGGTAAGTTTTTTCGATCCCGCCTCCTGACCTTGTCCTTTGATGAAATCAGCAAGTGGGTTGATGACATGGAGCGGGAGGCGAACCTAATACGTAAAGAAGGCTTAAAAATGAGCTGGTACATGCGCGGCGGGATGACCTACGAAGATGTCATGAATTTAAGTTTTGGAGAAAGAGAACTAGTTGGTGATCTTATCAAAGACAACTTAGAAACAACTAAAAAATCAAAGATGCCATTTTTCTAATGCTAGATATAGATATTGTTAAACAAGATATACACAATTGGATTGTAAACTTCCTAGAAGTTAGAAACCCTAACTTGGGTAATCGCAGTCCTTGTCCGTATGCCCGTGGCGCTAGAATAAAACAAAATTATGATGTAAGAATTGGCACTGAGTTACTTGACGACTTGAATCAAATTGCTCAGCAAGGCTTGGGCAAGTTTGAAGTTATTATATGTGCTTACCCTAGCAACAAGTATAGCGCAGATGAATTTTATGAACTAGTTCAGCATGCAAATAAAAACATACTAGTCGAAAAAGATATACTTGTACTAGACGACCACCCTGACCACAAAGAAGAAGTTAATAGTGTATGCTTTAATCAAGGAAAGTACACACTTGCATTAGTGCAATGTTTAAGTGACTTAAATGAAAAGGCTAGATTTGTTGCAAAACAAGGGTTTTATGATGAATGGCCAGATGAATATTTAGAATCTTTGTTTACACACAGAGAAGACCCAAGGAGTTAATATGTTTAGTGTACACCAACACTGGGATCCGCTTAAAGTTTGTATACTAGGAAGAGCATATCCGCCAGAATTTTATTCTTGGATTAAAAATCCTAAAACACGTTCATTATTTGAACGGATGGCAATCGAAACTGAAGAAGATTTTCAAGCAATTCAAAGAAAACTTGAAGAATTTGGTGTAGAAGTATTGCGTCCTAACTTGCCCAAATACCAAGGTGTTATCAACGGAAGTTATGTAAGACCTCCAATGACTCCTCGAGACTACACTGTAATGATTGGTAGCGAATTTTACGAATCGTATTCATCAGATTTAAGTGCTTGGTATAACAAACTCAAGGACCCAAGTTGGCCTGATTGTTATACTGTTGAAGATTTATTAGCTTTGCCCAACAAAGCAATTGATGAATTAAAATTTCGTGGAATGGACAAATTTTTAAATCATTATAACTCAGTTAATTGTTACAACGATATTTTTGAACGTATAAAACAAGAAGGCAACACAATTAATAACAAAGCACATCCGTTGTTGTCGGGTGCAATGGTTAGTCGCATTGGTAAAGACTTATACTTTGGAACATTCGACACCGAAGATCAAAGTATAAAACCGCATTTTGAAAAAATGTTTCCCGACCACAGAATACATGTAGTTGACACCCAAGCACACAGCGATGGATCTTATTGTCCGGTTGCACCTGGGTTGATTATTAGTTTAGAAGATGTTGCAAATTACAAAGAATCATTTCCCGACTGGGAAGTTGTATATTTGCCAGATCAGTCATGGGAGGCAGTTAAACCATTTCTGGATCTCAAAGCTAGAAACTTCGGTAAATGGTGGATACCTGGACACGAATACGATGATGATGTGCTAGAAACTGTTGAAACATGGCTCGACGATTGGGTTGGATATGTTGAAGA
>Ga0070750_10001324_pt1 | contig 13799 bp, 26 predicted proteins | sample VirMetDEL_Nov_24_FD_77013 | JGI IMG/M metagenome (GOLD analysis project Ga0070750, IMG submission 77013) | Aqueous microbial communities from the Delaware River and Bay under freshwater to marine salinity gradient to study organic matter... | ecosystem: Environmental > Aquatic > Marine >...
AGGGTACAACCACTGATCGAAGACGCCCATCGAGTAGAACTTAATCGCTGCTGCTATTACGAAACAGCCGACGAGGAATTGTGCTCCTGCGTTGTTCTTCATGTCATGACCTTCGGTTATATGCGTTGATGTCCTTCGCTGACCATGCTTGATCGTTTAGCCACTGTTCGATGAGTTTGAAAGCGAAGCGCATGGCAAGACCAGTCATGATCGATCCGAGAATCGATTCAGTAGGAAACTCATCGACGATTCGATCTGTTATTCGATGCCTGATCACCTTGAACTGAGCCGCTTGCTGTCGCTTGTTTCTCGCTCTGCCGTTCTCGAACTCGCTGACCCATTCACTAGCAGCGATCGCTCGAATGCGCTTCCGATGCTTACTCGTCAGCATCACAACCACCACCAGTCCCGCGAATCGGGTAAACGAGAAAGTCATGCCGCTGTTCGACTCGATGAAGAAAGGCTGTTCGACCATTGGCGAACTTCGTCTCGATCATCTTCACATCGCCTGCCTTCCACTTGAGCGAGTGAGCGAATGCCCGAGCAGCGTTCACGTTAGTGATCTCGCTGCCCATCGAAACCCATGACTTTGAACCTTCAAGGCGAGCGAGAATCTCCTGCTTGCCCATCAGATCACCTTCTGCCCCATATACGAACTCGGTAACTGCCGCGAGTACCGTGCGCCACTGCATCACCAACTAACCTCCGCGAGTTGTCGTCATGTGGACCGCTTCTGCCCGATGGTCGGCATGTGCCGATCTGAGATCTGGCAGCGTTCTTTCGAGATGTCCAGCCGACACCTTCGAAAGAACCGACAGTCGTGAAGTCTGGCGGATCGATTCGGCGTCTGGGCGGATGACCTCGATGATTGTGCCTCGCCATGTAGTCGGCTCGCTGCTGAGCGACGAGCTGACCTTGCGAGACAGTCGATCGTTGTCGAATGATCACCGGCTGAATCACTATCGGATCGAGCGTCAGCAGACTGACGAGAAGAGCAAGCAGCATGTTTTACTCCTGAACCAGAAGCGCGAAAGGAATCAGCGAACACGGAGACATGAGCCCGCTGATTCCGATCGCTGCGATCATCGCCACCGGCGAAAGAGTCTGAACCGTCTACCTTCGCTCGTTCGCTCCACACTTCGAACGACCTTTCGGCAGGATCCGTTCTGACACACTGGCGAAGCAACCCGTTCGACTGGCTTGCTCTCAGTCGTTACTTCGACGCTGCGACGAAACTTCATCACTGGACTTGATCGCTCGATGATGCGTGAACTCTTTCGCTCGACGCTTTCACCAGCGAATACAACTTGACTGCCGACGAAGACGATGCCGAACAGTGCCAACATCTGAAACTTGTAGAACTTCATGATCATCCTCTGACTTGTTCTGCTTGTGATGTACTGACCTCAGTAATCTTCTTAGCAGGTTCAATCCTGCTTGTCCAGCATGTCGATCGTGATCTCGCAAACTTTCACTCTTCTCCGCATTCGATGCCCGTCTTTCGTCTTTAGCGGTTGCTTCACCCGATCCCATCCGTGAATCTCGATGAAGTTGCCACATCTGAGCCACTGAACAGCCGCATCGCCACACTCATCAATGATCTTTCTGCGGTGGTTGGCGATGCCGCTTCTGGCGCAGCACTGAACGCCAACACATCGATCGTTGCCACAAGCGATGAAGTCGATAAAACCGAACAGATCCTTTCGTCGCATTGTGTGACTGTTGAAGAACTCAGTTATGCCGGTGATGTATCCTTCTGATCGCATCTGATCCATCGACCATGCTCGCGGTTGAACTTTCGCCATTGTGTGATCCCAAAAAAAAAACCGCCAGCGCCGAAAGGCACTGACGGTTCTAGTCTAGCAAGTTGTGATCACTCCGTTTCCCTAGCTCTTCTTCGCAGCTCGATCACGAAGCGTTCGTGTTCTTCCTTCGTCTTGTCGCCTCGCTGGACATGCGCCCAACTCTGACGAACTTGCTGGTAAAGCGACGAGATCGAATGCTTATGCTTCGGCATCGACTGCCTTCGATGAATCGAAGATTGAACGAGTTCATCTGTCTCGCTGAATCGCTGACGATCTTCGCTGATCTTTCGACAGTGCGAAGCGAGTACCATCGGCAGCTCATCAGGTTTCGAGAACTTCGATCGAACTTCGATCCGCCCAGAACAGATCTGATCGACGACATCAGCAACATCCTTCGCCGGGAAGTTGCTGAGAATGCGGCACCATGCTTCGAGCGTTGCTACGCTGTCATCCTGCCTTTCGATGTAGTCGCGATAGCTAGGATACAAGGCGAACACTCGCTTTAGCTGTTTCTTCGCTTCGTTCATGATTCACCTCCTTCGTCGCTTTCGAACCAGTCATCGACACTCACTCGCCTCGCTTGCTTCGCATCTTCGATCAAAACATCGTCGTAGCGACCCTGATTCAACCAAGTTGTCGGATGGATCGGCGTTCGATCTTTCGGCGATGCCTCGCTTGATGCTGCGAACTTCTTCATCGCTGTGATGATGCTGCTCGCTGCGGCTGATGCTGTCACTCGTCGCTCCTTTCTGACATGAGCGACAGCTCGATCGAATGCCTTCTCTGCCGCTCGCTTTACGACCTTCAAGTGGACACAGTTCCAGAACTCACCGAACATCGCAGTTCTTGCGATGCAGCTTCGACTTGCTTCTGCTTGTGCTTCTGCTTCTGCTTCTGCTTCTGCATGGGCGACATCTGCGACACTTGCGACACTTGCGACAGAAGGCGACTCGATGCGATCATCAGGCGACTTCTCTGCTCTCTTTCGTCGCTGACGCTCGCGATCTCTGGTCAGTTTCTCTGCCCTCGAACTCAGCCCCCGGTAATAAGCATGGTTCACGATTCGCCAGCCCCATGCCCGATCGCTGGACACTCGAACGATCCTTCGACCTTCTTCTGATGGTGTCCGACTTGCGTCATCTGGCGATTCAAGCACCTCGATTCCTTTCTTGATCACATCAAGTGGAATGCCGGTGCGACGATGTAGCGCCGATGGTGTGACATCGACGACCCCATTCGCATCACTGAGGATGATCATCTGCTGAAACACGATGAGCGCCTCCCAAGATTCTGAAAGCGTTCCATCGAACATGCTTTCAAACAGTTTGCCGTACATAGTTTGTCTCCTTTCGTTTTATTACTCGTCTTCTGTCTTCATGTCGTCATCAGAAGCGATGCTCTCAGTCAGCGAACTGATCGGCAATCGCTTCGGCTGAACATCGACCGACTTCGCTTCTGTCGCGAGCTGGTCATCGTCGCTCATCAGTGCATCTTGAAGATGCGGCGTCAGTGGCAACCACTTGCTGGCTCGTCTGAACACTGTCTTCTTCGCCATCTCATCGAAGTCAGTGACCCACGGACCGGACTTGCCAGCGCGAGAGCGATCTCTGATTCTGATGATCTCCTCGCTCGTCATCACTTCATGATGTCGCGCACCGTTCAGCATCTCGATGCGACAGAACGCACCTCGAAACTTGCCTCGATCATCTGGGCGATTATCGTCTCGCCATTCCCACGGAGTGTGAGCGCTCGTCTCATAGTCGAAAGCATCGCCGGTGTAGATCACATCAGTCTTGATGTCTCGAACGACTCCGCTCTGATGAGCGAGCAACACTAAACCCTTGTAATCAATGATCAGCGTACACTTGTCACCGTATGGGATCAGATGAGCATGTCGCCCATTCGGTTCGAGTCCGAGTTCGCTGCATGTCATCAGACAATCGACGAACGAAGACGAGCTACAGTTCTTTAGCTTCGGCGTCTTGTTCAGTGCCGTCAGCGCAACTCTGATCTGGCGATCAGCTGTCATGTGTTTCGGCAGCGCCGCTTCAATCTGCTGACGAGCCCCATCGGTTGTAATTAGTTCTCGAATACTCATGCTTTCACCTTCTTCACTCTGAGAGTTCTGAATGCGCTCTCGGGAACTTCCCGAGTGTGCGCCTTTCGCTTCGTCTCCTTGTATGTGACGAGCGTTCCATCTGACAGCGAACCGGCATCTGCTTCGCCTAGCTCGCTGACGATGACCGTCTGCAACATCTTCACCTTCTCATCGAGTCGCTTGCGCTCGCTCTTAGCGTGTTCAAGTTCATCGATCACTCGCGAGACTCGATCATCAAGTTCGATCTGGATCTCTTGTCTCGGAAGCATCGACAGAACCTTCGACGACACACCTACCATCGATGGCGGAATATCGCCGAGCATGTGGCGATGCCACCACTCATCGACTTTCTGTTCGATGATGCTGTGAAGATCCCGATCGGCGATGATCTTATACTTGACAACTCCGCGCTGTGGCATGAGTGCGTACAAGTAGGCGAGATCCATCTCACTGACCAATAGCTGAGCTTGCACTTGAACGTAATAGTGCTGCGGCACTTGATCAGCGTACTGAACAAGCCCATCATCACCCCATCCGTTCGCTCTGCCCGATAGCATCCCTGCGGTCTTGCATTCGATCGGACATCTAATGCCATCACCGTCGACTGTCTCACCATCGAGCGTAGCGCGAAGTGGAATCGAATCATGCTTGTATTCGACATCTCGATCGAGATGCCCGAAGTCGCGTTCAGCGATGTCGAGAATCGAACCTTCGAGATCTTGCCCGAGCTGAGTCGCATCGTTGCCACCGAATGGCGGGATCATTCCTTTCTTCGTCGCCCAGAGTTCGTACTGGTTGCCGTAAGGGTTGGCGTTCATGATCGTCGCAACTTCGCTCGCTCCGATGAAGTGCTTTCGGCGTTCATGCCATTCGTCTGATCTGTTCATCATTGTCTCCTGATGTTTTAGTAAACGTATCAAAGCAGCAGGAACTTACCCACTGCCAGTCTTCATGAGTTGAAACATAACCCCATGCTTCGGTGGTGCCGATGCCACAATCTTCGAAGACGACTTCACATCGTTCTTCGCAGCAGTCACATCGATGCTCGCCGCATGGTTTGTCATCATCATTCACTTTCGGTTTCATCGTCCACCTCGTCGCTAACGCTTTCATAAAAGTTGATGAGTCTGCTGAACGGTTCAAGTGTCTCGATGAGACTTTCGCCCATCAGTTGCGAGATCGCTGCATCGTCATCATCTTCTTCTCTGATCATCATCGCTTCGATCTCTTGCTTGATCACATTGCGAAGAATGATCATTCTGAGGCCGAAGGCGGGATCAGTCTGATGAAGCACTTCGCGAACTTTCATCGTCACAAGTATCTCCTGAGCTTTCGCTTCTGTCACTTTCTTCTTCATGTGAGTCTCCTTTCGTATAGGTTTAAGATGCCAGCTGTTGCCGATAGTTCGAACTGCATTCGTTCGAGAAAGATCAGCGAGCCGACAGAAACATCATCGACGTTGATGCCGACTTGAACGCTCGTCGAGTTCGCCTTCTTCGCCAGTCTGATCGCATGATCGATCAGCGATGTGCCGATGTATCGCCATCGAGTCGAAGGATGAACAGCGAGCCGGCTGATCGTGAACTGACTGCGACCGAGTTTCTTCTCGCTCTCATGCCTCGAAGTATGGAAGGCACCGAACATGAACCCAAGCACATCGAAGTCGTTCAGATCCGAGCAAGTGATTGCCCTGCGATCGGCATAGTCGGTGTGTTCCTGAATGCGATCGAGAATCACCTCTCGCGAGAAGCAGTTCTCGAAAGACAGCTGATCGATTTCCAGAATGCCATCGAGATCATCGGCGATCGATGGTCGCTCAGTGACATGATGCCGCAGTTCTTTCAGGTGATCGTTCATCGTAAGAATCCTTTTCGCTTAGTGTAAGCATCGCAGAACTCGATCGCCTGATCACGGTCGAGAACGCGCTGCTGAGGTGTAATGTACTGCCACTCGACGCTACTTCTGGCAGCGAATCGATCGACAGTCTTCACGCAAACACTGAGCGCCTTCGCGATGTCTCTGGGTGTCACTACTTGCTTGTTCGGTAGACTCATCGTGCTTCTTCCTTTCTTTCCTCTGGCTGATGTTATGCCATGCTACGACTCGCCAGATGTCACCGTAGTCATGCTCGATCGACAGCTCGATCGCTTCTCTTATTTGAACGCGATCATCGCGATCGCAATTCTTGAACCATAGAACGAAGGTGCTTCGTTCGTCTAATGCTTTCAGTGCGACCATCTCATGTGTCGCATGATGTATCAGCTGCACCTCGATCGTCTTCTTCTTCATCATCGTCTCCTATAAACGAACAGAAGCGCACCGCTTGAACGATGCGCTTCATGAGTTGATGCTCAGATCGTGAGCTTAGTTGTCGCCAGTGCGAAGGTGAGCAGTCGTTCAAGCTGTTCTGATTCAGCCTTGATCGCCAGCTTGCCGCAAGGATCGATGACTTTGAGTTCGATCGTCTTCGAGTTGCGTTCGAAGAACAGAATGATCTCATGCCCTTCTGTCACTTTCTGAACTATCACCCGATGACTCTTGCGGTGCGTCACATCATCGAACTCTCGCTCTTCGATCAGATAGCTGATCGCGTTCACATCGAACCCGAAAGTTCCGAGATAGTACTTGAACGGCTCCCGATGTCTCTGAATGAAGTCTCGAACATCTTGGGCATCTACTGTGTCTCGACTGATTTCGGACAGCGATAGGAATCCGACATCATCGAACATCTCGCTCGATGCGAATGATGCTGCCATCAGCTTTCTGGCATGTGGGTGAGTGTTCTCCTGAACTGTCGTATAGAATCCGTGATCAGTGAGCAACTGCTTCGCATCTTTCAGCGTCATTCTTTCTTTAGTCTTCATGATTGTCTCCTAGTTAGAATTGAAAATAAACTGCATTCGGATCACTCGCCGAGCAGTACGCACTCATGCCGAGATCCAGCGAGTTCGCTTTCACAGCACTCGCACGCATGATGACTCAAGTGATCATCGTTCACTGAATCTCCGCAGGCGACATGACCGATGTTCGCCAGTCGATCGAGACCGGCATCGATCTCGTCTCGCCGCTTGTCTTCTGTCTCTGGGTGCATCGCCAGAGAAGTGTAGTCGCCATTAGCGATGACCATCAGGCAATCGCAGCAGACTTTAATCTTGTCTAAAACTTTCATGATCGTCTCCTAGTTGATGTGTTACTTGTTCAGTCGTTCGGCTTGTTCACGATCAGCGAGTCGCTGCGCTTCAGTCCACTGAGCAGCGGTCAGAAACTTCGCCTCGCCATTCACTCGAACGAAACTCGATCCGTTGTTGCTAAAGAAAAACAGATACACTCGATGCCATCGCTTGCCGAGCTTGATCATCAGATGAGATGGCGAACCTCGCCTCGAAGTGTAGCCATCTTTCGTCAGATTAGGTCGAGCGTCTTTCGCCTTCGCCTCACTGAACTTCGTTTCAAGATATTGAACGCCCATAATTGTCTCCTAGTTAGTAACGAGTAAGAACGAAGACGAGCAGTCGATGGACTGCTCGCGGTTCGTTGCTACTCGGCAAGTGTTACGCACTCATGGTGAATGCGAGATCCCATGCCTTGTCGCATGTCTTATCGTCGAGTGCCAAGAACGCTCGCTCTGCTGCGTTCGGCTTTCCCACTCGCGTCTTGTCATGCTGAATGAATCCAGTGACCATGTTTGCGAGTTGCCATGGTGTCGCTCGACGAGCGCTAACTTCGACGCCAGTTTTCAGTTGCTCACGTTGAAGGCGATCGATCATCTGACCGATGTGCTTCTTGTGACGACTGATCTTCGACTCAGTCGATGCTTCTGCTGGCGGCGGAAACATCTCAGCGAGGAACTCAGCGGTGTCGACTCGTCGTTCGTTCAGCTTGTTCGCTGCTTCGACGATGTTATCGTACTTCGCGGCGAGCGTTCTGAACTCATCGACAGTCGAATCGAAGTGATCTCGGAATCCGCCAGTGTGGCGAAGCGAGACCGTAGTGCCTTGAACCTTGCGCATCATCTGCAAGTTCGAACAAGCATCTCTGAACATGCCAGCAGATGCGATGAACTTAAACCCGAAGTCAGCGCGAAGAACGAAGCGAGGCCAGAGCGAGTCTTCGCCGCGAGCGAGCGTTCGTCGATGTTCGTTCGTCGGTGCGATCGAAACACGATGACCGTTCTTGCCCCAGCAGCAGTCGACCTTGATCTGATCGTCCTTCAATCCGAAACCTTCGGCAGCGATGCGGCAGATGTCGACTACATCATCGAGCGTATGCTCTTGGTAGCCTCGCTTCATCGTTCGAGGAAACCATGCCTCCGGTCCTTCGATGTCAGTGCGACAGATCCCGTAGTGAGGTGTCGGCATGTTATCTGGACCCATCAGCGGCAGCTTCATCGTCTCGCCGAAAGTGCTTCGAATCTTGTCTTCGACATTGTTAGCGAATGCAGTACTCATAGTTCGTCTCCGTTTAAGAATTGAATGCCCGTTCTCATCAGTGCGGGGATGGGCTTGATCCCGCAGACGCCTTGCGGCGTTTCGAGTTTAGTCCCAGATGTACTTGTGAATCTGGCAACTGTGAATCCACTGAGGCTTGTAGTCGGTACCTCGCTCGCGAACTTGAAACATGCTGTGAGCATGATCGACATCGATGATCTCCCAGTGCGTAGCATCTGGCAGTTCATTCACTACGACTATTCGACCGACTTCCTTCGCCTGCTTTCTTTCGTTACTCATAAGAGTCTCCTGATTAGTGTTACGAAACTGTGAAACTGTGATCACTCGCTGTCTTCGAAGTTGATGACAGCATCGATCGCCGGATCGACGAACGGATGAACAGCGACTTCATCGAGAAGCGCTTCTGTCTGCTTCGGTTCTTCGACATCGCCGAAGACGATGCGAGCAGTGCTGAACTTCTCAGCGATCTTTCGATCGATCTGCGATTCAATTCGTCCGCCCATATCGTTTGACTCCATGACTGATTCGATCTTGTCATCGAAGTCGAACGCTTCGAGCGCCTCGCCGATCTTGTCGTCGAAGTCGAAGTACTGAAATTGCTCCCTGATGGCATCGTCGAAGTCATGCTCAGCAACCGCTTCGTTGATCTCATCACTGAAGTCATGTTCGCTGATCGCTTCAGTCATCAAGTGATCGAAGTCCACATCGTTCAGCTTCTCATCGACGAGTTCATCAACCGCTTCGAGTTTCTGAGTAAGTTCTTCGATCTTCATCCTCAGTGCGTCGATCTCGTCTTCGTGAGTCAGCACTAGATGATCGATGCGGTCGAGCATCTGCCCGACAGTATCGACCGACTCGCCATGATCGACGAGCATGAACCAGCGAATGTTCTTGAAGATTCGAGCGATAGCTTTCTTGATGTTTTGAACTTTCATAGTTGTCTCCTATTGAATGTTTGCGCTGTCTCATCAGTGCGGGAAGCGCAGAACCCCGCAGACGCCCGAGGGCGTTTCGACTTAGAAGCGATAGATCCTCTCTGGACCGTTCGTGTAACCTTCAAGAACAAACTCAGTCACCATCTCATCAAGCAGCGACATGAGTACCGGGTAGGTGTTGAAGTTCGCAGCGAAGTGAGGCATCGCGTTCCATGCTTCTTCGAGCGTGAACTTCTTCGATGTCAGAAAGTGATCACGAAGAGCATTGAAGTATGTTTTCTTGCATTCAAGCCGCTGTTCGAACTCGCTGAGTCTTGTTCGCGTTATTGCACTACTCATAGTTGTCTCCTAGTTGTGAGGCGTTTCGACTAGACACTCGCCATCGCTTCGGCGAGCGTCTTGAACTCTTCTGGGTATTTGTCATCTGACGACCAGAACATGAAGCGTCTGCCGTTCTTCGCAGCGCATCCGATCAAGTGATCGTCATGACTCCATGTTCCTTCGCAGTCGCAGTAGACCCAGACTCGACCGCGATCATCTTTCCGTGTTAGCGCTTTCATCTTCGTCTCCTTAGTTGAAGTTCGAATCAGTGAGATCGAGCGAGAGTGTCAGTCTCGAACGCTGAGATCTCACGAATGCCAGCGTGACTGGCGTAGCATGTCAGATCCTTGCTGATCTGAGTGAACAGATGGCAGTTCGGATTGTGAACGCTTTCAGGGATCTCAGCAGCGATGAAGAATCGATTCTCCCAGTTCATCGACTCAGCAAACAGCCTCGCCGCTTGAACGATGTTCTCATCGTCGCTCTTCTCCCAGTCCCACCCGTAGCGCTTTCGATTGCCAGCGCTTGTCGGTCCAGACTGAACGATCATTCGCTTGCCTCGATGACTCGTCGCAGGAAGAACTCGAACTCGAATCGATTGCAGTTTTTGAATGTTAGCACTCATAGTTGTCTCCTAATTGTTTGGCTTGTCTCATCAGTGATCGAGTAGCCAACTCGATCAGACGCCCGGAGGCGTTTCGACTTAGCTCGCATGTCGCACAGCGTTAAGCATCTGAGCGACAGCGGGACTGACAGTCTGCCGATTGTCCCATCGAAGGATCATCAGAACGCATCGAACAAGAGTCGCCGCAGATACTGGGCCTGCGGGAATGTCGATGCTGAAATTGTTCACGCCACCGATGTCGATGTTCGTGAAGATGCGAAAGAGTCGATCGTCGTAGCTGCCACATGGCGAGCAGTTGCCGAGATAACCCGATCGTGCTTCGATGCCGGGAAAGATCTTGTTCAAGATGTTCGCAGCTTGTTCATGTGAAGTCTTCATAGTTGTCTCCTAGTTTGAGAAAGTAAGAACGAGAAAGAGCATCGAAGTCATGATCGACGATGCTCTGATTCGTACCGACTTTGCATTCGGTGAATCATGTGGTCGTCTGCATCGATCTGAGTGACTCGCTGGTTTCAGATCTTGCATTCGAATCAGTGATGATTCTCTTTCGACCGTAACCGGTCACCGCTGTGCCCGCGCCGCTTCTCAGCGGTGCGTATCAGCGGGGCAGAGGACTTTCTCACCTTGCGGTTCGAGATGGGATCTTCGTGATCCGCCCTTGATCTTGCGGTCGTTCGTTTGCCGGATCTTTCGATCGTGCGGCGACCGCGAGACTTCTGCTCGCTTCGGGATTCCTTCCCGATGTCTATACATTATGACAGATGGCATAGAACTATTCAAGGTCTCTGGTTCATCGTCCACAGCGTTATTCCCGGCGATTCGCGGGATCGATCGGTTCTGGCGCTGATATTCCCACCACATCGACACATCGATCAGGATCGCTCAGAACGAGCGCTCACGGTTGCATGACAGATCATGCGAAGACTTCATCGAGTGAGCGCAGGCGAGACGCTGCTCACTGACAGAAGAACTCTCGCCACTCAGCGGGATCGTGATGAGCGACGAGAGTTCTGAGCGCGACAAGCGCTTACGCTTTCACTGCCTTCTGTCCGGTCAAGTTCTGCCATCGTTCAACTGACAGATCACAGTAAGCAGGCTCCAGTTCCATCGAGTAGCAGATGCGGTCGAGCTGTTCGCACGCGATCATAGTTGTGCCAGTGCCACCGAAAGGATCGAAGACGCTCATCGCTTGATCGCATAGCTTGTCGATCACCCATGTCGGCAGATGCAGCGCCATCGTCGCCGCGTGTACTTCGCTGAACTCGTTCTGAGTGTTCGGCCTTCCCTGATAGACATTCGTTTCAGTGCCTCGCCATGATGCGAGCGGCACTCGGCGAGATGCGTCTTTCTCTTTCGAGAAGATCAGCAAGTACTCGAACTGCGAAGCCAGAACGCCTTGAGCCATCGCTGGCGGTCCGTGAGTCTTGTCCCATATCGCTACATCGCATAACTGATCTGCGTTCTCAGCGATGAACTTCGTGAGCTGCCGCTTGTTACCAGCGAGCGACTGAACATTGATGACGTAAGCACTGGCGACATGATCGGCACTCGCATCGAAGAACCCTTGCATCAGATCACCCCATCCTTCGCTCTCATCCTTGTAGCCAACATATGGCGAGCTGGCGTTCTTCATCGCAGTGTTGCCACCGACAGTGATCGATTTGCCCAGTGCGTAAGGTGGCGAGGTGAACAAGAGATCAACCTGATCGCCTTTCATGAGCTTCGCGATCTGATCTGAGTCAGTCGAGTCGCCGCACATCAATCGATGATCACCGCAGATCCAAACATCGCCTTTCTTCGTCACCGGATCTTTCGGCACTGCCGGGATCTCATCGTCTTCGGCTATGCTGTCGCTCTCTGGCAGCATCGCCATCAGTTCATCGTGAGTGAAAGCCAGATCAGCGAGCATCGATTCATCGATCGAGTCGAGTGATTGCAGTGTCGAAGCTAGAGCATCATCATCCCAGTTCGCAAGTTCTGCCGTTCTGTTGTCAGCGATGGCGAACGCTGTCAGATCTGAACCGCTGAGATCTGATCTCACACATGCGATCGATTCCCAACCGAGCTGTCTCGCTGCTTCGAGAGTACCGTTTCCAGCGTGAACGACATTCTTCGAATCGATCACGATCGGTTTCTGCTGACCGAAGCGAACGAGACTCGACTTGATCGCCTCGATGTTACGTTCGCTGTGCTGGCGCAAGTTCGACGGATCTGAAACTAGCAGCGTCAAGTGTTTCTGTTCGACGCTCAGTGATGCTTTCTCTTTCTTCATTGATGCTTTCCAATGCTATCGGGTTTCGTTGTCTGAATGATTCGATGTGCTTAATGATCACGACCGCGACTTCTTTCACGGTCATATTCATCTGCTGCTTCGCGGTCTGCTTCTTGTAAACAGTTGTAGCAACTCGATCGATCTTCGGCATCAGTGTATCTGGATCTTCGTCGATGTCCCATCTGTTCATGATGTGGCGAACTGATGACTTGCATGATGAACAGCCGATGAACAGACCATCGATCTGGCTGATCACGAACGAGTCGCCGAGCTTCGTCTGATCAAGCTGTGAAAGCAGTTTCTCCTTTTTCTGTTCTGCGCTGAGCGCTGGTCGCTTAGTGCCTATCGGTTTCGGCTTACACTTCGATGCCGCTTGTCGAACCGCTTCGCGTTCTTCTCGACGCTGATCTCGATCTTTCGTTCGCTGCTGTGCTGCGTAGTGCTTGCGAAGTCGCTTGATTCTCTGCTTGTCTTCATGCTCATCAATCATAAGTTGCAGTCTCCGATATTCGTGACACTGAAACTCGGGAAGTCGAAACCGCCATCATCGCAACCAGCAAGGCAATCATCGCCCGGCGGATACGTTGAACAGTCAAGCGAAGTCTCGCCATCGCAAGTTGGTACAAGTATTGTGTTGCCCGGCCAACCAGCTGACAGATCACAACCGGGATCGAACTGACAAGCAGCAGTCGGCGAGTTCAGAGTGATCTCCCAGTAGCAGCAGGTATTGTTCTGTTTCAGCACTGCGGTCGCTCCGGTTGTCTGCGAAGAACCACAACTCTGATTCTGCCATGTCACGCTGAAAGTCAGAGTCGCACCACATGGACCGGCAGCGGAGAAGGATGAACTGCCAGCGGCGAGTGTGCCCTGCGTAGTGTCGAAGTTACAAGGACTCGTAAACTGAAAGTCGACGAAGCTGACCGCAGTGCTTGCCGATACATTGTCGCAGCAGACGATCGCAGCATCTTCGCATGGATAAGTGACAGTTGTCGGATCGCCCGGTGCTGGTGTAGGTGGCGCAGTGCCTGAACAGTCACATCCTTCTGGGCATGGAACAGTGTTTATCCATTGTTCGGCAACAGGATCCCAGTCCCACACGCAATCGCTTTGATCACAACCACACTGAGCAGAGCAGCATTCATAGAACTGATCGCAGGCGCACAGCAGCGGGCAGATGTCGATCACATCTGGTTCAGCGGCAGTGATGCTACAAGTCGTGATCGTCGATCTGTTCAAGTAGATCTGACTGCCCTGAGTCGTCGCATCAGTAACCACATCAACAGTCAGATAGGTTG
>Ga0070750_10001326_pt1 | contig 13788 bp, 20 predicted proteins | sample VirMetDEL_Nov_24_FD_77013 | JGI IMG/M metagenome (GOLD analysis project Ga0070750, IMG submission 77013) | Aqueous microbial communities from the Delaware River and Bay under freshwater to marine salinity gradient to study organic matter... | ecosystem: Environmental > Aquatic > Marine >...
ATGAATGCAACGATAAAACAAGTGGTAGCTGCCAGTAGACAAGGCACCATGAGGACACCGAAGTGTCCTACATAGAGCCGGTTCTCAGTGCTGCTAACCCACTCAACATAGCGATCCCAAAGGGACTGCTTTTGTAGTGCGATAGTAGCTGCCATTTAATTAAGTAATTTTCAGTTTGTTCTTTTAATAACCGGGTGGTTTTTGAAGTTTAGTTTTTGATACAGTAGGGAATCCCATTCCACTTCTCAGACGGGCCTTGAGCCTATCCATCCGTGCTTTTTTTGAGGCTTCCTCTTCCCTTTTCGCCTTACGTTTTTTACCTTGTGCAGACCTAGGAGTTGTCATAATTAAAAATCGATGTTAGAGCGTTCGAGTGCTTCAAACACATCATTTCGATATGCAGGATCGTTGTCATACCGTGGGTCACTCATAGCTGCCACGACTTCTGCCTGTGAACGGAACACAGGAGCGCCTTGGTCAACTGCACCCTTGCCGGTATACATCCGACCTTCATATCCATTCTGTTCGTAGTAAGTAGCCATAAGTCCAGCAAGTGCAAGTTGGATAGCAGCAGGATCACCACTATCAACAACAGCATCAAAGGCATCAACATAAGCCTCAGCCATATTTTCTCCAGCCCATTCAGTGATAGCAGAGTATTCCTCTTCACCACCTGCGAAGTTGACGATCTGATTCACTTCCTCATTACTAAGGTCACGAACCTCACCACCAATCTCTGGACTGTTATCTGCTGCATCCTGCATAGCCATGTACGCCTCAACCAATTCAGTTGAGTTCATGGATTTAAACTGCTCCATAGTCTCAGGATTCAGTTCACCATTTTCATCGTACTCAGCCCAAGCTTCTTGGATTACTTGCTGCACTGGTGACAGTTCTTCTTCTTCCGTCTCTTCCGCTTCGGAGTTATCTTCAGCATCATCGACTTCGGCATCGCTGTCACCTTCATTACGGCCGAGCTTTTGTTGTAGTTCAAGGTATGCCTTCTCTAGTTGTTGGGCATTTTCATACTTACCAGCTAACAGCTGTTCTTCAGCTTGCTGCAGGTTCTCACCTACTTGCAGTGAATCAAGTTCATCAGCTGAGAACTCAGGTTGATCCGCTGGAGTGGGATCGTAGGTCATAGTAGTCATTATTTGTCATCCTCCAAGCCATCAGCTGTGATGACACGCAAGGTGCCAAGTCCAACACGATCGACATAGTTAGCACTACGACCAATCAGTGGAGCACAGTGCTCTTGCATTTTCATCACGCCAACCTGTTTGTCTTCTTGGCGTTGTTCTTCAGTTTTAGGTTCAGCCTTCTTCGCCACCGCCTTCCGCGGCACCTTCGTCGGCTTCTGATGATTCATCTCCTGCATCTTGCAGACTCTCTATTCCTTCAGGGTTCTTTTCAGGATCCATCAACGGAGAGTTAGCGAACTGACCAGCTTGCTTAAGGAGTTCCATCTGTGTCTGCTGCTCTTGCTGCTGACCCATCTCTTCCTCCAGCTCTTCTTTAGACTTGATGAGGTTAAGCACATCAATACCTTGAGCTGCTGCTAGTCGTTTCAAATACTCATCTGGGTTGATGAATCGCATGATCGTTTCAGGTCCCATCGTCTGAGCGATGGTTGTAATGAACTGAGTGAGCGATTGATTATCTTGCCCACGTCCCAGTGCGTTTACACCAGCAACGATCGTTGGTCGTACCAATGATTTTGGTAGGGTGGGAAGTTGCTTGCTACGTTGTAGCACCAACATAATCCTGTTGAGATAAGGAACCAAGAACTCTACGGTTAGCAGTGAGAACATCCCACCTAACCCTTGTTCAAGTTCAAGCTGTGTTAGGCGTACCTCCTCAGCGGTAGTCCTTTCACTTTGCCTGATCTGTAGTACCAAGAATCCATCATTGATTCGTTGGCCTAACTGGTTTGCCATCTCAGCTGCAGTTCTAAAATCTGCAGTCTTACCAACTTGAATGACACCAATGTCATCAGGTCTACCCTGAACAATGGCACCATTACCAGCGTCGGCAATGGTCTTTGGCTTGGTTGTACTGGAGGGAGACACAACAAAGACCACCTTTGCGGCGGCTGCTGAGCCTTCTACCAGTGCTTGAGACAGTGCCTCTAGGGATTTGAGATCACCTAGAAACTCTTCGACTCGGCCACGACCGTAATCCTCACCGTCAACAGTATTGAAGCGGAGAGGTAACCATGGAGAGGTGTTCTTAGGAGCTGTGCTACGGCTGTTAGGAATAATCATTCCGAATACTTCCTGATGCCAGGTCCAGCGCCCACTTTGCTCATCCAATTTGACGTAGGTGTACACCTCAACGTCGTCATCCGGTGATCCTGTGTTCGGTCCGTCATCACCAGGGCGATTGACAGGAGGCAAGGGCAGATCACGACCCAATACCTTTCGACTTATAAGTTCCTTAGTAACAATCTCAAGTACATTCCCATCACCGTCGCGGTTAACCACGTATCGGTTGAGAGGGAAATGCTTCAGACCAGTCTTGCCGTAGAACAGTAGTGCATTACCAGCAACAATTAAATTCTTAACTGCTTGGTGTACAACTACTCGATCACTAGAGGCATTGATATGGTCCATAATCATTCTCTCAATCTTAGAGAATGACAATTCCAATTCCGACTTAACTTGTGGATCAAACATCTCTCCAAGCTTGTCATCTCTGACTTGCAGCTTGAAGAAAGATGTTTGTGGAGGTAGCAACGCAAGCATCAATTTAGATGCAAGGTTAGTCACTGCCTTTGCTCCAACGGATTGCCAAGGAGTCTTCAGAACACGATGGCTCTGACGTGAATCCTCATCATCATGGATTAAGTACGGAAGAGTGAGACGGCTACATTCTTTAGCAACATCCAGGAACTGAGATCTGTTGCCACGTAATTGTTGGTACCGCTCTCTTGCTTTCATTAGGTAGCAACTCCGGTACCGCCACCGGTTCCACCGGACAGGTTTGTACCAGTCCTAGGGATCCGAAGCTGACCACTACCTTTAGCTAGTTGTGCGCGATCTTTCTTACGCTTCTTGCCAGGCTTAAAGGTTGTACCACCTTCATCAGTAACCAAGTTCTCTACACGCCGTGGAGGCGGAGGAGGTGCAGGTGCTGGAGGCGGAGGCGGAGGCGGAGGAGGTGCTTGATATTGAGGTTGCGGCGGCGGCGGCGGAGGTGCCGGCCTGCGACGGCGGCGTCGTCTTCCACACATAGTTATTCTTCCTTAAGACGATTGTGTATCCATTCAATAACTGATCGCTGACCAGACCTATACATAATCGTAGAGATCGTGTCACCAGGACCAGGGTTTGTGGGTGGGAACAATTCATCTAACTCATTGATAATTGCATGGGCTTGAATCCCAAAAGCCTCAATCAGTTTGACTTCATGCATATTGTGGGAGGTTTACATTGCTGTGCTCAAAGAACGATGGCATCCGAGCTGATCGTGTCTGAGAAAGTTCAGGCGCTTTGCCTTCATACATCAGACGATCGCTGGAATCCATCCAAAATTTTTTACTTAAAAATCTATCGGTGTTATGTTCTTTGAGCGGTTGCATAACCCAAGAGATAGTTGCCTTACGCAACTTGTCGAGCGATGGAGAGTAGTCGATACCTAGTTCTTTGCAGACCAAGGTGTTCGTTGCTACGTGGATCTGTTCATCTCGGCTGATATCAGCAGAAATTGTCCTCAGTCCAGCGTCTCCACAGAAGCGAAAGAACGGGAGGAGAACAAAGAAGATGCTTCTCTCCAATACCATTGCTTTGCATACGGTGTGGTCTGGGTGATCTTCCCAAGCTTGTCTAAGAGCATCTGCTTCTGCTTCAGCTTTTGAATCAGTACCGATCGCTCGTGCTGCATAACCAAGTGCTCTGTCATGGTTTTCCTCATCTAGTACGTTCATTAATAGGATTTCTTGAGCTGCTTCAGGTACTTCGCCCTTAAGACCAGCAGTGATAAATTCACCTACTGGTAGCTCAAGATTCCTAAGGGCAAGGGCACGGAAGACTGCTTCTTCCGCACCTTCTTTTAGTGTGCCAGCTGTAGTTTGTACTGGCGTCCACTTACGCTTACGCGCAATAAGTTTGTCATAAGGAGTCATTCTGCGCAATCACATTGAGGTTCTTTATTAGTCTCCAACAAATGTGAAAGGTAATCATCTACATCAGACTGTTCAAGTGCAGCATACGCATCACTCTTGTCCTGTACATCACCCATCACTTGGAGCGAGTAATACAAGCTTGTTTGAGGAGACTTAAGCCACTCTTCAATGAACGCATTGTCATAGGTCACAACATCACTCCAAGAGTTGAAGCTGTATCCGTGAAGAAGTCCTGTTTTGTCAAGCATAATCATGAGCTGGTCGGCTACTCGTTTGTAGTTCTCCCAACCAACTTCACTGGCAATCTCTACATCGCCATAGTCAAAGGTTTGGACACCAAAGGTACCGCTGTCGCGATCAACCGTGCGTCCGATGGGTGGTGCGATCTCAGGACAGGATGTAAATCCGTCGAGATCATTGCTGCGGTAGCTACAGGAGGCAGTAGGAGCGATAGCAAAAGCTCGCACCATCTTGTGACTCCTAGCTACTTCCGCAGCTTGTTCAATTCCTGCTCGCATTTGATTAGCAAGAACACTAGCAGGACTGTTATCAACACGTTCAGTATTAACATGTTCTAATGCCTTACCGAATTGCTCATAAGTAACGTCATACCGACGCAAAAGATTGGCAAGCCCTAAGACTCCCAATCCGACTTGTTTGTCGATTGATGGGTCAAGGTATTCTCCACTTGCTCCGACACCTGTTGTTGGATGGAGAGCGCACAGTTCTGACATACCGTTAACGAAAGCGTAAGGGATGTCGTCCGCGTTGCAGGAAGCGAGATTAACATGTTGGAGCAGGCAAGTTCCGCGTGAGGGCAGATATACTTCCAGGCATACATTTCCTCTGATTCGTCTTCCATCTTTGTCGTACCTAATTTTGTTTAACCAGATGTCTCCTTTCCGAATCCCTTGAAGGAGTTCTTCTTTGTTGGGATACTCTGCCCAGGATTCTTCAGTGAGATTGATACAGCGTTTGACCCAAGGCAATTCATGTCGTGGTGTTTGGATAAATTCAAGTGAATCAGGGTGGTCGATATCCAAGTGCAATACGCAAGCACCATTCCGATAGGTGCCGCCTCTACGCAAGATTTCATTCAACGTAGAGTAGATTTTACCGAAGGAAACAGGGCCACTGGCTACCAGTTCATCGTTTCCTTTTGTTGTCACCGTACCTTTTGGTCGGAGGTTTGATAGGTGCACAGCTACGCCTGCTCCATGCCTCAAAGCATGGGATACAAAGCGCCAGCTGGCTTCAATACCATCACTACCTTCCATACTATCTTCCACAACAAAGACAGTGCATGAAACAGGTAAACGTGAGGTGGGATCGTCCATCCAGGACTGCACTCGTCCAGTGCGAGAGATAAGATTAACCATTAAACTAAGTCAGATAAATCGGGTGGTTGATAGTTAGGTCCTTTCAGGACTTTTCCATCTTCTCTTTTAATAGGCTTACCATCTTCACCTAGCTTTGACATATTGCTTCGGTGAACACGGCGGAGGGCTTGCTCAAGATCCCAGTCCATGTTCTCAGCGTACTGAGCACACACATAAACAAGGTCGGCAAGTTCTTTCAAACACGCCTCACGATCTTGAGGGTGCATGAGAATCATGTTGGCATCTGCCTCTAGGAACTCTTTGAATTCCTCAACGATCAAATTCTTCTGCCGTGATCTCCCATTCAAATGGTTTTGGATCCCGTACGCTGAGCGGAACTCGATAGCTTGGTTCGAAAGTAGTGACATATTCCAGTTCGTTTTGTAGATAGTGAATAGCTTTCTCTAGGTCTTCAACGTAGTTATCTTTGAAACCAGCTCGGCAGATATACTTGACTGCATTACCTAGGTGGTAGGGTAGTTCTTGATCACGAATAAAGTCCCATACTTCGATGGATCCTCGTCGGTAGTAGGTGGGTGAATTGGCCATTCTTTTAGCAGTTGCTTTATGGTGTTAGTAAGGGCAAAGTTCTGTCGCTGCAGAGCCATGAGAACAGTAATGATGTCCTCTTTATTTGCTTCTGGCAGAAGGTCTTGTAATTTACGCAGCTGAAAACTTTGCTCCATGGTGGGCTCAGTTACTGGCATCGGAGGGAGTCCATAAGATTGGTTCGTGTTGTCCGAGGTCATACTCTTTAAAGGTAAGGATCTTTGCTAGTCGTGCATTCTTCAGAGCAATCTCTTCATCAAGATCCTTCTCTGCAAAAGCTTTGACTACAGTTGACCAGGAGTAACCTTCAGTATTAAATAATGCAGCTGCACGCTTAACACCAATCCCAGGTACGCCTGAATAGCCATCTGTTTGGTCGCCAGAAAGTGTTTGGATGTAGTGCCACTGTTTTCCTTCCTCAGGCGTGATGTCCGTGACAGTATCCAAGTCATATAACTTTCCAGGTATTTGCCTCATGTCTTTATCAGGAGACACAATCACGTTGCCTTCATGCAAGGTTGCGTAAATCCCGAGTGCATCATCAGCTTCTAGCTGTGGCATACGAATTACCTCGTAGCTTTTCTCTAGTTCCTGTATGACACGTCTATAACCACAGGGCTTTTTTCTATTTCGATGTCCCTTGTAATCGGGTGCAATTTTTTTCCTAAAATTTACAGAGTCACTGAAAAATAGGATAGTGTCGCTAGCCCAAGGAAATTGGGCTTCAATTTTCTTTAGTTCTTTAGTTGTAAATTTGAGTGCTTCAGAGAACTTGCTGACGACCATGATTACATCATCGCCCCAATCTATCTCAGACTCAGATCCAGCGCAGGACTTATAAACGATATAGTCCGCGTCAATCAGTAGTTTCATTAATGTACATCGGCCCAGTTATCACCGATCTTTCCTTCAGCAGCAATAGGAACTCTGAGTCCGTAATATTCTCCTGCTCTGACTGCGCTCCATTCCAAATGAAATCGTAGATCTTCTGCATGTTCGGGTGAACATTCGTATTGGAGTTCGTCATGTATAAACGCTAGTTGGCTACAGCAAAATGGATTTTCATGGGCTAAAACCATCCATCGCTTCGCAACAACGCCTGCTCCCGATTGTAATAAGTAGTTGAGTGCTTTATGCGGCGAATCAAGGATGATCTTGCGTCCGTCAATCGACTTGATATAGCCACGATTGCTCGCACCTTTAATCGCATCAAGTAAATCAGAAAGTCCAGGAATTGCACTAACAAACGCTGCTCTAATTTCAGCGCCTTTTTGTTTAGCGTGGGTGGTTGTAAGCTGCTTATCATAAGTTAGGCCTAATTTAACATCGCCTCCGCCATAGATGAAGCAATAGGAAATACCTTTGACGGTCTTCCTATCTACTCCTATGGCATCAGCATTAACTTGGTGGATGTCACCGTTGAGGAGGATTTCTCCGTATCTTCCACCGTCGTAACGGGCAAGATAGTGACTAAGCATCCGAAGCTCAATGCCAGCAAGATCAGCGCCGACCATAAGCTGACCCGGAGTTGCCATAAATAAGGATCTGACTGATTCGTCACTAGGTACTTGGGATAAATTTGGTGATCGGTGGGCTGCTCTATGAGTCGCAGTAGCTACGGAACAGTGATGATGAATACGTTTAGCACTCGTACATAGCTTCAGCCATGCGTTGGCGCCTTCCGATATCATCCCAAGGAGCTTCGTAATCTCCAAGATCCTCAAGAACTGTAGGGAAAGCCCAGTTCCATGGCTCTTCAAAATCGGTTCGTCGATCTTCGTTTTCCCAGAAGTCGATGTAGTCGAATGACTCTCGAAGTTGTCGTAGTTCGTCAGGATCCATGCTATATGATCTCTAGATGCAGGGTTAAATTCTTTTAGTCTTTGAAATGTAGCTCCTTCCACATATCCTGAAGTTCGGTTATTTCGTCTCGGAGTAAATTCTGCTCCTGGGACGTAAGGGAACCTTGCCTGAAGTACTTGAGTAAGATCGAGAAGCTCTCGTCTGAGAGATAGCTCAAGTTCTCGCCCACATCGCTCAGAGAAATACCATCCATGAATCTCCTGTTCTGTAAGTATCTGCGCGACCTGATGTTCTAGCGTGACCCATTCAGGTAAGGCTGGAAGTGATCGCATAATTTGGTGGTAACAGTAACGTCTTGTGCACAGTAATCTTCCATTTCTTGCGACCATTCTTTCCAATCTGTGCTCTTGGAGAATGATCCTTTGTACTCACCTACTCGATATCCATATGCCTCCAAGGAGTGGCGGCCATACAGCTGCAAAGGCATATGCTTCCAGTTATGCTTCTTGTCTATTTCAAGAAGGTTGGGATGGTATAGACGGCTAAGCAATAAAGTATCGACAACGGTACCAGTAGGCTCAAAGAAGCCATAGAACTTCTTGATAACTGGAATGTCGTAATTGATGACATTATGGCCGGATATACAATCCGCACCTTCCAAGCGCGTGACAGCAGAGGAAATCGGTTCATGATTTCCCTTGTCGTTATATCGAATCGTTGATTGATCTTCCGTATCATGAATGACGACGCAGTGGATTGTGGAAACATCACGGTATAAACCATCCGTTTCGATATCGAAGATGAGCATTAGTATTTAGAGCCTTCACTTGGGTTGTAAGGTTCTGCAAGAATGTTTTCGAGTTTAGAATCAAACTCACTTGTATCAATAATGTTTGGACTACAGCCGATGAGCAGCGTCATAAGCACTGTCAAGCTGAGTAGTAACTTGTTCATGGTGAATCTGTTTCTTGTGTTTCTTTAACTTACGGACTTCTTCCTTGATTTCTTTGTACGCAGTCTTAGTAGGTAGCTTGCCTCCCATTTCCATGGAGACAATGATGTCTATCCGTTTCATGAATAGCTGCAGTGCATCTTCTAAATTCATTTACGTACCCATACAAATGTTTTATCCCTAAACCGTGCACGCTTGACGGCTTGTGGTGATGGTGGTGTTGGCCGGTTCAGACGTTCTTCATAACTTAGAAACTTCTCGCCCCAACCTGCACGCTCACCATTAGGATCAAAAATCGGTTGTTGGATCGAACTCTTCTTCAGCTTCATTTTCAATAAATTGACATTTACTTAGGTCATATGAGAGGCGGCACGCGATGCCTGTTTCGCCTGAATATCTATTTTTAAGGACTCGCACAGTTGTATCAGCGTGTTCAGATCCGTCCTGTTGATTTCGCTCCAATGCGATGACTGAATCTGAGAGCTGAGCAATTGCAGCTGATCCACGTAACTGTCCCAACGTGACACGTGCTCCCTCCTCGTGGTTCTGATCTGTTTGTGTACGCCTTAAGTGAGAGACAAGAAACAAAGCGATGCCTGTGCGCTCAGTAAGAGCACGCAAGCGAGTCATCGTCTTATCAATTGTCTTTCTCTCATCACCATCCAATCCACTCAGCAGAATGGAGAGGTGATCGAGGAATACAATCTTTGTATCTAGCCCGCAAGCAAGATATTCAATTCGGTTGTAGATAACATCGGGATCGTAAGAACCGAAGCCATCAAAAAGAAAGAGATTCCACTTAGCAAGAGTGTTGTTATATGCTTCGGTGAGATCAGATCGTTCATGAGTTCCTAGGTGGTAAGGGTGTCCGAGGTGTGCGGCCATGAGTCCGAGAGCCGTACGATGGTTGGATTCTTCAAGCGCCACGTAACCAACTGATTCTCCGAGACTGAGAAGATGAGTTGCGAGTTGACGGCAAAAGGAAGATTTCCCGATCCCGCTTCCAGCAGTAATCGTTGTAAGCTCTCCATACCTGATCCCGTGAAGCTTTCTGTTGAGTCCTGAAAATGGATATTCATGATCAGCAGGTGGTGTGGGTTGTGTAACTAAACTGAGTAGTGTCTTGGCATCAACGATCCCATCTGGTCTGTAATCTTTTGCATCCCAAATAGCTCGGCTGATAGCCTCGATATCGTTAGCCTGTAAAGCCTCTGAGGCATCCTTATACGCCTCCATACGGGCGATTCGCACCTTTCCAGGTGGTAGGACTGCGGCAGCCTCTTCGGCAGCCTTCTGACCGGGCTCATCGTTATCGAAAAAGAGGATGATTTCCTCGTAGCCCTGTAGAAGTTCTAGATTATTTTGAACAGCTTTCTTGGCAGACGCAGCACCCGAAGGGAGACTACCAGCAGGCCACGTGGGTTGAACCTGTGAGTAGGAAGCGGCATCGAGTTCACCTTAAGTGATGACGATTCGTTTTCCTGTACTAGGCCATAGATGCTGGCCGAAAAAGCTTCCATCGGATTCTCCTTCATACCAAAACGTTTTGTCCTTTGACTTGACCTTGCATCCCAGCAAGGCACCATCTTTCGAGTGGTAGTAGTGACGGAGCGTGTCTCCATCCCTATAGATCTTGTACTTTTGACAAGTCTTTTCCGAGAGACCACGCTTAGGTAGTTTGCGTGCCTCTCCTATGAGTGCTATGTGAGCAGTCACTCTTGGTTGTTCTCCTTCGGGTGGGAAATATGTGTGACAGGAGAAGCAATAGGCATGATCTGTATAGATACTCTTGGCATCAGATGAGCCACATTGATCACAGGGCTCATGCCTAAGGAACTCGCTTATGTCAGCCACTCCACGGGAATTTCCGTGAATGTTGTCCATGGGATTTCGTGGCGTTCGCAGAATTTTGCGTAAGTAGTCTTAGATTTTTTGCTTATTGTGTTATATGGAGATTGGAAGACCATCCTGATATCAAGCTCAGGATTAGCCTTCTTTACTGCAAGCATCTTGCGCCTACTCTCTGGATCCCAATAGCCCTTTGCCTCTAGGTAGATACCATTAGCAAGGCAGAAGTCAGGCGTGTAATTATGTTGGATTACATAGGGAACCTTTGTAGACTCATACTCATAGATAACTCCAAGTGTTTCGAAGAGCTCAGCAATCCGCGCTTCGAGCTTGGATCTGAACTTCATCAGTCATCCAGTTGTTTCTCAATGATGGCTTCAACAACCTCAGTTACTGCTCGCTGCATCTCATATTTGAAGTCATTTTTGTCAGCCTTATAGCGGGTGACACAAATAGGAGGCAGCTGCACATCCAAGGTTGCCTTATAGACACCAGTTACTTCGTCTTTAGCGACGGTGTATTGAAAATCAGAAGTCATCATCATTCTCCAAGCTGCTAGGTGCTGCATCGACATTGGGTTCAGCAGCTTTGTATCCTTTGGTAGAACCAAACATTGCTGCTACATCTTCGATAGACAGGTCACCACTATCGACACCAGCCTCAGTATTGAGGGAGATGACTTGCACACCTGCAAGTTTGAGAGATGTACCGTAAGTAACACCATCCTTCAGGATGTAGGGCTTCTGATAGAGAGCCAGCTTTACGGTTGCACCAGAGTACAGAGGAGTGCTCTCATCAGTGACAGGAGTACCCACTGTGTCTACAACACCAGGGCGATCACTCTCATTCCAAGAGAACTTGACTTTATACTTACCTTCACTAACTTCTTCCCAAGGCTCAGGCTTGAGAAGACTACGCTTAGGATTTTTCAGTTTCGATTCAGCCCACTTCAGGGACTCAACTCGATCAGCCTCCAAGTTATCGACCATTGCTTGATCGACAATTGCAGACAAGGAATAGCCATACTTAGAGGGCTTCATCACAGCTTGGAATCCATCAAGGAGAACAGGCTGTTCAGTTTTAAAAATGTTTCGTGCCATTAACAAAAGAAATAGGTGGAGTCAATCACGGATTCTGGATTCAGATCTCCGATGATCGGTGGTTCTGAGACAGCACCAATCTGTGCTGCCCACTCTTTTAAGTATTCGCGTTTAGCGAAGATATCAACGTATGCTTCTCGAACAACTTTCGATAGGTTATCCATGTCAGTAGCACGGCATATAACCGAATCGTGTATGACGGCCAGCGGATATTGAAAGCTTGTTGCAGCCAGTGCGAGGATTGAGGCATCTAGTGAATGGATAAGATTGGGAGCTGTAGCGTTCTTATGGTGTTTGATATCAACTTCATCGCTATCTTCGGTTGCTACGCTTAGATCCTTACGCCCAAGAAGATGGAGAGATATACGCTCAATCTCCTTCTTATTAAACTTCTGATGTACGACAAACCCAGATGGTGTCACCCACTCTAGGAACTCTTTACCAGACTTAATCGCTTGAGCTACCTCTTTCTCTATCCATTTCATCACTGCCATTGGTCCTGGTACGACAACATCCATGGCATCACGTACCGCTTTAACAGTATCTGATAGATCTTCTTTCTCAATCTCTACATCTTTCTCTTTCAAGGCTTCACGTATGTAGCCACGATTCGAGAAAGGTTTAGCGTTATAAGGAACTGTCATCACTGTCCTTTTGGTGGTCTTCCTATCCATATGTGGACGGATTACCTCTGGACAGTTTGGTTTAGCTTCTTCAGCTACAACCTTATAGGCATCTTGCGGGCGATCACTTGGTAGAACATTAACGAGCTTTGCTGTGTTTCGATCCTTGGCGAGGCCGGCGAGGATTTGGAGTCCTGAGCAACTTGCGTCTGTCGCAATAAAGCTTCTAGTCCAATCACGATCTCTAGCAATTATGCAATGATAGTATTCATTACACGCACACATGAACTGCCAAGGTTCATCAGCAGATTCCCAGTCAGGAAGAAATCGTAACGGATCTTTTCCAACATTCTCGATCAGCTGCCTGTTATCAATAACCCACTGCTGTCGCTCATCCCAGCTATCCTTGTCGCGTCCATAGGTAGTAGCGACCTGAAAAGCTAGCCATTTTTCGCATTCATCTGTTAGGTAAGCAGCATCAGCGAACTGAAGCAAACTCTTGCCAAAGTCAGTATCTTGCGGTGTTAGGAATGCAGGGATTGGGTAAATCCGCCCACGGTAATCAAACGACCATGGGATATAGAACCGTTCCCGATTCTTAAATCTCTCTACTGCTTCCATAGTCATCCTGGTTCTACAGGATTTCTTGAAAGACTGTGCATTCCTATTCATCACCTCAGCTGCTGCTCTCCTGTATGCCTTGCGAGAATCAAAGTTCTCTGCAATGTCAGCAGGTTTAGGCGGCAGCGGATAGTCGATGATTGGGAGAAACTTGCCGACTGAGATACCTCGTTCTTGAAGCTCCTCAGCTACCGAAACCACGATGGGATTCAGACGGTACGCCACCTTTTGAAGTTCGTTCAGAAAGGACAGCGGTGTTTCTCCCTGTATAAGGCCCACACCACGCCGAACCAAGTCGTGGCCTCGCATTACCTCGTTTAGCAGGTACCCACCGGCACGCTCATTGGTCCAGTCATTTGGCTCAATCAGCATTGGCCAAGCAAGCGGAGCAAATAACTCAGCGTTGTACATCAGCTGATCTTTCACAGCCATAAACTCAGGCGTGGCGACTATGTAGTTCTTAGTTTTCCGTCCTTCACGTGTTAGCTCTACCGTAAACCAATGTGTAACCTCAATAATACAATCTAATAACCAGCCACCTAGTCGTATTCGATTTGGTTGGCCCCAAGATTTCCACTCCTCAACTCCATAGCGATTCATCAGTGTTTTAATCACTGTGAGCTTCTGAGCAGTGCCTTGTGAGTTATGGCTGTAGTTCTTGATAATTGTGTTCAACAAGCCAGGCGCTGTTCTTTCGTAGTGCCGCATTTGGCACTCATCCTCAATCGCATGGCCAATAGCAGCCGTTACATTTTGAATCGTGTTGCTTTCATCTTTAACAGAGAACACC
>Ga0070750_10001332_pt1 | contig 13762 bp, 9 predicted proteins | sample VirMetDEL_Nov_24_FD_77013 | JGI IMG/M metagenome (GOLD analysis project Ga0070750, IMG submission 77013) | Aqueous microbial communities from the Delaware River and Bay under freshwater to marine salinity gradient to study organic matter... | ecosystem: Environmental > Aquatic > Marine > Coastal...
GGGGAACTGCCGACGAATCATGCCCGATTGGTCCGTCTCTACCAAACCTTTGGAGAGAGCCTTCACCAGGCTTTGTTCCATCGCAACATTACGAGCACCGCTCATGCGCCGAAGAGACGGGGTGTGGATTTTTTCTACTCCACCATTCAAGTCCGACTGGATCCGCATCATCGCGTAGAACTTGGGCGCTTCTTTGTTCAAAAACTCAAAGACACCTTTGAGTGAAGTATCAATGGCCTTGCCGGTTCTTGCCCCTGTGCCTGTAATCCTAGTCTCTTTCAGCACATCTGCCTTATCCAAGTCTCCGTTAGAGACTGCATCAGCAATCATCTGCACTATCGAGTTGCTGTTAGCAATAGACTGCAGCCTTTTATTGTTCGGTCGTTTTCGTGCGAGCTCATTGATGTTCTTACGGATAGTCGCTGGATCTTGCTTCTCCGGCAAGATCACTCCTTCAATCGACAAGCGCATGGGTTGCGCACCCATGGAGCCCATAGCACTTCTCAGTGCGTTGTCTCCTTCGGTAACCATTGCTCCGGCGCCCATCTCTGACCCCGGACGCGAGAGTTCTGCCATCGTGATGTTTTTAAGATCACGCCTCATAGGCTCTGATCGTGGCATGATCCCACGCGACATAGGCCCTGCTCCGAGAATCGGCGTGGCAACCTCGGGTCCAAGACGTCTTCCGGTTGCAAGATAGAAAGCATCTTTTCCGGTCATCTCAGAAGAAAGCGGAACGCCACTAATGCGAGCCATCTGCATAAGTTCACGAGAAACGCGCTCAGGAAGGATTGCAGGATTAACTTGCGACACGAGTGCTCCTCATCTTCTCAAGCCGCACCGCAGCATCAGATGTGGTAAGTGCACCTACGCCTACACGCGTGGTGTCTTCTGCTTCGTCGTAACTAGCAAACAACAAAGCGCCTTCTCGAGTAAGTGCACGGCAGTTGCGCTGCTCCCACAGCCAACGACGCACAGCTTTGGGCTGGAACTTATCGCCTTCGAACTCTAAGCAGTGAGGATCCGGAGTGATCTGCACAGGGTGCTGACGATCCTCCGTAGTGGGGGAGACTACCACGACTCCTCCCTTGGACTCTTCGAACTGCTGTCCGAGTTCTTTGACTGATCGCTTCCACTGATTCATCAATAACCGCCTGAGATCTCACCGATCAGAGTGTTAAAGAATGCAGCATCTTCTGCTGCCTCAATGTTCTCTCGAGTGTTCTCTTCTCGGATACCTGCAAGTTCTCGCTCCAAGGCAAGCTGGTCAGGGTTGTTCTCACCAATCGCATCACTCAAGAAGGACATATCTTCTTCAAGTGCTTGGCCTGCAACCATTCGCTCCCCTCGCCCCTCAACCAAACTCATCAGAGCAGCTGCCTCTTCAGGGGCAAGCTGAGTAATCAGGTCGGTAAACTCAGGAGAGACACTACCGTCTTCTTCAATAAACCCTTCAAGGGTTCCGATTGCAATCGCCTCAGCGGCTTCGGCTTGCATTTTAGGAGTAACCAAACGGTTAGAAGCAAGCCCTTCGTTTCCTTTTTGAGAGGTAAACGTGTCGTAGTCAAAAGTCTCAAGGTCGGTCAGTGCATCTTCTACCTTGCGAAGGAACAACGAGTTGGCATCTAGTCCTTGTTGCATCACCCCCAGTTGAAGTGCAGCATCTTCAGCCCTTGACTCGCCAGGGCTAAGACTTCCAAGCTCTGCACCCTTTGTGGATACTGCATCTGCACCCTTTGCAATCGAGGACTTCAAGAAGTTTTGGGTGCTTACAAGTGATGCATGGATCTCATTCATGGTGAGCCCATGCTCTTCTTTCATTGCCATAAGATCTTGAATGATTCCGTCGGAAGATTCACCGTTGCCTTGTGCATTGATCAATCGCTGCATTGCACTAAACACTGTGCGGTCAGCGTTGCTGTTTGAGTCCATAACTGAATTCAAACCTTCAGCAACCTGGAGCAACACAGCGCTTTCAAACGAACCCTGATCTATCTGCATTCCTTCAAGCTGAGTTTTTGTGTACTCATCAAGCTCTGCCGCATCTGTTTGGGCATCCATAGTGCCGTCTAGTGCGTCCGCTCCTGCCATGACCCCTACCCCTGCAGTAGCGCCTCCTGCAGCAATCGCACTGCCGAGGCCCAAAGAGCTCAAGATGGATCCGGTTGCAAGAATACTTGTTCCTCCGGTGGGGATAGCAAGTGCGAGTGCGAGTGCAGTTCCTGCACCAATAAGCGCTGCTGTTCCGTATCCCCCGAGAGCGTCATCGAAGTCCTGAAATTTATCCCCGATAAAGGAAAGACCTGCGTTAGGACCTGCTAGTGACTGAGTATCTCCCGCCATTCTGTGAGCTGCTTTTGCCAGCTCAAACTCAGACATGTTTGGGTTTGCTGCCTTCAGTGCTGCGTATCGCGCTCCGTAGTTTGAAACTCCCGTAGCGGTAGCCGCGCCTCCTCGAGCTTGCAACTCAAGTCTACCTGTGTATCTTTGAAGTCGGTCTGCTACGCCCTGAACCATTCCAAAGTGTGCGCTTTCCAAGTCTTGCATGTTCGACAGGTTGGCAATGATCTTGTTGAACTTGGTAAGGTCAAGTCGATCCGATTGTGCCATGCGTGCTTGGATAGCCTGCATGCGAGCAAGCTCTCTTGTTTTGTCGTTTTGCTTTATTTGGTATGCTTCTCTTGCTGCGGTGTACTCGCCATAGGCAGAAGGTCCAAGCCCTGCCATAGAGCCGGGCTGTCCACTTAGGCCAAGCTGGGCACTTGAGCCCATGCCTGCGCCGTAGGTTTCCAGAAGAGCACCCTTACGGTATTGCGCGTTGGTAGCGTCAAACTTTTTCTTCTCTTCTCCGATACCCTTGAGAGCCTCGATCTGTTGAGGAGGTCGCATGCCAGGAATATTCTGAGGCCTGCCTTGAGGAAGTCCTTGCTGAGAACGAGCGATGGCTTCACCGCTAACGTTACCCATTTGGTCAACGCCGGGAGCTCCTGCAAATGGTTGTGAAATACCGCGCATCTATTATCCTCGTGGGCTAGGTGAACCGAACGAAACGCCTGGGAAGATTGTGTCGTATCCGGCACCGTGAATTTGCTGAGCCACTCCAAACAACTGACCCATGAGTTCAAGAGAACCCAAAGCGGTTGGGGGCAACGCTGAAACAATGTTCACCATTGCGTTTGACCCCGTTGCTGCTGCATTGCCCAAAGCAGTAGCTGCTTGTACTTGCAGAGCATTCTGGCTCATCTTCATACCGCTGTATGCCTGAACCATGTTTGCTTTCGCTTGGCCAGTCTGAAGTGCAGCCTGCGAGAACATCTGCGTAAATGACTGCACCGCACCAGCTTGCATCTGCGCTTTGTTTTGCTGCAGACCTGCGATAGCACTGTCGTATTGCGCACCTGTCTGTGCGATGGTGGAGGCTGCTGCTTGGCTTCGTGTAGCATCTGCCTGCATCTGAGCGCCAACGATCTGCGCAGGGGATGCACCTGACGCTGCCATTTGAGAGGCCATCTGGACTGACTGCTCTCCTGCAGCCCTACCTGCGTTGATGGCCTGCGCAGTCATAGCTCCGTGGCGTGCGTCCTGCATGCCGCCAATAGCTTTGTCCATGCCCTTCTCAATAAAACCAAGAGCGTCTGCCTGCCCTTGGTCAATGCGATCCATAGCCATTGAGCCGTACTTATCCAGCTCTCCCATGGCCATGTCCCGGTCAGCATCAAGATCTACCAAGCCCTCGCCTCGCGCAAAGTCTCCAAGCAGATCCATGCTTTCATTCATTCGACCACTAAGGTCGCCCATAAGGCTACCCCGAAGGTCATTAATTTCGTCTACGACGTCTTGGCGTTCCCCTCGTTCAGTCTCTAGAAGTTCTCCCAGATTGATGCCTTGAGCAAAGTTGCCTCCCATCATGGGAGCATCTCCGGCAAACTGAGCCGAGAACTGGTTACCATAAAGTTGACCGCTCTGGCCTACAACGCCTTGGGCTCTGTTGGGGTTGCCGAGCAATCCAGGAGCCTGCGTACGCCCTGGATTCATCAGGTCGAACTGGCTTGAGGTAACAGGACCCAAGAAGTTCCCCATACCACCCATGTCGAAGTTCATCATGCTCATGACTGTGTGTACGCCTGACTGGTTTTGGTGTCCATGACCTGCCCGTTACACATCAAACTCTGAAGACGGTAGTCCACATCGGGGCAGAAGATCCGGATGCCGGGCGTCAGAGTAAACCCAAGAGGTCCTTGAACCCCTGTGAAAGTAGAGTCGGATCCAAAGACCGCCGGATATAGCGACGAACCATCAACAAGAGAGGCCACATTTGTTCCGTCTGGCTTGGTCGGCACGTTCGCATGTGGGGGAGTATCCTCATTCCCTGCGTACAGAACCCCTTGGAACTTGCATGCTGTGTCAGATGCGTTGTTCCCAGACACATCAATTACGTGCACTCGAGTCTCGTCAATCTGCTTAAGGTAATGATGGTCATCCATCTCAGACATGCCTCGGCTGGTGCTGATCTGGATACCTACTTGGTGCCCAGTGCACTCCACAAACACAGGACTGATGCCGATCTTAGCGCTAGCGCTGCAGTCTAGTGAGGTCATCGTCGTAATAGTTATGCCGCTGGCGCTCTTAGTAACGCTTTTGATCTGCGCTTTGTTGCCGATCTTGGTCTGATCTGTGTCCTCCAAGACGTAGACGTACGCCCCAATGCAGCTGTCAGATGCTGCCTGGCTGTTACCGTTGCCTGCTGTGCACACTAAGCTGCTGCTGCCATGGCCACTAGATAGCGTAAACAACGTGGGGCCGATGATGTCCATCAGTGTGCGCCGGTTGTAGGACTGCTGCGCATAGACAGCGGTGTCTCCACCTGTCAACGCTTTACGGTCGCGCACGTGGTTGGCTACATAGATACGTGGTTTCCAGGTTGTGCCTGCGCTGAGGTTGGCGCGGTCGGGGTGGTTCATCAGCCACAGCGCTCTGTGCACCCGGTCACCGTCAAAGTTGGGGGAGTACCCCGTCCCGCCTGCTGTAGTTGCAAACGTCTCTGCGTTGGGGAAGTTTGCCATCTTGACGTCGGTGAAGGGCAAGTCCTTCAGCTCAGTCATACTGGATGTCTCAAACCACGTGCACGCAGCATGGCCTTGGTCTGGGTTGTAGAAGAACAGCGCAGAGATGAATGGGTCAAATGCAACCTTGAGATTGCTGTGGTTGTCTTTCCACTTCTCTCGAATCAAAGTGTCGATCACAGACATGTTGTCCAGTGACCCGTTGGTCCCCACAATCTTGACGCCTCTAGGTGCAATCGTAAACAGTTGAGACGCAGCCACCACTGCAGCATGGGGATTCACAACTCCAACCATTCCCTCGTGGAGCTCACGCACCATCACGCTTTGTTCTCGACGGATGTGGTAGAGACGGTCCTCGCTCAGTCCCAGCATGTTGGGCCCTGTGCGGACTAGCGCCAAGATACGGTTGGAAGGATCGCTAGGCGTGTACTGGTTCTGTGGGGGGAACAGTTCGGGCGCGTACTTCTCAACTTGAGAGTACTTGGTTTCTCCCCCACCGCGATAGGGATCAGCAGAGGTGAACTCATCCTCTGTGCCTTGGTTAAGCGTAGCGATTGTAGGAGGTGTAATGTTTGCAGCCACCAAGATGTTGTCCAGGAACTTGGCGGTTCCTGCTTGCGGCATGTTGTCGTCGAAGCGCAGGGGTCCAGTGTAGAGCGGACGGTACAGCAGCTCGTCTTCGTTCAGCGTGTAGAAGAACACAACACGCTGCCGGGTAGACGCAGTGCTTCCCCCTACTTCTGTAGGAAGAACATCTACGCCGAAGTTTGTAAGGGTATTGTCCAGCGTCTTGTAGTCGTCAAGCTTGATCAGCTTGTCCAAGAACAAAGTGTTCGGCGCAAAGTTGATGGCTTCGTCTTCTGTGCGGGGTGACCGGTAGAAGAAGGCGTAGTCGTACTTGCGAACGTCGTAGATAAGTTCTGCGCAGGTGTACTCTTTACGGCCTCGGGGGACAATCTGAGGGCTAGAGATCAAAGCAATCAGGTCCTCGTTGTCCTCGTCATACTCACGGCCTGACACACCGCAGCGACCGGTAGTGCCGTATTTGAACGCTGACTTGTCGATACGTGCAATCTGGGACATGCCAGATGTACGTCCAGTCTTGGAGTCAAAGAGTTGATATGCAAAGGCGTAGTTGCCTCGGTCAAACTTGTGAGATCCGAACCGGTCATCAGTTGTAAACTCAAAGATCTGGCTGACCTTTTGGAAGTCCGTACCACCAATCGTTGTCTTAGCGACTACGCTCCACTCGAACTCTCGGCCGGAAGGAAGAACCTGTTGGTCGTACAAGTTCTTGATGTCAAAGCTGTTGGCCGGAATATCATTTGCTACCTTGACCAGCCGACCCAATTGTTCAGGGTCGTTCCAGTACACATCAAAGCTCACGTTGCCTGCAAAAGAACCTGTTTCAGTTAGAGCCCAGGCCAAGGTGCTTTGGGTAGATGCTTGCAGTGCACGATCGACTGGAGCCCTTGTGACAATCAAAGAATTCAAAAAGTCGATTGCTTGTTGGTTTGTCACCCCAGACAAGCTGGTGGATGACTGACTCGACCAGTTGCCTGGCTCCGTAAAGTTAGCGCCTACCTCAAAACCAAGAGTGTGGATATGGCTATTGGTTCTAAAATCGTCAAGGGTTGTCCCTGCACCTGTAGCGTGCGTAGGCATAGATGACGGAGCAGGAAAACTAAACTGGGTATCAAAACTCAAGTCACCAATAAGAGCACCGTTTGTAGCAGTGCTTGCATTCAAGAACTGAGATACGCAAAAAGATTCTGTTGCGTTAGTAGTCCCGTTTGGAAGAGTGGTGTTTGCTCTTCGCATTGTGGCTATGCGGTTGGATGTAGGAGTTCCGCTGGAGTGGATGGCAGGGAAGGCGAGTGCGTCTGCATCCCCCACTCCGTCTAGAGGATCCGAAGAGTCATAGTCTTGATCTACTTGGTTTGCAGAAAGGCTGCTCTTGAAGAAGTCACCGATGTTTGTTCCGGTCAGTGCGGTTCCTGCTGAGTCGCTGTTGCGTCTAGCAATCTTAAAGAAGGTTGTGCTGATGACGGCACTGCTAGACAGTTTGACCTTAGATGCTCCTGTGGCCACCTTTCCGGTTGGGGTGAGATAGCCCCTGCTGATCACGGGGTTTGATGCGCTAATGCCGGTGGTCGTAAAATCAACAGATGCATCGCCCGTACCGATAAGCCCAAGCCGAACAGATCCCCCTCCTCCGATAGCCCCAGAGGTGGGAAAGGAGTGACCATGAGTGTTTACGATGCTCTGTGTGTTCGCCAGTCCAACTTCTTGTAGGTTAGTTTGGTTGGCATTAGCAATTACCGTTTCAGGTTTCCACTTAATAGTGCTCGGCTGAATTGAGTACTCGTCGTCGTTGAGGTTGGCGGCTAGGTAGATGTTTACACTGAGGTCTGTAACAGCCAAGGTAGCAGTGTCTGTCGGAGAGGTTCCGGTCAAAGGGCGTACACGCACGTACATGTTGGCTGCGATTGCAGTGCCGGTACCTCCAGCGTCTGTAGTCTTCAGGTCGTTGAAGGGACGACACTCAAAGACTTGGGTGTACGTTACCTCTTCCGAGTAGTTGGCTCCGGTGTTCCGAACGTCATAAACAGACATCCCTTGACTGATCTTGTCTTTTGACCCAAAGCACCCACCCGCAGGATTGAATGTGTTGACAACGCTGGGAGATCCGCCAGTGCCGTCAACAAAATCAACGATGCAACCTGGGTGATTCTGACCTGCCCCCTTGCGCAAAGAGTCTGTGCTGCTAGGAAGAATGCTGTTGGCGCTGTTGGTAGCTTTGTAGTTGACCACTACAATCACTCGCTGCCCTGTTGTGAGCGCTGTCCCGGAAGTGCCGTAGTTAGTCCCTGATGAGGTGTAGGTGCTTACGGTAGACGCAAGACTGCCAGGAAGCAGAGTATTCTCTTTGTGCGTTATTGCAGGCGCAGTAACAAAGTCTTCGATTCGAATGCCTGGCTGGTCAAAGTCACCGAAGAGTTCTGGCAAGTCCTCAGCTGACTTGCTGCTTTGAACAAGCTGTGCCGATCCAGGCCGGCGGTCATCAGTTGACGGGATAGTTAAAGTCCCAACCTCGGTGGCCCTGTCGATATCCAAGAAGTTCGGCCTAAACCCTGGACCCGGAACGCCAGTATTCCCCGAGGTAGAGTTGTCCCCGGTAACACCGATGACTTGGCTACCGTTGAACGCTGCATTCTCAGGGTCGACGTCGTTTGCTCCGCCATCCAAGAAGAACACTGCGGGCGAGCGGCCACGCACAAAGACGTAGACCAACCGACCCAAGGTCTCCACAGTCATAGTCTCTGTGGACGAACAACCCATCATGATGAGCTGTCCGGTGTAGTTCAGACCTGACCCAGAAGCGCCTGGGTTAGCGGGGTCGTTGGGGGTGTACCACTTGGGAGTGTCTGCTCCCGTATCGTAGAACTCGATGAAGACATCAGCGGTTGTGGTGCCGGGACGTACGGCGCGATAGACGTAGCCATAGCAAGTAGATCGGGTTCCCCGCATGAAAGTAACGGGGAAGAAGTCGGTGACCTCTGAACGCTGGTCGTGAGCTTCGGCTGCTGCGTAGTGCTCAGCGCCGGTTCCGGTTGAGTCGTATGCGTCGAAGTTAAGTTCGCGGACTTCACGGAAGCCAGCAAACGGACGACTGCCCCCAGAGATCGTTCCGTCTAGCCCGGTGGCTTCGCTGAGCAACCCTTGAGCGACGGAGGTACGAGGGACTGATTTGTCCCCCGTTCCCCGAGTCAGGTCGATCTTCCACTCAGCGTCCTTTTGTGCCACATCAACTCCGTCGGTATGGGAACTTGCGGTTCAGCCAGCTCTGCCGCTCTTTGCAACCGCACCCCTTCTTCTGCTTGATGCGTCCAAAGGAGACAACTTCGATAAGCCATTTGACCGTGTCGCCTAGGCCACGGTGCTCTTTAAATACGTCGTACCACTTCATAGGTCGTACCTCTACTGCTTGCTGAGGAGCCACCTTGTTTTCCAAATACCACTGAGGGCAAAGAAGGCGACATGTTTGAGGGGTCGGACTTCCTTCCCAATACCCCAAGGAGCATACGGGTTTGTCGTCCACGTAGGAGTGTTTTGAACAGTTTACTACTGGTAGTTCCATGGTTATTGCACCGTTAGGGTAGAAGCGAAAGACAGAGACAAGGGGGTTCCAAAATTAGAGAATCCCGTAGTTGGAGTTGAGTCAGTACAAAGAACGTATGTTCCGTCAGGACAGGTGTTGTCTTCTTGTCCTCCTGCTGCCGCATTGTGACGGTAAAGCGCTGTAACCCCTGTGCCTCCCTGAGAAGTGCTGGAGCATTGCTGACCTCCAAAACAAAGCGAGAACTCAATAAGTATGCCCCAGTCATTACCGGCCGTGGTTGCAGGGCACGAGTCGTCAAACGCGGGAGAACAAAGAATTTTTGCCGAGGCGATAATTAGTTTTACGGTATCAGTCGTCCCCGAGATTGTTTGATCCCCGCCTTCGGCAATCAACACTTGATTCCCGTTTTCGTCTATGCATTGACCGCTAGGCCTACAACCTACGCAAGGGAAGTTGGGCTGCTTTGGTGTGGTAGTCTGATCCCCTTGACAACAAGCGTTGTACTCTGATGCTTTACACTCAGAGCTTGATGGGGTAACGATTGCTCCTACCTGAATAGCATCTTCGCTAATCTCCAAATTTCCGTCGAGCTGTGAACCGGTAGTGTCGGTCGCAGTCAAAGCAACATCCACAATGCTGTAGGTGCCCTGACAAGCGTTTGGAGGGCAGCTGTCTGCATCTGCACCCGGAGGCTGGCACTGCACACAAGCACACTGACAGGTAGGCTGTTCACAAAGACAAGCCTCGCAAGTTTCAAAGGGGCCGACGTTGGGAACTCCGCCCTCACAGTTTTGCTCGCAGTTTATAGTGTTCCCTGCGTGGTCTCCGTTCTGGAAGAACGCATGAGTAAACACTCCATTGGGGTAACCAGGGTCACAGCTTCCTGTGCCAGACGGGCTAAACATTGCACCGCAGCCCCCGACTCTCGCGTTAGCAGGGTCTGAAATACTTCCGTTGCCTGAACCCACAGACTGGCACTGACTCTGCTTACAGTTTACGTTGCTGGTTCCCCCGCCAAACCCAACTACCTTTCCTCTAAAGTCTTGGTCTGTTGGGCCTGGGCTAGCAGAGCCTAGGTTGGCACAGTCGCACCATGCAAATCCTGCTGCTTTTTCAGAGGATATAAACTGAGCAAAGTCTTCCAAGCCTGAGCTGCAAGTAGTTCCGTCCTGTAGATTGAAGCACCCTTGACAGTCTTCCGTGTTTAGCCATACTGCCTGACAGCAGTTAGCGCACAGGTTCTCCATCGTCTGGTTACTATCGGTAGAGAAGTTCAGACTGCCTGCGCTTATCGCCAAACCCCCTGTGTCGTAGACCATTTTATCGCCCGCGCAGTCTTCGTTGAAAGCGGAGCGATCTATCTTCTTGCATGCGGGTACAACTGTTCCGCTGCTGTCAGTAGTTGCTTTTATCTGGGATTCGGATCGGATATCAGGACTGCCTACAAAACAGTGACCCCCAATCTTAAATGCAAGCGGCCAAGTTGTTCCTCCAGCATCTGCAGGAAGCCACCCCAACTGAGACATAGTAGGCCCTCCGCTACCGATCTCCATTTGCTTGAAGTCTTCAAGGCGCATGTAGACAGACTTGCACATTCGCTTTTGGGTTTGTGCCACTCCGTTAACTATGTGCGTTCCGCCTATCTGCTGTTCGGTTGCGCCAGAGCAGTTGTTCTCGTACGCCTCAGCGGTGGTCTGCTTGTCGTTGCCGGTAAATGCGGAACAGTCTCCGACACCTACTTGGCAACAGTCGCTGCCGAAAGTATCTGCGTCTTTACATAGCGACTCGTGGTACGCCCTGTCGGCAACACTACAAGGGTTGCCGGTAAAGTTTACGTACTTGTCTGCAATGTGTGTGCCGCAAGAGGTGAACTCAACGTACAAAGGATCCGCACAGCAGCACTCCCTCATTAGCTTTCCAACCTGATTTGAGTTGGTTGCGGTGCTGTGTTTGATCAGCGCTTTGTCGCTGGGGCGGAACTGCAGGGTCATGAGTCACATTCTTCAGCACACGTAATATCTCTTGCAGTGCCTCCGTAGGCGGTGCCTGTGCTGTCAACACCAACAGCCCCTCCGGTACCGGACCCGTCAAAAAAGCCATAGACGCGAGTAAACTGTTTCTTCAGGCACTGGTCACTTGTGTCGTAGGTAACATCAGAAACAAAGTCGATGTACCCATTTACACCAGGACTAGACCCATTAGATCCTGAAGGCCCTGTAGGACCGGGAGGTCCGGGAGGCCCTGCTGGTCCTGCTGGTCCTGATGGTCCGGGAGGGCCTGCTTCGCCAGGGGTACCCGTTTCAGGGTCGATTGGTTCACCGCCCCCGCCGCCGCCGCCGCCGCCACTTCCATCAGGAGGAAAACCGCCAACGCCTCCGACACCGCCGGAGCCAAAAGGGTTTGGTCCTGGACCTGACATCAAAAAGTCAGATCCATCACGAACGTGGCTAATACGAAGAGGTTCTGCTTTCAAGATGCCAAGTGCAGCAACAAGCGCTTGTGCTACCTGAGCGTCAGACTCTTCGCGGGTTCTGGTGTTAGAAGGTCGTGCTCCGAATCCCATTAGAACAACTCCTGCCCAAGATTGTAGGTGTGCCTATCTTGGTTGTCCACGGTGTTCTTCTCAAACTTCTTCGGCTTACGCATCTGCATGTAGGACAAGTTGTCGCCAATGGTCTTGATTGCTTTGCGGTACTCGAGCTGGAGAAACTGCATCTTCTTGTTGGACACATCTTTCATGACGCCGAGGTTGATCGCAGAAGCAGCAGCTATTGCCTGCATCAAGGATTGGAATCCCTGAGGCACAATCTCGTAGTGAATGTCTGTCTTAGATCCGTACGCTGACGTATCAAACGCCACCCGCACAGTCACTTGGTCGTCACCCGCATCGGTTGCTGACAAAGTGTGGGAGTCAATGATTCGCTCTTCGACTACGGTTGCGTTGCCGGCAGTGTTCTTCAGCAGACGCAAAGTCGCACCCACGTAGGAGTTAGGTCGACGGTCGATTGCACCCACGGTTACCTGCGACGGCAAACAAAGGGTAAGCGTTTTCCGGTCTGCGGAGAGCTGCCCCTGCCCTTGGTTGTAGTGGGGGAGAAAGTCACCGTTCGGAATGTAGAACACTGTGAGGGTGTCTGTAATGTCTGGCTTTGGACGACACGACAAAAGGTTACCCTCGAGTGACCAGTTAGGCCCGTGGGGAGACATCTGGCTAAACGGGATAAACTCTTGCGTCACAACATTGTTTGAGTCCAGTTTGACCAGCCGAAACACTTCGCCCACGTTGGGAGGCAGTTGGTAGTACTCGGTGCCGGAAGCAAATGAGATGTTGTGTCGCACGACGACAGGGTTGTCGAAGTTCAGCGACAGCCGGGAGAGGACGTTAACCATCTCCGGCATGATGACGTTGCGAACCAGAAAGTCGTTCGTGTACTTAGAAGATGGCTCGTCGAGGTAGGCTCGAACACGCTCAATGACGGAGAACAGGAATGAGCCGGTACTATGCATAATAAGTCTTTCCGGACGTCATGTCCTTCAGGGAGTCTTTGGTCTGCTCCAGCGTCTCTCCGCCCTCGCGCTGGCCTGTAAACCTACTGATGGCAAGGTTCCTGGCGGACTCTTCCTTACCTGTTCTGCGGGCCCACTTCATGGCGTCATGCTTCTCTTCGTTAGATTCGCGGGCCGCTTCTATACGTTCGTACCTTGCGTCCTCAGCCTGCTGCCGGCGTCTCATCATCTTCTCGTCGTGAGGCATTACGGTCAGCTGCAGGACTCGCTCGCCCAGCCAGCCCCCTCTGTCGGGAGGCCCTTGGAGTACGGTGAGTTCGACTGCGATGCGCAAACGTTTGACCCGCCAAGCAGCAAGTACAAAAGTGTTGTGTTCTGCGTGTCGGTACACGAAGAGTTCTGGAATGCCGGTTACCCGGCGGGCCCAACGAATCCACTCTCCGTCTTCCATAACGCGGTGGTTTTCGTCCATGTGTAAGTCGTCTTGGAACATACCTAGATAGTAGTAAAAACCCCCCTCATCCGTAAAGGACAAGGGGGGCCGAAAGGCAGGAGCCTTGTATAAAGATCAAGATTACGATCAATCTGGCGTGTATTGCTTGTCAGCGTAGACGCGGTCTTCAGTGATGTTCTTGATCTTGATGCCGCAGAACTGATCAGGACAGATCTGCATGCGCATGTATCCGGGCATCTGGGATGCTTCGGTAGCAAGGTTTCGACCGTTAGCGTTCGAGTAAATCGGCAGCTGGTTGGTGGAGGTGCCGGTGAGGGCGCCAGCCACAAACTCAAACGGAGCAAACGATGGAGACTTGTCGAAGGACGAGGTGCCCGAGATGCTCGGTGGCACGTACTTCTTGTAGTTTCCGCCGCCCATGCGGAGGCCGTAGCAGATGCCGTTCTCGATGTAGGTCGAGGTGTAGCCTTGGTACGACTTACCGTCAATGGTGAAGTTGAAGCCGGAGTTGAACTGGTTGGTATCACCACCAGCGCCGCCGCCTTCAGAACCTTGCGTAGAGAGGGAGGAGAGTCGGCCAGTGCGGTCGAGAACTTCACGACCGATCTTGGTGGA
>Ga0070750_10001339_pt1 | contig 13714 bp, 16 predicted proteins | sample VirMetDEL_Nov_24_FD_77013 | JGI IMG/M metagenome (GOLD analysis project Ga0070750, IMG submission 77013) | Aqueous microbial communities from the Delaware River and Bay under freshwater to marine salinity gradient to study organic matter... | ecosystem: Environmental > Aquatic > Marine >...
CGATGTCATTCATCACCTCCATGTGACCCGATGTTAGTCCATGCCATGATGTGCCAGGGAACATGTCATCCTTCACACGATCTAGCAGTGCTTTCTTACAATGCCAACGCTTATCAAAGAGAAGAGTAAAGTCTTCCCAGTCTTGATTAGAATTGAAATTAGGAATGTAACTCATCAGATTTTACCAGAGAAAAGGAACCATCTTTGTTATCAATCCATTGTAGCACATCACCTTCTTTCCATCCAAGTTTTTCAATCAACTCATCAGGAAACGTAAGGATTCCATCATCATCAACAGTCAGTGTAGTTCTCATTCAGTAATTTCTGCCTCAACGCAGATAGTATTGGAATAATCAATAGGACGACAAACCATAATCAAATCTGAATCGGTTGTCTTAAACAAATTAAGAAGTCCTACTGTAACAATTACAGTCTGCGATAGAATCACATAAAGAATCAATCTATCTTTATGTTTCTGAAATGGAGCATTGATTTTATCGCTCCATTTCCAATAGCGTTCCCAAAAGTTTTTCATGTTCAATACCACCTAAGTGTTTTGAGGTATTCTAAGACATTCTCCCGAACATCAAGAAGTTCATTATAGCACTTCTGATTATGAGCACACTGTCTGAGTTCAGTGTCTGGTTTTAGTACGCTCTCAACAAACAAATCCAAACCCCTGTTCCACTTTTGTTGTTTGGTTTCGTTGTCTTCAATGCTGTTCTGGTCTTTCATTGTTTGTCCTCAAAACATTCAGGATTTGTATGATTCATCCAGTGAGTAATGAAATTAATTTTCTCACTTACAGTAAGAACTTCACTACTCAAAGCTCTTTCTTTTAACCACTCATAATCCCGACATCTTAAGTAGATATCTTGAGGAACATGAGTGGCAAAGAGCAGACTGAATAGAATCATAATTACATCTCCATAAGACTATTTAATCACTTCCCAGTTATCATCACTTCCTTCATTCATCCAAAAGAAGTATTTGTTACTGATAGAAGCAAGAAATACCTTACCATCTTCACGTTTTTCTACACGACAAGAGTGCAAACCATCCATGAGATTAGCAAAACGATTCTTTGCTTTTTTAGATTTGGGTTGAACGCAGAGAAACTCAGTTTTCATTGGTTTGGTTGTCATACTACTGAAACAGTTTAGAGGCTACAATTACTATTCAGAGAGACGTTTGATGTGTTCTTCAAGTTGACGCAATACACCTTCACGAGTATAAGCACCCGTTGCTTCTTTGCGTCGTTCCATTTCTTCTTCAATCTTTTGAGTGATAGAAGCATGACGACGATGCTCAGATGGATGCATCATCATTTTTTTAGTTTCACTCATACAGAATTGAAGTTGCATCAGTTCAATGTCATCAAATTCAAGCATTTCAGAACTCCTCAAGGTTGAATTAGAGTGAGGCAATCGGCATTCTTATCAAACTTGATAGTCTTACCGTACATGTCCACCATGTTCTGTTCAGTGGGACGACCCTTATCGTTGGGATCAGGTTTAATGTACTGTGCCATAAATCCTGCCAGTTTGACTTGAATTCGTGACTCATCAAACTCACCACAGTCTTCAAAAAGACTTTCGGCAAATTTAACAAGAATCTCCTTCTGATCATTCCAATCTTCGATAAATTTCTCACGGAAAGTATCAAGATCATCCACACGTTCCTGAGAATAACCAATCACATAGACAGGAACACCATACTTCACAGAGTTAGTGATAGAACGCATCCAGACAGATTTGTTATTGCCCTTTCCTGAACAATATACGATATAACCCTGTTTTTTTATATCTTTAGCAGTGCGGTTTTCGATACCCTGCTTAGCAAGTCCATTGCTAGAGATAAAACCGTTCAGAGTATTCTTGCCGTGTCCAGTAGAGTTGTAAGTGCGAAAGTTGCTAAAAACCTCACACCTGGAATAAGAAGATTTCTTAATTTTACCACGTTGTTGAGGGGTACGATCAGCGGCAATAATATCAACAAAAGAATCAATAGCAGACTGAGTATTATCAATCAAACCACGTTCTTTAGCGTTGACTACTTCCTTCACATAGTCAGGAATCTTTTGATCCAACTGAGGATTGCTGTGGTGATTACTCATGTTACGAGCAACAACTTCAGCATAGTCATCTTCATAATCATAGATGTCGAAGATGTAGCACTCTTGCCCCAGATTGTTCAGGGCACCATCACGGTTAAACCCAGCTTGTGCCTTGAGTGCAAAAATGCTGGTGCTCTGAGAATCAAAACAAACGATGGGAGGTTGAGCATCCATTCGATAACCAACAGTGTTGAAGTTGTTTGTCAGGTTATTGACGTGCTCAGACTCGTTGTTTTTGTCACGAGGTTGTTCTGATTCATCATAGCGAACATACTGACGTGGAATAATGTGACGACCCAAAAAAGTAGCACCAGGATATTTTTTCGGAGGTGCAGTCTCTAGAGACTTTTCAACCATCTCTTCAGTCAGTCCAAGAGGGTTATTGCACGAAAGCAATACTTTCTGCCACATCAAAAGGACTTCGGCAGAAACATAGTTAGTTTGAGTTTGCATGTTAGTTTGAAACTAGAATTTGCATGTAATCTAAGAGTTAAACTCTTGTGTCGATTACTGGTACAGTTTAACAAATCGGAAAACCATTGTCAACTGATGTGTTGGAGTGGAGTTTTGTTTCTCACATCACTAGGACAGTTTAGAGGCTACAGTTCAGAAAGTCAAGAGCTCATCTGATACCAATCTCCCACCTAATACTCTTACCATTAAGTCAAGTGAAATCTGCTGTGGACGTTGTTTCCATCCATACCACTTACTCTTCTTTCCATTCTCATGTGGTGGAAACTTATGCACTGAATAGTATTGTCCTTCAGTTACATCATAGATTTTCTTTTCATTCTGTAACCACCAATGCTTTTCCCCACGATAATCTTCTGCACTCATAGGTACTAACTCATCAGTATTCATAAGATAAAATAATGCTTGACTTGCATGATAACAATGTCCATACATCTTATTCGTTAGAACATCATTAGGATACATTAACTTCTTTCTACCTTTTAATAAATCTGGTGTGAGATTTCTTTCAATCAATCCCATCACCAAACACATATTATTTTCGGTATATTCATAAGGATTAAATATCAATCTTCTTGTTTGAATAATATTATTACCATCATACTTATGTCTCTCTACAGTTTTCATTGAGTACTTATAGCTTCTCTATCAACCGGGACAAACCTAGTCTACTCATAATTTAGTTACTTGTCAAGCGATTATGAAAGCAATAGACACAATCATCAATCTCTAGATATTCATTGTAAAGAAACTCTTCCATGGTTCTAGCTTCAACTTCCCATGGTTGCTCTGAATAGTCCGTCTCCGTGTGATCTATGCCCTTCCAAAGGCGTTTGCCGTGCTTATCCTTAAGATTCCCCATGACGTGCTGATAAACGTGCCAGAGCTCGTGAAATAGCGTCTGTAGGTATAAGTCAGAGTTCATTTGATTGTGTAGTTCAATCTCAAACTCTCTAGGACGCCAATCACAATCAGTGACAGATACCCACCCATAAACACCCTCTCGTGCCAAGCCACGATGGTTCACGGTAATTTCAATCTTGTGTCTTGGTAGATACTTTTGGATGAACCATTCCACAGCATCACTACAACGACGCTTGCTATAGTTGTATCCGCTGGTGTATAATGTAAGCATTAGAACAGTGCGTTGAGTGCTACTTCAGATACCTTAACACTCCAATGTGTCACCCAGACGAAGGATGTGACGAAAATTAACCTGTCCAGATTGGAGTATCTCATTGGGGTTCATGACACTTGTATTACTGGAACACTTTAGAGGCTCCAGATACTAAAATCCCCCTGGACGAAATCCAGAGGGTTTTGTGTAAGTTATTAAATTGATGCTCTTTTGAGTTATTTGTATCAGATTATTGTCCAACTACTATATAAGCACCAACAGAGTCTGAGTCCACATTAGTTACGCTTTGATTGGATATAGATGCAGCTCCAGATCGTTCTATTTGGAATTTGTAGTAAGAACGGCCAGAATCTACATCAGCTTCTCTCAGAATTTCTGATAGTCCGGGTGATACTGTATTATCAGCTCTATCTTGATTGAAAAGTATTGCAAATTTATCAGGAGAATATCCACTTGGGGCAGTTAATGTATAATTGCTATTTGTTCTTCCTTGAATAGAAGAACTTACATAAGTACCACCTTTAAAAACATAAAGTCCAATTGGGCCTGTTGTATTACCAGACCACGTAGTGGTAATTATTGTTCCAGCATCTCCAGAATTTGCTGTTGCATATCTGCAAAATATATTCTGTAATCCACTTGCAAGATCCGTAAAACTAGCAGTACCGGTAAAAGCAAAATTGTCTTGAGTTCTACCATCTCTACACCCGGCCATGACTATCATCAAGTCTTCTGGTTGAGTATCTGCAGGTACTGTTATGTCCCATGTATTTGTACTACTATATTCAACATAAGAAAAACTTCTTAAAGCAAGACCACTACTACTACTACCAAATACTCCAAATTGTTTTGATATTGATGCTAAAGAACTAGAAATTGGAGACATAATCAATACCCTCTATATCCACCATTTACGTTTGACAGGAGCTTATAATTGGTTGTTGATGATGCAGAACCGGTTGTATTAATTCCAGTAAAATTAAAGACATCATATCCCGTTGTACTTCCTGTCGCTACTGTTCCGTTTTGATAAGCAATGTGAGTTTGTACACCGACAGTTGCATTTGCCCCAAAAGCAACTCCATTTAGAGTTACGTTTGTGCAAGCATATGCAGTTACACCTTGCTGAACAATAACTGCAAATGAAATAGAACGATTATTAAAGGTACTATCGGTAGGAATACCATTCACATTCAATGTGATTGGTCCGGATGGATTTGTACAAATTGCAACATTACCTCCACCAGTATTATAAACAAGAGATACTGTATTTCCACTAACTATTGTAGTTTTATCTGCAATTGAAGAGAGTCTTAAGTCGTTTGCAGTGATAATACCTGCCGTAATGTCACCATTAACGTTTCCGGTTACATTTCCAGTTAATCCAAAAGGAAAATCTGGAGAACCATTATCTTCTTTGTTTGCAATACTATCAACTTGTATTTTAGACATTTTGATTTTTTTGTTATTTATTTAAATTAGTTTGGAGAAAGAGTCATTAAAAATGAAAGATATTGGTTAGAACCACCATCTATATCTGCGCTTTTATCGCCAGAAGCTCCTGAAGGATACAAATCATCATCATAAACTGCCCATGAGGGCCTACCGTTACCAGTTTCATCCGAGAGACGTTTAACTAATCCTGTTGTTTGATTAGACCATTCGCGACCACCATCAGCAGCTCTAAAAACCGCTAGTAATGTACTATTATCCACATCAACATTCATTCCTGGTGCAGTCATTGTTGAACCAGATATTGTTGTAGAAATACTTCCTACACTTCCCCACGCTGCATTGCGATATGTCAATATTCCACCACTTTTACCAGCGCTTGATGTACTAGTAAATGAATGAGATGATGCCTCTCCAGCAACTGCATATTTATATGCAACTGCAAAGTTTTCATCTAACCCGTTATCATAAACTTCAGTCCATCCAGCTGGGGGTGTCCATGTGGCTATAGCATCAACAGTCATAACGGCAAGCATAAAATCTCCTTCTTGTGTTCCAGATGGAGTGTCTAAACTAATGTCACTCGTGCTTACCTGATTGATTGGGCCAGAAGCAATAAATGTAGGAGGTAAAGAAACTGAAGAAACTGCCGAAGAACTACGAAATCCAAACCAGTTGCCAGTAAAAATAGGTGCCATAATGATTAAATTCCTACATTTCCTCTTCTGAAATTGCCATTTTTAGTTACATAAACTTTGTAACTATCTGCTAAAGTATTTGTACCGCCGGTATAATGAACAAAGAAAGATACAAAATCAACATCACTTCCAGTTGATGAAAGAGTTGTTGTTGTTCCACTACCAATCAGTGCTCTTGTAGAAATACCTGCAATTGCTGCTCCATTTACATAAGGAACTACAGTACAGTTTGTTCCAATACCTGTTACTTCAGTCGTATTTCCAGTTCCTGCTGCATTTTGAGTTAGTAAAACAGTCACAGTTGTTCCGTTCTGGGAGTCTGCGGGCATATTTTTAAATGATACAATACCAATATTTGCTCCTGTTGGCATTGTATATGTATAAGTTGTTGCCTGTCTTAAATCAAGTTCTAAGACAAGTTCAGAACCACTAAGGAAAGTAGTTGCAGCAGAAACTGTTTCAAATACGCCTTTTGCATTATATTGTATAATGGTTGCATCACTTATAGTGCTGCCAAGTGCAATATTTCCACCACTTCTTGATGAAATGGTATCGACTGATATTTTAGACATTAAATATCTCCTATTTGAAGTACATCAATAACAAGTGTTTTTCCTGTACCAACAGTAACACCAATTCCATTTGCAACGGTAATATTTGGGATTAAACTAACAACATAACTATCAACACTACCAGAATTGGTAGTATCAAATGTAATATCTGCAGTTACTGTTGCGGCTGCAGCAACCCAAGTAAAAATATCATCAGCGTCATTAACTTTTTTGCCAACGCCAGCTGCATCTTCCCAAGTAGGTGTTGATGTGCCATTAGATGTAAATACTTGACCTGCTGTTCCTGCGGAAGTGAATGCATATGCACTTCCATTTCCATATGCTACACCACCTGATGTTGGTGTAGCAGAACCATTGGTGCCACCTCTTGCGATTGCTAGAGTTCCAGAAGAAATATTACCAGCATCTAAAGAAGTAAGTGATGCACCAGAGCCATCAAAACTTGTAGCGGTAGCTACACCACTTATGTTTACTCCAACACCGTTAACAATATTTCTACTGTCATCAATAACAGTAGTTCCTGAAATCTTGATTGCCATTTTCGTTTATACTAGGCACTTCTCTTCTATTTATTTATATTAATACTTTGCAATTCTTCTCTCAATTCTTTGATTGCTTCAATTAAAACTCCAATAATACCGTTGTAATTTACAGTTTTTGGGTCTGTTTTGGTTACCAGATCTGGTAATATTTTTTCAAGTTCCTGTGCAATTACACCATAAGATCCATTCCCACTTTCTTTCCAATCAAAAGAAACGCCACGAAGAGAACTAACAATACTAAGTGCATTATCAACTGTTTTAATATTTGTCTTTAAGTTCTTATCCGAAGTAGAATTGAAATCTGTAGCAGTTACAACACCAGCAATATTTACATTACTTCCATCAAATGTAAAGTTTGATGATCCTGCAAAAACACCAGCATTATTATATTGAACCTGTCCATCAGAACCTCCAGGAGTTAAACCGATTCCAGCATCTAGTTTAATAGTTGCAATACCAGAAGAAACTGTGACTGTAGACAGTGCAGTTCCAACAAAGTTAAGAATAGTAGCTCCAGTTCCTATAAGAGTGCCAAGAGAACTAATTCCAACACCAGAAACAATATTAGCTAATTTTGATCCATCACCATAATAAGTTACAATTCCAGAAGTTGCGGTAATAATACCAGAAGAAATTTTAAAAGTTCCAAGAGTAGAAACACCAGTTACATTAATATCGGTTGCATCAAGATTTGCAACTTCTAAATCACCACCATTAATATCAACCGTTGCAAATGTACTGACACCACTGAAGTTTAAGTTAGTACCAGTTACATTAGCAATCGTGGTAACACCCAGTAAGTTTGTATACTGGTTAACAGTTAGTGTTTCAAATGTTGAACCAGTAACAGCAAGTGATGCAATGGTAGTAACACCAGTTGCATTCAGATTTGAAGTTCTTACAGAAGTAACTTCAACATCACCATCATTAATGTCAATATTGTTAAATGTACCAATACCAGATACATTTACGTTTGTAGAATCAATACTAGCAATGGTTGTGATTCCAAGAATAACTGGAATCGTGCTTACTCCACTTATACTTACATTTGTTGACTGTAAGTTAGTTACGGATCCAAGAGGAATTGTAGCGATGCCTGATAGATATAAATTTCTTGCAGTAATATCATCAAGAGTGATGTCTACAAATGTTGTTACTCCAGTTACATTTAAATCAGTAACTTGTAGAGCATTGACAGTTCCAAATCCTGTTACATTTAGATTTGTTGTATCAACATTTGATACCTCAATGTCACCTGCATTAATATCAACACTGGCAAATGTACCTACACCAGTGATGCTAATATCTGTTGCAGCAATTCCACCACGAACATCTAATTCAGTTCTAGGGCCAGTGCTAGCAATACCAACTTTGTTCGTATTAGCACTAGCAAAAATAAGATCAGTGCTGACTTCTAAACCGTTCTTGACTACAAAATTCTTATTGACAGCCATTTGGGTTCACTTTCCCCCGTATCTTTTCTATCTACTATTTATCAGGAAGTATATTCAAATGTAATGAATGCATCTATGCTCGAATTTCCTCCAAGTTGTGTAGAGATAACAGTCACTTCTCCATTGGAATATCCACTTCCTCCACCTCCACCAGAAGCATTTCCAGTTCCTGCATTGCCTCCTACAGTTCCAGAACCACCACCACCATTATCACCACGGGCATTCCCACCATTATTTCTATGGCCAAGTCCAGATTTAAAACCTCTTGATATGACGGAAGTTTGACGTATTAAACTTCCATTAATGTCACGGAATTTATTTGTCTCTGTGTCCCCGCATGGAGAATATAATCTCCTAAAATAATCGCTACCAGATGGGCAACCAGAAACTCTTCCTCCTGTTTCAGCATTCCAATTTGCTGGCCCATATACAGAACCACCAGGAAAGAATCCTGTAACTGGCAAAGAACCTACAGAATAACTAAAACCACCAGTTCCAGCATTTCTTCCAAAACCACTTTCTCCTGCAATATTGACTCCACCACCATCACCACCTCTTCCACTGGTTCCAGCTCCACCTCCACCACCTAAGGCAACAAGAAGTTGTCCTTTTCTATACAAGAACGCTCCTCCACCACCACCATTTGCACCTCCAGTTGGTTGTGATTGTGAACCTAACTTCAGAGTATATTCTACGCCTTGCTCTAAGGTTAATTCAAATACAGATTGTCCACCATATCCTCCTCTATTTCCATTTCTACTAACACCTGCAGCCGCTGCCATTGTAATTCTAACTTTTACATCTCTCTCAGGAGCCCAAACAGAATAAATTATTGATGCATTGGTTGAATCTCCAGTAAGAGTTAGAGGAGAATCAAAGACGTTTTGACTACCACCGGAGAAGTAAGTTCCACTTCCATTAATCTCATCATACTGAATAATAGAACGAGCAAAAACAACACTCCAAGTTGCAGTATTTGAAGTGAAAGGAGAATTACCTGCTGTTGGATGTGTTATAACAACATATACTGAATTTGTTGAAACAGTTGAAGAAGAAATAGTAAGCGTTGGACTTGTTGCTCCACTTACTGTTTCACTGTTAGAAACAGGACTTCCATTGACATACCACTGATATGACAAACTAGAACCATCAGATGCTGATGCACTTACAGTAAATGTTGCATCTTGTGCTTGTGCAGCAGTTGCATCAGATGGTTGAGTGTTAATTGCAATTGTAGGATTAATAGTGACAACCGCAGATGTTTCTGTATCTAATGGGCCATTTGCCGCATAACCAGTTGAACGTGCTGTACCTGCAGTAACTGGTGAAGAAGATTGATATGCGGATGGAACATAATTAGCACGTAAAACAAAACTCTTTCCAGTATCTTGAGGATTAGAAAGATTGGAAAGAGTTAATGTGGTAGTGCCAGAACCAGAAATATTAGTGCCATCTTCTAGTGCAACACCATCTCTATACCATTGATATGAAATAGTGCCAGTATTTGTTGCATCTGGATTTCCCTTAAACTCAGCAGTAGCGATACCACTAAGAGTAACGCTACCGCCATCATCAACTGTTACTGCTGATGGTTCAGAAGTGAACCTCAGAAATGGGCCATTTAAATCTAAGGTTGTGGGTGTTCCGCTATAGTGTGCAAATCCTATCATGCGAAGTTCTGTCCTCCAACTACACCGTAGAGTGATGAACCACCGTCAAATGTCTTGAATGAATAGATGTCTGTTTTATTTGCAGTTGTAGTAACCACAGGTAAGACACCGCCACCAGGCCAATAAACAGGAATTGTTGTTCCACCACTATCCTTAAATGTATCTATGCCGACAGAATAACCAGTAGAATCCTGAGTAATCTTAATTGTGAATGCAGTTGAACCTGATGGAGGATTCAGAAGAGTGAACTGAGTAACTGCCTCATCAACTGTCAGTGTGAATGTTTGAGCAACAGACAAGTCAACGTCTACATTGCCACTTGAGATATCAAGTTCTTCAACATACTCAGAGTATGTCTTGAACTTAACAGAACCTTCAATGTCAACCTTTGCTCTTGGAGTTGCAGTTCCAAATCCAACATCAGAACCAGAAGTAGAAACTGCAGTGCCAACAACCAGTGTTGTTGCAGTTACAATACCTGCACGAATGTTGCTTGAGGTGCTATCAAAGCGATATGTTGTTGCAGTAAGTGCTCCACCAACCAGAATATCCTGTGCATCAATCTTACCATCAAAGATAGAATTATTTCTAACCTTCAAGTCAGTGGTTCCAGTTCCAGTGGTTCCAACATCAAGATTGAAGTGTGGTACAGAAGTTCCAACGCCAACTCTTGAAAGATTGATTGGATAGATTCCAGTTCCAACACCTGCAGCAGTTCCAGTCCAAAGACTATCATTTGAGAGGTTGGTTAATCCAGAACCATCACCAACGAATGTGGTTGCAGTAACTGTTCCAACAATATTGGTAGAACCGATAATATGAAGTGCGTGTCCATTTGCAGTGGTTCCAATACCAACACCAGTTCCATCTACAGCGAAGATAGAAGAACCAGAACCGATTTGGAATGTGTTATCTCCAACTGATATGGTTGCAATACCAACCTTATCAAAGATTGCTACGTTTGCACCTTGCTCATAACTTACATTACCGAAACGATACCAATCATTGTCGGCAGTATAAACCCAACCAAGATATCCGCCCTTAACTGGATTTGCATTATATGTAACATCACCAGGGTTACCAGCAAGTACAGGAGTAGAAATTCCAACAGTATACTTTCTAGAAACAGTTGCATCACCTTGTAAGAATACTGAGGATGCTTCTAAACCTTTAGTTGAAGTAGAAGTAACCTTATTATTGAATACAACTGGGCCGTCAAACTCAGAGATGATGTTTCCATTAGGGCCACCTTCAACTCTCAGTGAACGACTGATTGTTGCTTCCAGTGGAGTGAGAACATCAAATCCAACGCTAAATCCGCCAGTTTGAATATCTTCACCAGTGACTGAAGGAACAGGAGAATCAAATACTTCTTCTTGTCCAGTTGCAGAACTGACTTTCTTATTACCAATATAGAAGTCACCCTGATCGTTCATACCAGTGTAGACGTTGATACCACCGTCTTTCTTGGTTGATTGTGCAAGAAGTTCTTCTTGAGCAGAAAGACTACGATCTTGTCTGTCTGGTAATGCAGTTGAATAGTTACCAGGGCCAAATCCAACATACTCAAATGTATGTCCAGAAGCACGAATGATAGAGTTTCTTCTGAATTCAATTGGATGACACTTAACTCTTCTTACAACAGCATTGATTGCATGAGTTGTTGCTCTTGTTCCAAGAACACCTCTGAAGACAGAGATTGTTCCAGAAGTTACTGTTGTCTTGACTCTTACAATCTCATCATCAATCTTCAGATAATCACCAAGTTTGATGTCAGTGTTCTCAATATTGGTGATTTGAATACTTGTTGTTGATGCAGTCAGAACAGCAGCAGATAATGTGGTTGTAATACCTGCATATTGAACAACTTGTCTTCCGCCAAGATTCTCATTCTTAATGGAAACATTACCACCAGCAGATGCAGCACCATAACGATATGCATAAATTGTTCCAGACGTTGCAGGAGTTTCAGTTCCTGTTCCTACATTGATGTTAAATGATGTCTGTGAGTTAATCTTCTTGACAATGAAGTTGCCTCTGTAAAGAGGGTTATCGGCACCACCAAGAAGAACTTTATTATCAACGCTCAATCCATGTCTTTGAGCCGTGGTGACAATACCTACTCCAGTAGTTGCATCATAATTAATTGATGTGACATTTAATGCCTGTCCAGTTAGAGTTGCAGTTGCTGTTACTAAATTGATAAGTCCAATTCCAAGTGTTGTTGCAGCGCCAATAGTTGATGCAGATGCAACCAGAACTTCTTTTGCAGCACCAGCTGAGATACCAGTGATTCTATAGAGTGAGTTATACTCATTGTTGGAATATGGAAGAACACCAGCAAGGCTTAAGGTATCTCCAGTGTTATCATATATCTTGGTGACGGTAACAATACCAACACTATATCCAGTGGTTGTTCCAACACCTACAACTTGGAGGGAATCGCCAATATCATATGCACTACCACCGTCCATAATCTTGACAGCAGTAATATTACCAGAACTGTTGACGGTTAATCTTGCAGTTGCATGTTGTCCTTGAGTTGTTGCTGCACCAACAGATACCAATCTGGCATTATAAAGATAACCTGCATTTCCGTTACCATAACCAGCACCACTTTGAGCAATACCAACACTCAGGACACGATTCAGTCCATGATCAATTGTAGTGAAGATTGTATGTGCTGTTCCTACTGTATTGGATTGAATTGCAGTAATTCCGAAACCAACGTTGAAATCAAACAGAGTATCTTGAATTGTTTCTCTGGTGATACTGTGCTGAGGTTCATCAACAACAACTTGTCCGATTGGAGAAGGAAGTGCAAAAGAAGTTGCTGGTTCTGGATCAGAAACAGGATTGTCTCTATTTGTCTGTGGGTAGAGATATTGAATTGGTTGCGAATATCTCTCAGTAGAGAATGGTGCTACAGTTGGAGAATTAGAACTATTAGTAACAATTAAGTGATAGACACCATCTTGAACACCAGAAATATATTCTTGAACTTCTTGAGTTCTGTAGATATAGTAAGTTCCAGGATATCTCTTCTGGGCAAATGTTGGTAGACTGGTTGTTCTGGAAGTTGTATCACTGGTGAATGTTCCAGGGCCAACAGTGCTGTTCAGAGCAACAACAAATTCTCTTGCACTACTAATACCAGTAACTGCAAATGTGCCGTTGAATCCAGAGTTTGCAGTTCCAACTGGGTTGTTTGCACTCTTGACATTTTCAATCAGAACTTCGGAACCAATCTTCAGGTTATGTGGAAGTTCGGATAAGAAGTAACCAGTGTTACTATCCCAGTGTGCATTTGCAATAAACTTAAAGTTTCTTTGCTCATTTACATCACTCAGAGAAACTGGTGTTGGGCTAAAGTATTTTGCAACTTCTGCATCCGATGCACCAGTTGTATCACTTGATTCTTGAATAATAAATCCATCAATTGGTGGACGTGCTGTTGTGATGCCAGTTCCAGCAGGAATGACGTAACGAACACGATATGTAGTATCAACAATACTTCTTGTATCTGGTTTACGATTAATGAATGTTCTTGGAGTTGCAGCACCAAGAGCAGTTGTTCCAAGTCCTACAAGAGTTGAGTAGA
>Ga0070750_10001345_pt1 | contig 13698 bp, 15 predicted proteins | sample VirMetDEL_Nov_24_FD_77013 | JGI IMG/M metagenome (GOLD analysis project Ga0070750, IMG submission 77013) | Aqueous microbial communities from the Delaware River and Bay under freshwater to marine salinity gradient to study organic matter... | ecosystem: Environmental > Aquatic > Marine >...
GTGTTAAGTATCAACTATTTTTGAATGATATTTACTATTGGGGTTCTACTGAACTTCTCACATATGCAATGACAAAAACATATCTTGAAGATATTGATTTCTTATTAACCACAGAGAAGCAAATAAGATTTAATCAAAGACAGGATAGATTATATCTTGATATTGATTGGGGTAGTTTGACTGTAGGCGATTATCTCATCATGGATTGTTATAGAGCATTAAATCCAAATGATTATGCTAGAGTTTGGAATGATTCCTTCTTAAAGCCATATCTGACTTCGCTAATCAAACGTCAATGGGGACAAAACTTAATTAAATTCCAAGGAGTAAAACTTCCAGGAGGAGTAGAACTTAATGGAAGGCAAATCTATGATGATGCACAAAAGGAAATTGATATGATTATGGAAAAGATGTCAAACACATATGAACTTCCTCCTCTTGACATGATAGGATAATGCTTAATCCATTTTTTCTTCAAGGTTCACAGACTGAACAAAGTCTTATTCAAGACTTAATCAACGAGCAGTTGAGAATGTATGGTGTTGAAGTATATTATTTGCCAAGAAAATATATAACAAAAAATACAATAATACAAGAAGTTATTGAATCAAAATTTGATAGTGCATATCCAATTGAAGCATATGTCAATAATTATGAAGGTTATGGAGACAATACGCAATTACTATCAAAGTTTGGAATACAAGCAACTAATGAAATTAATTTAATAATCTCTCAAGAGAGATTTGAAAATTATATAACACCATTAACTAAAAGTTTACCAAATATTGAATTAGCGACTCGTCCAAAAGAAGGCGATTTGATATATTTTCCTCTTGGAGATAGACTTTTTGAAATTAAATTTGTTGAGCATGAAAAACCATTTTATCAGTTGCAAAAAAATTATGTTTATGATCTGAGATGCGAACTCTTTCGTTATGAAGATGAAGTTATTGATACTGAAGTTGATGAAATTGATGATAATACTATAACTGAAGGAAATATTCAATCTCTGACATTTGTTTCTATTGGAGCTGCAGTAACTGCTACAGCATCTGTTGTTGGTATCTGCACTGTTGGTGGCGTTATGTCTGTTACAATGACAAGCAGAGGAGAAAAATACCGCACTCCTCCAGCAGTTGCTTTCTCAATATCTCCATCTGGTTCAAGTTATACTGCTGCTGGTATTGCAACTTTAATTAGCAATTTGACTAATTGTGATGGAACTCAGATTGGAAGTAAAGTTCAGGGAGTTGAAATTACAAATCCTGGATGTGGATATACAGTCGCTCCAGGAATTGTATTGGTAGGATATTCTACTGATCCTGGTGTAGGTGCTGCAGCTACAACTAGAATTGGTAATGGTGTTCTTGGAATTGTATCAATAACCAACGGGGGTGGAGGATATGTAAATCCCCCACTAGTCACATTCAGCAGTCCAGGTATTGGCACAACTGCGACTGGTGTTGCCATAGTCTCTGCTGCAGGAACAATTACTGCAATTAGATATACCAATGCTGGTGCTGGATATACTGTCGCTCCTACTGTAACTATTGCACCACCCACAGGCATTGGAGCAACTATTGGCATTGGAACGTTTATTCATAATGAGATTGTTACTGGAACAATAAGCGGAGCAACTGCAAGAGTCAAATCTTGGACAAGAAGTACAGGAGTTCTTACGATTACAAATGTTACCGCAGACTTTACTCCTGGAGAAACGGTTCATGGTGCCGAAAGTGGAGCATTATATAAACTTACATCTAAAGAAGAATATAATACAATAGGCGAATTCCCAGATAATGATAATATTGAAGTGGAAGCCGACAAGATACTTGATTTTACAGAAACAAATCCTTTCGGAACTCCATAACATAAATAATAATTAACGGTTAGTAGAATTAAAGTAGGTAATGTTATGTTTGAATATTTTTATCACGAAATCTTAAGAAAAACAATTATTACTTTCGGTACTCTTTTTAACAACATTGAAATTAAACATACTAATTCTTCAGATTCTACTATAGAGATTATTAAGGTTCCATTAGCATATGGACCAACACAGAAGTTTCTAGCAAGGTTAGAACAATCTCCAAATTTGAGTAAAGGAACTCAAATCTCTTTACCTAGAATGTCATTTGAATTTACTGGGTTACAATATGATGCTTCTAGAAAGGTAACAACAACTCAAACTTTTATAACAACCAATCCAAACGACAAGACAGAAGTCAGAAAAGCATACATGCCTGTTCCATATAACATGGCATTTGAACTTACAATATATACAAAATTAAATGATGATATGCTCCAAATCGTTGAGCAAATTTTGCCATATTTTCAACCATCATTTAATTTGACTGTTGACTTAGCAGAATCTATTGGTGAAAAGAGAGATATTCCTGTTGTAATTGAAAACATTTCAATGCAAGATGATTATGAAGGAGATTTCACAACTAGAAGATCTCTTTATTATACAATTAGATTTACTGCAAAAACATATCTATTTGGCCCAATTGCATCTGGAGTATCCAAAGATCTTATCAAAAAAGTTCAAATTGGTTATATTGCGGGAGACACTACAAATACTCCAACAAGAGATATTACATACTCTGTTGTTCCTAGAGCAATTAAAGATTATACAGGAGATGCAATTACAACTTTATCCCAAGATATCGGGACAACATCAAAATACATTGAAGTTGCAGATACTTCGGGAATATCAGATGCAAGTTATCTCACTATTGACAATGAGCAGGTTTATGTTCTTGAAATTATATCAGGAACAAAACTTAAAGTTGAAAGAGGAAAAGATGGCACTCCCAAAGAATCTCATGTTTCAGGAACCGATATTCATCTAATCAACGATGCAGATGATGCATTAATAGAAATTGGAGATGATTTTGGTTTTGATGGTAGTACTTTCTGATAAGTTATGAAAATGACAAAAAAGTTTGACGAATTAAACAATACTTTTAATGTTGATGGTGAACTAGTATCAACAGAGATTGAGAAGCATACTGAAGTTGAAGTACAAAAATCACAAAATACTGATATCCAAAAAGATTATGAATATACAAGAGGAAATCTTTATTCTTTGATTGAAAAGGGACAAGAGGCAATTAATGGTATCCTTGAACTTGCACAAGAGAGTGAAATGCCAAGAGCATATGAAGTTGCTGGACAATTAATTAAAAATGTTGCTGATGCTACAGACAAGTTAATGGAGTTGCAGAAAAAACTCAAAGATGTGGAAGAAGAAAAGCAAGCAAAAGGCCCATCTACAGTCAATAATGCTCTTTTTGTTGGTTCTACTGCAGATTTAGCAAAATTATTAAAGTCAAAAGACTTTGGTGGTGATAAATAGTTAAAAAAGACAGATGGCAGCCAATCCAGTCATTAATATATCAATTCCTCAGGGTGCTGATTTTTCAGAAACTTTTGTTTCCACTGAAAATGATGGTTCATTATCAAACCTTGCCGGATATTCTGGTGCTGCTAAAATGAAAAAGCATCCTGGTGCAACAACATCAACATCGTTTTCAGTTTCTATTACTGCAGCGATTGGTGAAGTTACTATTACATTACCAGCATCATCAACAACTAGTTTGGAACCTGGACGATATTATTATGATGTAAGATTAACATCTGGAAGTGGTGCAGTATCAAGGTTAGTGGAAGGAATGGCACTTGTAACAGCAGGCATTACGACTTAAGACAGATGGCTGTAGTCAAAAAAGTACAATTTATTTCTAATGTAGTTGCAAAGAAAGCAGTAACAACAAAAAAAGTGCAATCTGCCAGACAACCATCTATTATTCAAGAGATGGGTGATACTGCATTTGGAACATTAGATGCTACAAAAGATGGACTTTTAGTTTCATATGATAGTACAACAGATAAATTTGTTCTAGTTACCGCAGACCAAGTTTTATCAACATCATCAGAAGATAATGATTTACCTGATGATTTCATCACACAAGTAGAACAAGAAGTTGATATAAACAATATTGTATTTGGTATTGATGGAGGAACATTTTAATGCCTACAAGATTACGGGATTTAACAGATACTGATTTACAAAATCTGGATAGCACAAAAAACAAATATGTAATGAGATATAGTGCATCAGCAGATAAATTTGTTCTAGTTACTGCAGACCAAGTTTTATCAACATCATCAGAAGATAATGACTTACCTGATGATTTCGTAACACAAGTAGAACAAGAAGTTGATATAAACAATATTGTATTTGGTATTGATGGAGGAACATTTTAATCAATAAATAATAATAAGTAATAATAGATAGAAATGGCTTCTCCCGTAATTCAGTTTAAAAGGGGTGCCTTTGCTAATCTTCCTGGTCTTCAGGCAGGTGAACCCGCACTCACTACCGACACCTATGAACTTTATGTCGGTATCAACAGTAGCACAGAAGGTAATAAGTTCTTTGGTTCACACCGTTATTGGACAAGAGAAGCAACTTCAACTGGTAGTGGAGTAAATCTAGTTGAAGGAACTTCTAATGGTTCTTCTTATATTACTCTGAAATCACCAGATAGTCTTGCTGGAATTGTTACATATACATTACCAGGAACTGATGGATCTAGTGGCAATGTTCTGATTACTGATGGAAACGGGAATCTTTCGTTCAGTTCTCCTGCAGCATCATCATTTACAATTGCTGCAGATACTGGTTCTAATGATACATTTAATACAGGTGAAACTTTAACATTTGAAGGTGGAGAAGGTGTAGATACAACTGTTTCTAATAATAAGATTACAATTGCTGCAGAGATTGCATCTTCCAGTAATGCTGGTGTTGCATCTTTTAGTGCATCATATTTTACAGTTAGTGGTGGTGATGTTTCTATAGGTGATGCTGCTGCTGATGGTTCAACAAAGGGTATTGCAGCATTTGATGCGGACGATTTTGATTCACCCTCCGGTGTAATTTCTCTTGGAGATAGTGCCAATGGAGCGGTTCTTGCAATTAATGGCACCGCAAGTGAAATTGAGGTTTCCAGAACTAACGGAACAGTAACCGTAGGTCTTCCTGATAATGTATCAATTGCAGGAACATTAACTGTTGATAGAATTGATGTAAATCAAATCTCTCCTGATGGTTCTGATTTTGGTGCAACTGATTATGTACCAGTAGCAAATGGTTCTGGTGGATGGAGTTGGCAACCAGTTACTTCTGCTGGTGCAGGTGTATTGGATGGTATTTCAGTTAGTGATACAAATGGAACTGTAGGAACTGCAGGAAGCATCACCAACATTAAGTTCACTGATAATCTAGTAGTAACTGGTACTGCTGGCGGAAATATTGCAACTGTTAGTGTTTCAAGCACACCTACATTTACAAGTGTAGTATTTGGTTCAGGAACTGCAATTACATCTGTTGACACAGACCTTTCTTCAGTTTCTGCTTCAGATGACACTCTTGCATCAGCAAAGTCAATTAAAGCATATGTTGATGCACAAGATGCAAATATTGCTTCAGATACATTAACATTTACAAATAAAACATTTAATGCAAATGGAACTGGCAACTCACTATCAAACGTAGAAGTTGCTGATTTTGCTGCTTCTGCAATCGTAACAGAGGGTGAAGGTATTGCATCAAATGATAACGACACCACACTTCCTACATCCGCAGCAGTTAAGGATTATACCGATACTGCAATTGCTGCTGTTGACTTAACAATCACAACTGCTGAAGGAACTAATGGAACTGGTGGTGGTGGAGGTTCAGTAGCAACCAGTCAAACAATGACGTTTGCTGGAACTACGAATGAAATTGATGTAACAGTTGCTGGCCAAAGTATTACTTATGGACTTCCAAATGATGTTACGATTGGAAATGACTTAACTGTCAGTGGAAACCTTTATGTTAATGGTTCCACAACACAAGTTAATACTTCTTCAATGACTGTTGAAGATAGAACTATTGAACTTGGTATTGTAAATGGTTCTGCACCATCTACAACAACCACTTGGGACTTGGGTGTTCTCTTCAACTACTATCAAACTTCCGCAAAGAAAGCAGCGGTTGCTTGGGAACAAGGAGATTCAAGATTTAAGTTTGCTTCTGAGATTTCTGATGGTGGTGGTACTGACAACAATAGTCCACAAATTACTTTCACTGCTTTTGCTCCAATTGAAATCGGAGCACTATGGGTAAATGATTGTGCAGGTCAGTCGCAAGTTATTTCTTGTACAGGAACTACAAGAAATCTAGAGAACATCACTATTGACGCTGGAACTTTTTGAGGTTGATTAAATAAGTCCTAAATACACCTAGGAAACTGGGTGTATTTTTTTATGTCTGAAGAAGATTTGAAATTGGTTCTTTCAAAGTATCAACAGAAAACTTTTGAGTTGTTGAATCAGAATATTGTATTAGAAACTCAAGTAGAAAAACTCAATGCAACTGTTCAGTCCTTAAGTAATGAACTTGAGAAGTTAAAAAAACCTAAAAGAGGAACAAAGGCAGAAGGAGATTTTGAATAATGGCATTGGGGCACGGACCAAAAGTAGTTACTGATGGATTAGTATTAGCACTTGATGCAGCAGACAGAAACTCATATCCTGGTTCTGGTACTACTTGGACTGATTTGAGTGGGAACGGAAATAATGCAACAATATCAGGTGCAGTTTACAACTCTTTGGGTGGTGGATGTTTTGATTTTGATGGGACAGACGATTTTGCTGAAGCACCAGATAGTCCAACATTAGATATGGAAACTGCTTGGAGTATTGAATCTTGGTGTAGGAGAGAGGGTGGAGCACCAGCAGGACAAACTCTTGCAAAAATAATTTCAAAATGGGAAAATTATTTTCTTGCCGTAGATTTTAATAATGGTGCTGATATATATGGTTGTGTTGGCACTGGTAATGGACATACTTGCTTAGCAGGTGGAGCAGAAAGAAATAATGAACTTCCACTTAATACTTGGGCACACTTGATGGTTACATATAGTGAATCATCAGGAACAGCAAGAATTTATTATAATGGAACTCAAATTGAATCTTGGGCAGCAGCATCAACTGCTAGTAGCAATAATCCTCTATGTATTGGTTCTGGTGGAACTGGAACTATAGCAGCAACTCAATATTTTAATGGAAAAATATCAGTTGCTAAAGTTTATAATAGAGGACTATCAACATCAGAAGTCCAACAAAACTTCAATGCAACCCGTTCAAGGTTCGGAATCTAAATACTTACAAAACAAATAAGACAATGTACGAAAATAGAAGCTTCGCAATCTTCTCCACAACAGAAATTAATCAGGTTGATTTCTCATTAGTCTGTGAGACTTCTGCTGATACTCTATGCAAATCAGTAGATGAAACCAAGACCTTTGTGAAATGGGATGGAGAACAACCAGATTTTGTTTCAGAACTCACAACACTTGAAGGACCTTATACTTACTCAGAGATTTTAGATATTCTTTCCACACCTGAATGGTCAGCACCTATGGAGGAAATGGTCTGATGGGTGCTTATGCTGGACCTGATATTAGTGAGGATGGATTAGTATTAGCACTTGATGCTGGTGATACTAACTCTTATCCTGGTTCTGGAACCACTTGGACTGATTTGAGTGGTAATGGAAATAATGGAACTCTAAGAAATGGACCGACTTATAGTGATAGTTCTATTCTTTTTGATGGATCGGATGATTATGTTAATTTACCAGCATCCTCAACTTTAGGAAAATCAATATATTATACAACATCTGCTTGGATAAGATATGAAGATACTGGTTATACTGGTTGGATGCTGGTGTGTGACTCGGTAGATTATAGAGTTGGCGGAGGATATATGATGTGGATAAGCAGTGATTCTCCAGCAACAGGAAAATTATTAGCATCGTATGATGGATCTTGGAAATATTCTACGATTAGAATTCCACCAAATACTTGGACTAATGTTTGTATATCTAAAAATAACACTCAAGTTTCATTTTACGTTAATGGGCAATTTGATATAACAAGATCATATAATTCTAATAGTAGTACAAGTTCTACTGCTGTTGATATTGGAAGAAGTCCAAGAAATCCTAATTATAGGTTTAATGGAAACATATCACAAGTCTCCATATACAACAGAGCACTCACAGCATCAGAAATCCAACAAAACTTCAATATGCATAGGTCTCGTTTTGGAATCTAAATATAAAAACAGCAAAAGATTATAAGATATGGGAATTGAATATGGAGAAAGAAGGTCTACTTTTATTGATTATGGTAGACCAAGTTTATTTTTAGACTTTGCAAGAAGAAAGTCTTTGATAGATTCTATGTCCGAGACAAATCTAATTACATTCACCAGAAGTAGCACTGGTACTTATGTTGGTTCTGATGGTTTAATTAAGACTGCTGCTGCTGATGAACCAAGATTTGATCATGATCCTGAGACTGGTGAAAGTTTAGGGTTGTTGATTGAGGAGAGTAGGACTAATTATCAGGATTACAGTGTAGATATAAACACGGGTAGAGATATTCTTACGGGTTCTACACTAACAGCAAATGCTGCTACAGCTCTTGACGGAACTACTACTGCTACTAGGATTACTGGAAGTGGAGTTGATGAAAATACAAGATTGGGATGGAATACTCAAGGAACATCCAACACTCAATATAATGTTTTTTCTGTATTTGTAAAAGCAGATAGTGGCACTCCTATCCTTGGGTTTTATTCTAATACTTTTGTTGCTGGTGCTGTGGTATTTAATATTAATCTTTCTGATGGAAGCACAAACACAATTAATGGTTTTGGTGATTTCTTTTCTAAAGTAGTTGCTTATCCAAATGGGTGGTATAGAGTTACTGTGATGGGTGGTCCTGGGACAGGTCCTGGTGGATCATGGAATATAAACTTAGTCCCATCTCTTACATCAGCAAGAGGTGCTAGTAGTGGATCAAATGCTTCTGCTTCTTATTTGATTTGGGGAGTTCAGGAAGAACTTGTTACTGCTCCTTTCCCAACCTCCTACATTCCCACCAGCGGTTCTACAGTAACCAGACAACCAGACATCACAAAAATCACAGGAACAAACTTCACAGATTTTTATAATTCTGACGAGGGAACAATTTATTCCGAATTTACATACGGGATCCGTCCATGGCACTTTGCAAATGATGATGCAAATCCAAATCAAAGATTTTTTGGATTCTCAGATCCTTCTGGAGGAATTAGAGTAGGAAGAAGAATTGGTGGTAGTTATACTTATCTTTCTGCTCCGACTACTGGTTCGTATGGACGTGGCGACAATATAAAATCTGTTGCTGCATATGACAATACAAATTTTGTTGTTGGTGCTTTCGGTCAAGTTGCTACTTCAGGAACTACAAATGGTAATACTGGGATTGATAGATTACTATTTTATCAATCGCCGTCCAATCCAGATACAAATGGAACTATAAAAAAACTTCTATACTACCCAACAAGACTCACAAACACTCAACTACAGGCACTTACACAATGACAAACAATTACACTCCCTACTACCTAAAGTTTGCTTCACAAGAAGAAGCAGATCAAAAACTTACTGAAGTGAACTACCTAAGAACTTATGAGGAAGATGAAGAAGTAAGAACTTTTTATACTGTAGGTGATATTCCTGGTGGTATTGATATTGTTGGTGAGATTTGGAATGATGATGGTGTCTATGAAACTGATGAAGATACTGGTGAGCTCTCTGTGATTTCAGAACCAACTAAGAAAGATGGATGGCATGTGAATATTATTCTTGCAAGTGATTTACCAGAAGAATTACAAGAGTTTGTTGTAGAACCAGTAACACCAAACAGAAGATTTGCAGGATTTTAACTCATAAAACTCTAATGTGCGGACAACAAAATTTCAATGCATTAAGAGGAAGATTCGGCATTTAAAAATCTCATAAATAATAAAAACTCTTATATAAGAGTTTCTACGGTCTCTACCAAAGATGAGAGGTTGAATGGCTGATCCAAATATAAGAATTAAACGGTCATCGGTTCCCGGGAAAGTACCAACAACAGGGCAACTTTCTTTAGGGGAACTAGCTTTCAATACTTATGATGCGGAGTTATTTGCTCGTAGAGAACGCACAGGAATCGGCACCGATATTGTAAGACTTGGTGCGGGTGCAACAGTTACTAATATTTTATATGTCACACAAGACGGAACAGATACAAATACAGGAAAAAAACTTGGAGACGCCAAGAGAACAATCGGAGCAGCACTTACAACCGCAACAACAGGAACAGTTATTAAAGTTAGTGCTGGATCTTATGTAGAAAATAATCCACTCACAATTCCAAGTCAGGTCTCAATTGTTGGAGATAGTTTAAGAGAAGTATCAGTATCTCCACAGAATGCAGACCAAGATTTGTTTTATGTAGCAAATGGAAACTACATTGCAGAGATGTCTTATACAGGCACTCTGAACAACGGAAAAGCAATCTTTGCTTTTAACCCAGATGAAATAGGATATTTCGACCAATCACCTTATATTCAAAACTGCACAAACTTTATTCCAAATAGTATTGGGATGAGAATTGATGGTCTAAATGCAATTGGACCATTAAAGTCGATGGTTGTTGATAGTTATACTCAGTACAATCAGGGTGGTATTGGTGTTTCTATCACTAACGAAGGTTATGCTCAATTAGTTTCCATCTTCACTATCTGCAACGATACTGCAATTTATTGTGGTAGTGGTGCTGCTTGTGACCTTACAAACTCCAACTCATCTTTTGGTAATTATGGATTGGTTGCTGATGGTATTGGGCCACACAAATACACAGGAATCATCACTGCATCTGCTGCGGAAAATGCATTTGAGTTTGTATTAGACTTAAATGTTCCAACATTGAATGTAACAAATGCACTTTATGATAACACTACAGGTCTTACAACAATCACTGTAGATGCAAGTCATAATTTCAATGTTGGAATGGGAGTTTCAATTGCAGGACTTGGATTTACTTGTCCATCGGGTCCAGGAATCGTAACTTATCCTTCAGGAAATAAAGGATATATTTTTGAGGTTCAAGGAACTCCTTCAGCAACTTCCTTTGAGGTTTATGTGGGAGTTTCCACCTTACAACATACATATGATTCTGGAGGAACTGTAAAGATTAATGCGGTTCGTCCTTTTGATGGTCAGGTGATATATCTTGATTCTTTATATTATACAGTTGGTGGCGTAACGGTGAGTTCTGGCGGAACTGGTTATACACAGAATGTTGATATTACGTTCACCGACCCAAGTGAGCCTTGGGGTATTCCTGCAACTGCTGTGGGTGAAGTTAAGAATGGGTCAGTGACTAAAGTTGAGATGGTTTCAAACGGTAGAGGATATACAACCACACCAACAGTCACTTTTGCTTCTCCAGATGTTGGAATAAACACCGCAACAGGAACAGCAAATTTAATTCCAATATATTATGTAATTGAGAGTTCAACTCCAGTTTCTGCTGGAATTTGTACCATAACTATTACAGATAATGTCCCTTATGCTGTTGGAGTTGGTACAACAGTTCCATTCTTTAAGCAAAGTCGTGTATTAGCATCAGGACACTCACTTGAATATATTGGTTCTGGGACAAATATTGCAAGTGCTCTTCCACAAAATGGTGGAGTTCCGATTCAGGAAAATGAAACTGATGCTCGTAATGGTGGTCTGGTTGTATTCACATCAACCGATCAATCGGGTAACTTCCGAATTGGTAATGGTGTTGTAATTAATCAACAATCAGGAACAATTAGTGGAACATTCTATTCCAAGAGTTTGTTCTCTACAATGACACCATTCATTCTAGCATTAGGAGGAGATTAAAAAATGGCACTCGCACTCAACGTATTCCAAACAGTCACAGCAGTTGTTGATACATCTCCAACTGAAATTTATACAGCACCAGTCGGATACACTGGAGTTGTTCTTTTAGCTCAAGTTGCAAACATTGGTGCTACTTCTGAGGATGTAACTCTTGTTCATCGTAGAAGTGCAACTGATACTGAAATGTTAAAAGAATTTCCCATTGCTTCTAGTGATACTGCAAATCTTCTTGCGGGAAAATTGGTATTAGAAAGTGGTGATAAATTAGTATTATCGGGCAGTGATAATACCAATCTCAAGTTTATTGCAAGTATCTTAGAAACACTTAACTAATAAAGAAAAATGGCAAAAGGATATATCAGCAATCGTCAAAAAAATCTTAAGGTTGGTATCAGTTCTTATACTGAGAATCAAGAAGTATTAAGTGTTGTAGGTAAAGTAGGTATAGGAACAGTTATTGATATTGTTCACTATGACACTCAAAATAATGGAACTCTTTCTTGGGAAGCCTCTGAAGGAACATTATTTTCTATTAGCAATAATCTTTCCAGTGGTTCTATTTTCAGTGTAAACCCAATTTCGGGTATTCCAATTATTGATGTAAATGCTGATAGAACTATTGCATTAAATCCTTATGGTGGCAATACTGGCATAGGCACCACAAATCCAACTACTAAGTTAGATGTTAATGGAACCGCTAAAGCAACATTATTCAGTGGTTCTGGTGCATCATTAACTAATATTCCTAATGGAGCTTTAGACAACTCAACAGTATCTTATGGTGGAGTTCAATTAAGTCTTGGTGGTTCTGATGCAACTCCAGCATTTAATTTATCTGATGCTACTAACTATCCTTATACTTCATTAACAGGAATTACTACCGACATAGTTGGAGATACTACTCCTCAACTTGGAGGGGATTTAGACATTAATGGTAATGATATTACTGGAACTGGTAATATTAATATTACTGGTAATTTAAATATATCTGGTGTTTCTACATTCCAAGGTAATGTAAATCTTGGTGATAATGATAAGATTAATCTTGGTGATAGTAATGACTTACAGATTTGGCATAATGGATCAAGCAGTAATATTACTGATGCTGGAACTGGAAGTTTATATATTGGTGGTAATAATGATGTTGTTATTACTGATGGGTCAATTTCGGAAATCAAAGCAAAATTCACCACAGACGGAGCAGTAGAGCTCTACTACGACAACTCCAAGAAATTTGAGACCACTGGTTATGGTGCAACAGTCTTTGGAACTCTTCAAACTCAACAACTGAATGTCTCTGGCGTTTCTACATTCCAAGGTAATGTATATCTTGGTGATAGTGATAATTTATATTTTGGTGATGGCAATGATTTGAGAATTTTACATAATGGAACAGATAGTTATATTATTGATGAAGGAACTGGTAATTTAATAATTCGTGGGTCTCAATTTATTGCTCTGCAAAATACAGGTGGAGAAAATTACTTTAGAGCAAGTAGTGATGGACAAGTAGAACTCTACTACGACAACGACAAGAAATTTGAGACCACTGGTTATGGTGTAACCATCTCTGGCGGTGTCTATGTTTCTGGTGTTTCTACATTCCAAGGTAATGTAAATCTTGGTGATAATGATAAGTTATATTTTGGTGATGGTAATGATTTAGAGATTTATCATAACGGAAATGATTCTATTATTAAGGAAAGTGGAAGTGGCAGTTTTTATTTAAATGCTACTAATATTGTATTTAGAAATAGTCTTGATACAGAAACTCTAGCGCAATTTAATACAAACGGAGCAGTAGAACTCTATTACGACAACTCCAAGAAATTTGAGACCACTGGTGCTGGAGCTACTGTCTTTGGAAC
>Ga0070750_10001353_pt1 | contig 13664 bp, 35 predicted proteins | sample VirMetDEL_Nov_24_FD_77013 | JGI IMG/M metagenome (GOLD analysis project Ga0070750, IMG submission 77013) | Aqueous microbial communities from the Delaware River and Bay under freshwater to marine salinity gradient to study organic matter... | ecosystem: Environmental > Aquatic > Marine >...
CTAAATAATTCACAATATAACTTGTAAATCATATCTATACCAAGTATACTAATAATATAGTAGAGTATATACATAAATAACTAAATACACTAATTAAGGAAATGTTCATGCTTTTAATATGAATAATAACCTAAATGTAAATAAATAAAGAAAAAAATATATAAAGTAAGTATGTAGATAAATGGTTGATTGTGTAGTACCCGACTTAATTATATAAAATATTTATACAAATTAAAAAAAATCGCCAAGACGATTGGATCGCAAATTAAAAACAAAAAATTTAAACATAAATTAAAGGTAAATAATGAATAAAATAATATTAATAATTTCTAATATATATAATAAAATAAAAACATTAATAAATTTTAATAAAGTAAATAAAATAAAAGAGAAGGAAAAAAGCGCAAATAAAACTCGCAGAAACAGATTTGGATATCCTATTCTTTAATTAAATAAATAAAATAAATAAATAAATTATTAGCGCCCCGATTAATTTAAATATGTAAATAAATAAATACATAAATATTGCCCCGCTTTTTCATAAGTTTGCAAATAATAAAGTAATAAATTTAATTCAATTATTTTGGGCTAATTATAGCTATTTATTTTGCTTTTGGAAAGTTTTCATTTATTCTTGTATAATATGGTACATTATGGACATAGAAGAAGAGAGCGTAAAATTCGTTGAGGAACACATGGATACGACCTTTAAGGAGATAATGGGGGCATATATTGTAAAAGATTTATATTGGATTGATAATGAGCCAAATAATATTAGAGCGATAGCGAATATGTTTCACCCCGAAAATAATTCATTAAATAATTTAATTGTTTTATTTCCGCCTTTTAATGTAAATAAATAAATACATAAATACATAAAATATTTTTATTAATAATTTCGCCCGCTTTTTTTGTTCTTGACAAATAACAATATATATAGTATAGTATTAAACATGAAAGACAAAAGCCTAGCAAAAGAAATAAACGAAAGACTTGATCAAATACTAGACATTCGATCTGAAATAAAAAGAATGAATGCCGACCTTACTGATGATGTTAAGCTAAATAACATGCAAACAGGCAAGGCGACCACAAAGCAGGAAGCGCTTGATATTGTGGAAGAAATGGTAGACAGGATCAAAGAAGAATTAAATGAAATAACAAATAATGGTAAAAATGTAAAAGACATCTTTACAAATAAGTATTATATTAATGATACAATGCAGGATAAAGAACTAATCAGAAAACAAAACAGGAATCAACCAACTAATCCTAATGCAGAATATATTTCTTGGAATAATAAAAGTAATTAATTAGATAAAATATTTTTGTAAATAAAATCGCGCTCTTCTTGATTCATATTTAAATACTTATAATATGCAATTTCTCTTAACCTGTACAATCTTTTTAATGGTGTTCCATTTACATAGAATGCAGTCATGGAACCCGAAAGCTCAAGAGACAAATAATCAATGACAATTTTTTCTAAAATTAATTTTCTATCATGTAATGACATATCATTAAATAATATAATTGCTTTTGATTTGGAAATTATTTTCTTTAAAAACCCCTTTTGCGGATTGATATGATGCAAATAATCCAATACGATTTTCTTTTCATATTTATTCACGAATTAAAATACACCAAATAATTACATAAAAAATTTAATCAATTTATATTAAGAGGCATAGAACCTGTGGATGTCGCAGGGCGAGGGCTTTTTTTTGTTTTGTGTCCCTTCATTGAACACTCTTAATATTTATCTTGACAAATAAAGAAAACTATATTAATGTAAATAACATGAAAAACAAAATTATCTTATTAAGTTTAATATTACTAGGGGGTTGTTCTCAAAAAACACAGATTATGGGTGGATTCCTGTGTGATTGTGGCAGGGACTTGCCTGTTTGGAGAAACAAAATTTGTCCTGCCTGTTTTAATTATGATAAAAGATGCTTGACAAGTGAAGTAGAATCTGACATACTAGCTAAATATTATTAATCACAACAAAAGGAAAACAATGGCAAACATAGCAAAATGCGCAAGAGCAACGGCAGTAATGAACAAAGTAAAAGGCAACGACCCCTTTGCATTTACTCGTAGGTTCTTAGGTTATAACGAATTAACAGAAGGCATTGTCGCCCAACAAAGACAGGCAGATTTAAAACTACAAAGAATTTTGTTCAATAAAAAAGCAAAGGGGGTAGCATAATGGACGCATCAATCAAACCAATCAACGACAAGGTTAGTATGTTTGCCTCTGACGAAGAGTTAGAAGACAAATTAACTAAACAGGAATTAATGCTAATTAAATTAGTTAAAGTTGAAGAATTTGCCGATGATTTATACAGGGCGCACGACTCTGAAACAAATCGCAAATTATTTCCACCTGATAAAAGTTGGTTCAAGATAAAAGAATTACTAAGAGAATGCAGAAAATTAAATAAATAATGAATTACACACGATATATGAACTCGAAGAGCGTCAAAGATATCCAAAAAAAATTCAACATCTCTAGAGGAACTTTAAAACGCTGGACAAAACAATTTAATTGGCAAATACCATATAGCATTGAAGAGATAGAAGGCGATCTAAGGACAAATCATACAATATTATGGAGAAAATATACATATAACAATAACTAAATAATGAATAAATTTAATTACAATAATAACTTTAAATATACAGGGCAATCAATAAATATACTTGTATGGAATAAAGATTATAAACCATGGAAGAAATAAATTATGAGTAAATATAAAGAAATTAAAAATGCTATAAATAGAGCTTTTCTTGAGGCGGTAGATCAAAAATCAATTGATGAGCTATACGAAACACATCAACTATCTATTTCATTAGATCTTCCGTTGGAAGTACAAGATGATATTAGATCTGAAACTGCGCTAGCATATATTAATAAAATAAGAGAACTTATATTCCTTGATAGCTCGTTATCAGAAAATAACTGCTCAAATAAAGAAAAGAGATCTATGATCAGAGGTATAATGTTACAATTAGTTGAAGATTGTAAGTCTCTTATTAGTAATGATGACACTAGAAAAAAATATATGTATAACTAAAAAAAGACTTGACAAATAATGAAAAGTTTAGTATAATGTTTACATAATTTATATTTTGGCACATTGAGAAGAGGCGACTCAAATAAATAAAATTGCCTCAGATTTTTTTGTTCTTTAATAGTTTAATAATGTAATTAAGATTCTAAGACTCACTCTTTTAAATAAGGGTTCTTGAAGTCATTTTAATTGCATTAAATTTTAAGTTTAGTTGGGATTCCACTATTCATTCTTTTAAATAAGAGTTTTAAGTAACATCCCAATTAAATAATACTTTATTTCCATAGGTGATCCTTATTAATCAACCTAATTGAGGGGCTAAACCTCACCTATGGAAACACTTTGGAGATTCTCGACGGAGATCTCCTGTGGGTGACCGAATAAACCTGTCGTGAGCGGGTTAAGGTATGCAGATCCCTGTGGTGGGGATGGTAGAGTCCAATCGGATGAGCCAAATGACAAATACCATGTCTAGTCTGTAGTTTGAAGTAGGTAACACATTGAACTGATGTTCACGCCGAAAAAATGGAGGTATTCAGTAATCCTCTCCCACACCTATTTTACTTCTGTCGCTAATCAGCCCCCTAGGATTCCTTTCTCCTAGGGGGTTTTTTTGTATTGACAACATCAATTTATTTATATATAGTACAACCATGGAAACAATTAAAAACATATTATCAAATTACGGGTACATCAACTCAGATCAACTTGCTGAGATTAACGAGCACTTCCCTCACATGAAGGTCGTCATTAAATGGGGCGGTATGCCCCGCGATAGAGTTCCTGCTTGGCAGGCTATCAAGCTTATCAAACATATCGAATCTAACAACATAGATTATTGCAGAGAAGTATTTCTCTCAGGGGCAGATTCAGATAACCTAAGAAAAGCTTTTCACATCGCAGAATAATGTCCATCTTCGAGAAGTCCACTGCAGCCTTGATCTCACTTATTTGTATTAACCCCGGTAACATAGCTTTTTATTTACCAATACTAATGATATCAATATTATGTATGCAAACTATAGATAAAGCAGAATAAAAGAAGATTAAAAGAAGATTAAATATATTATAAATATAATAAAAAAAATGTATAATTAAAATGCCGCCCGATCCTTAAGTTAACAGTTTTACGTAAAGCTTTGATATTCAACGACTTACGGGCCGGCGGCCCGGGCTTCAGTCGCCTAAGTACTTGATGCACAACGGTTTACAACAAAATGAAAAAAACTGAACTTTTTTCTTGCCTTAATTAAAAAACTAGACTATTGTGTTTATATGATACTAAGAAACCAACAAGACCCGCGATACACAATCAAAAAGAATCGCCCAGTATATGTTTATAAGAATTTACATAAAGATTGCTGGAGCATTAAACAGCATGGATTAGTTAAAGCTCATATTCCAAAGAACCATTCTGTTGGTTTGTGGGATTGCTATTTTCATGTCGATATCAAAGGCAGAGAAAAAGTTCTTCGTGAGAAGCGTAAGAATGTTCATGCGTTTGTCAAGGGATTTTTGCAAGATGCAGAGAATGTAGACACCGATCTTCCCGCGACAGAGGTAACATATAATCCATATAAGTATGAGACTTTTGTTGACAAGAACACCGAAAAGTTTGTATACTATGCAGATCAAGTTTTACTACAACACAACCAAGTAACCGCCTACACAAGATGAGAATAGAACAAAGAATGATAGACTATGCCCAAGCATGGTACAAAGCAAACGGATTTGAAACAGAGAAAAAGAACGGAAACGATCTTTATCTCAGAGTCAATGACAATGTATTCACCGAAGTCTCGCACTCCGACATTAGACAAAAAGCTATGTTATGGTTAGACTCAGAATTAGAAGGAGTAAAGAATTATTAAATGAAACAATTATTAGTTAAAGTTCCCGTATCACAATGTATTCAAGAAGTCCTCGACTATATTCAGTATAGTGAAATGGAGGGCGAGGTGGATCCGACAGATTCGTGGTACACCACATATCAATCACTACAAGAGTTGCAAGAAAAAGTTCTTGATGAAGAAGAAATGCTTGACAACGATTGAAATTTAGTATAGTTTTATATTATGACAGAAACAATAGACATCACACCAAAATGGTCATCACTCATTCGCCAAATGATTGAGGTGGTGAAAAACCCAAAAGCAAACCCCGAAAACAGAAAGTATATGGAGTCAGAAATCATTCGACTTGCAAAAATCGTAGACGACCATAATGAAAGGGCGAAACAATGACAAAAGCACAAATCGAATCAAGAGTAGAAGGATGGAATTGGAACATGAACATCTTTGAAATATATGACGAACTCAGAGATGGGCATTCAGCAAAAGACCAAGAAGACCTTTTAACTTTCGCATATAATTATTTCAATAAAGATGTAATGATTAAAGAGCTAGCAAGTCATTTTGGCGTTAGTATCGTAACAGACGAAGATTCACCAATACCTTGCTAAAATTAATTTCTTGACATTATTTAAAAAATCTACATAATTAAAACCATGAACAATTACATAGAAGCAGTATGCGAAGGTAGACCCCTTGACCTCCCCAATTATAACGAAGATACAGAGCAATGGGAATTATTTTTTGAGGAATCAGAAACACCTTGGTTCGCTCACGACATTCAAAGAGATTTAATCGCTGTAAGTTTCGAGTCAGCACAAGAAGCGTGTGACGCTTACAATCATTACAACACAAACACGGAGACAATAGTATCATGCTAAAATTAATAAAACTAATCAAAAATCTATTCAACCCACTTTATCAAGTGGTCTATCAAACAAAAGATGGTCGTACTGAAATGTACACCATAAACAAACCTCAATATATACATGAATTTGGTAATAATGCCGAAGGATTAAAAGTCGCGGGGTTTAGGAGCTTTTGCCACAACAGAGGCGAAGTGCGTTCTTTTCGTTACGATAGAATAATAGCAATTAACAAGGGGGCATAATCATGAGTCAATCATTAAAAGAAAGAGTTAGAAAACTAGGTTATCAATTAGCAGTCAGAGAGATTTACGGAGAAAACTCTCAGGACTATTACGATAAAAAGAAAGAGCATAGGGATTTGCTAGAAAAACTTTACAAGATCGAAAAAAGATCTTAATTATTTTTTAGCCATAGCACCCCCCCTTGCTGAGTATCGGTAAGGGGGGTTTTTTTTGGACTGTATTGTTACGTATCTATTTGAATATCAACGACTTAGGACGTCGGCGCCCGGGCCGCAGTTTCGTAAGTGATTGGTAGACAACGGTTTATAACAAAATGAAAATTAATTCACTTTTTTTTCTTTTAGGGGTTGACTTATGCAGATAATCTGTCATTATTATATACATGATTAAAACAACACTTCTCACATCAGGTAACGCAAAAATCGTCAAAGGCGAAAAATTAGGTTACATCACAAAAGGTATTCACTTAGCTCCAGCAAATTTGTCAGGATATGAAACTTGCCAATGGCGTTCTAAAGGTTGTACAATGTCTTGTTTAAACACGGCAGGTCGTGGTCAAATGGGATCTGTTCAAGACTCACGAATTAACAAAACAAAGTTATTCTTCGAGAATCAATTAGATTTTCTTACAAAGTTGTCGAAAGAAATTATTTCCTCAATTAAGTCAGCTCAAAAGAAAAGTATGCAAGCTGTTTTTCGTCCTAACCTTACAAGCGACATCATGTGGGAGTCAGTATTTTTTGATGAAGAAAAGCCTCAAACAATTTTTGATAAGTTTCCCGAAACTCAATTTTATGATTATACTAAATCATTTAAAAGGATGTGTTCTTTTCTTGGCAAGCCTTTTATTAAGGGGGAGGTAAAGTTTCCCTCTAATTATCATTTGACTTTTTCTCGTTCAGAGAATAACGACAAAAAATGCGAGATGGTTCTTTTAATGGGTGGTAATGTTGCCGTTGTATTTCGCAATCAATTACCTAAAACATGGAAAGGTTTTGAGGTTGTTAATGGTGACGACAATGATTTGCGTTTTCTTGACAAGAAAGGTGTTGTAGTTGGTCTTATCGAAAAAGGGCTAGCAAAAAAAGATGCAACGGGATTTGTAGTGGAAGGGGTAGACTCATGATTGAATTATTTTTATTAATTGGGTTGACAATATTAATGCCTTGCTTTATAGTCATGATCTTCCCTAAGTAACTGATAGTCAACGCTTTAGGGCGTTGGCGCCCAGGCCGCCGGCCCGTAAGCCTTTGATATTCAACGACTTACAACAAAATGCAATTTAATTAAACTTTTTTCTTGCTATTAATTAAAAAATGCCTTACTATGTATATATGAAAACGAGAGAGATAAAGATAAGAAAAACAATCCTTTTTACTAAGGCTCGCCCTTTTAAAATGAGAAACAAAATCCTTGACAGAAAACTAAAACACAAAAAACAATATGAATATTAATCCTCAGTATAGACTAAAGCAATTCGTTCCATCCAATGCAAATGCAGTTGATGTTATGGATATTACTATTCGCATCTTAGAAGAAACATATATAAGATCAGACCTTACTAGCAATGAGTTTGAGGCTTATCAACATATTAAAGATATTTTAGAAAGCACAGCAAAAAAAGCATATGTTTTCGATTTAATTAAAGAAAACAAAATTTAACTCTTGACAAAAAACTATAAAACTATATTATTAAAATTATGAATAACACAGAAAACACACAAAACACTCCTCGCAAATCCGTTAACTTACATATTTGTGGAGGCAATCGTTCACTCGTTGATTTTGAACTTGTTAAGGCAGTTCCTACCCCACCAAAAGAGTACCGCAAAAAAGAAAACGCCAATGGTGAGAGAGCTATTTCTTATCAGCCTATCGCTCATCACGATGTAGTTAATCGTGCTAGAGGTTTCCTTGGTCAAAATGGTTTTACCATTCAAGATGAGGTTCACTCTCTTGCTCGTGGCAATCAGCATTACTTCGGGCTTTTCTCTGTCGAGCATCCCAATCGTGTAAACTCTGATCGTGGTTGTGTTGTCGGTATTCGCAACTCTCACGACAAAACATTTCCCGCAGGATTTTGTGCAGGCGACGCTCCCTTTGTTTGTGATAACTTAATTTTTACCAATACTATTAAGTTGGCTCGTAGGCATACACGCAACATTCTTAATGATTTAGATTTTACAATTAATCGTGCAATTGGTAAACTTTTCAACTTTTGGCATGGTCAAGATGCTCGCATTAATGCCTATAAGGACATTGAGCTTACTAACGCTCAAGTTAACGACATTGTTATTCGTGCCTGCAAGGCAGGGGCTTTGCCTAAGTCAAAAATTATTGATGTTGTAGATCAGTGGGAATCTTCGGATCACTCTGAATTTCATGATCGCAATGTAAATTCTCTTTACAATGCTTTCACTGAAGTTTACAAGGGTAATCTTGTTGCTTTGCCAAATCGCTCTGATGCTTTGCATTCAGTCCTCGATTCGGAGGTTTCATTTGACATTAAAAATCATGTTCAAGATGACCTTGATGTGGCAGTAGTTGAAAATGAATTAGTTGAGGTGTAAATATAAACAAATATTAGTCAAATAGCCCTCGCCCTAAAAAGGCGGGGGCTTTTTATAATAGAATAAGTCAATAAAAATTACATAACTTATTGAATATCAACGACTTATGAAACGGCGGCCCGGGCTTTAGCCGCGTAAACCTTTGGCACTCAACCACTTACAACAAAATGAAAAAAACTTCACTTTTTTCTTGTGTTAATTAGGTTTATCGCTTATTGTGTTTATATGATATTGAAAGACAAAGACACAGGAAAAGAACTAGATTTCGAACTTTTGCCAAACGGCATACTAAAAGCATACGATTACCATTGTGGTTGGGATGTTTCATTTAAGAAGGTGGGCGACACTTGGCAAGGTCACATGAATGGTGGTTATGTCGGTTACAAAGGAATATTAAACCAACTCAATTTATTGCAACAAAATTTGGATGCAGTAAAAGCATTAATGAAGGATGTAAAAGAAATTGCTTGACAAACAAAACAAACTAAACTATATTATTATTATGATTATATTAGACACACCCGAACAAATTGATATGGCTCGATTTTTTATTCTCAGATCTGCTCTAAAAGCAGAGTGTCTCGGTATAGGCAGGAGAGGTCAATCAGTATATTCAATCATAAAACAAGAGTACGGATTTAAAGGAACTAAAAAATCTGTACTGCAACAAATGGAACAAATTATAAAAGAATTCAAACAAGGTTAATGATGACAGATACAACATACAACGGATGGAAGAATTGGGCAACTTGGAATGTAGTTTTATGGCTACGCAACGATGAGGGTCTATATAGATTGGCCCGCAGATTTGTCAACTATAAAGATCTAGCCAACAAGCTAGAGGAATTAGGTTCAACTAAAACCCCTGACGGGGTAAGCTACAAAGATAAAGAGCTTGACACCTATGCCCTTGACGAAATGCTTATGGATGACTTTTAATTCCATAAGTCGCTGACAATCAAGTATTTAGGGCGCTAGCGCCCGGGCTTTAGTCGCGTAACTCATTGATATCCAACACCTTACAACAAAAACTAAAAAAACTTTATTTTTTTTCTCTTTTTATTTGACACGAAGGCTTTTATGCCTTAGTTTATATATATGACAACCAATTACAACTAAACTATATATATAGTTATGAAAAACATATTAGCAATTAAAACAGAAGTACAAAAACAAAAACTAAAAAGAAAAGCTAGGGCTTTAGAATGGAAGGCAGTTAGAAAAAAGGCAATTCAAGACGACAAGTTTGCAATTAAAAACCTAATAGATTCGGGCTTTGAATTAGCTGAAGCAATGAATTTAGTTCAAACATATTCGGATGAAGAGAAAAAAATGTTTAATTATTTAGCTATGCAACACCTTAACAAAAAGAAAAAACAAAGAGAAAAATTTCTTTTTAGTTTGACACGAGAATTAAATTAAACTAGATTATATATTATGAACGACGAACAACTAAAACAATACATTTCAATTAACGCCGAATCTATCGACCAAGGATTCAAAGATTATTATGAATTAAACGAAGAAGAATTGGAAACATTCAAGGAAAATCGTTTCACAATAATTCGCTTATTACAAAAAAGAAAGAAAGCTGTTGAGGAGGATAAAGTGATTAAGAATATCATAGAAGAGCTTGATAGCTCTAAGATAGAAGTTCCTCTTTTTGAGGGAACAACTAAAGAAAAATTAGAACAAATGAAAAGATGGACAAGCGTTTTTCAACCTAGTCGATCATTTACATTACAAGAAATTGGTACTGCCGTGGGCTTGACTCGTGAAAGAGTTCGACAAATCGAAGCGATTGGATTAAAAAAACTTAGGCACAACAAGCACATGAAAGTATTTAATGAGTGCAAATCATAAAAAAGATTTGACAAACATAACCAATTAAACTAGATTATATATTATGGAATTAACACAAGAAGAAAGAATAGCCCTTATTAAAAACGCACATCTTGCAAGCCAAGGTAAATCTAACGCATCTGTAGATAACTTTGTTGAGGAAGTTAAAAAACAAGAAGTTGAAGAAAATGGTTTATTCAATGTTGCTGATGCTGACATCGAAGACGAAAAGCAATTTCTTCATTCTGATGTTGCTGAAGATATTGACGAAGAAGATCAAGACATGGGTTGCGTTAGCGACCAAATGAAAGGAATTTACCAATAAATTTTTTGGGTTAGTTTTTAAAACGGGCAAGAAGGTTTTTTTGGGGTTTGCCTTTTTGCCCGTTTTTTTCTTCGGGATGAAATACGGAAGTCCCAAATATATTAATATATGTAAAAACGCAACTCTAAAAAACCAACCGAACTCTTTGAATATCAACGACTTAGGGAATTGCCGCCCGGGCTTCAGATGCGCAAACCCTTGATATTCAACGACTTATGCTAAAAGTCGTATTGGTCGTGATAGCCCCAGTCTACATCCTCATTTTCAGAGAACTCTTTTAAAGCCTGGCGGTCAGACTCCTCCAGCTCGTCTTGAGCAAGCTGGGCAAGCACTGCTTGACGCTCGTCAAGATCAACATCAGTGATGCCGTTGGCGTGAGAGAGGCGGGCGAGTGAATCATTATTATCTATCATATATATAAGGTAGCAAAACGGGCGGCTTGTGTCAAACTTTTTTTTACTTTTTTTACTTTTTTTTGTATACCTTTGATATTCAACGACTTACGCCGATGAGGCCGGGGGCCCAGCCCCGTAAACCCTTGATATTCAACGATTTACGCCGGAATTGAGATTCCTTGATCGTCAAGATTTTCCTTGAACGCAAAAATGGGATATCCTGCTGATAAGTTGACATAATCAGCTATGTTTACAAGCCTGCCATTATGCCAATTTTTTTCAAAACAAGATTGTCCAATTTTTACATCGTATTGTTCAGGTGTTCTGTCGGGGTGTTCACTAGAACAAATGATCGGCATCCCTGTATTTCCGAGTTTAGTAAGTATCCAAGTTGGCGAATTCATCTTATTATATCTTTGTGCATTATATAAAAAACGGCAACCCATGGCAAGAGTAAAAGTATATCGTAACTCATAATTTAATTACTTGAGATTATAGATGCTTGGTTTTCTTTTTGCATTTTTTTAGCTAATCGCATTGCTTTTGCATAACTTCCCACATTGTCAATTAGTTTGCCATTTAAGAGAATATTAAACCATTGTGTGAAGTTGGGGTTTCTGTATATGTTTATTGTGTTTGTATTCATGATTATAGATTATTAAATTATTGTTGTGGTGTCAAGCTATTTATGAAAGCAATTTCAGATAATGAATATTTTGGAGCTTTTAAAGTTGGCTTTTTTATTTTGGGCAATTCTATTATTAAGAATCTTTTGTTTTTGATTGTTATTGTGTTAAACATTTTATTTTTCCCAAATTTGGTTAATGTAGAAAGTCGCTTGATCGCCTTGTTTAGGAAACATTCCTTTTACGAATTTTACTTTTGTTTGCAATTTGCGAACCATAGCGTAAAACTTGCGTCTTGCTTCTTGCTTATCTTCAGCTTTTACTGAGAGAACATTGTTTAACATATGAGTCTCAACAAAGCTATTTGACTCTGTATCCCACAAAGGAAGTTTGACATCTCTATTTAGAGAGGAGAGGTGGATATTTGCTATATAGTTTTTATTCTTAATCATGTATTTAATTTAATGGATTTATTTGCAAAAGTCAAACTTTATTTTACTTTTTTTTAGTCTATATGTTCCCTTTTAATTAGCTCATCTTGGAGTTCGCCAATCTCATTTTTAATTGCGACTCTTTGCGAAGTGGTTAAAATGGCTTCTTCGAGAACTTTGTGAAGTGTGATTATTTCTTTTTTAATTTCTTGCGTTGTCATTTGATTATTGAAAGATTACATTGAAACGGAATTGATTGAAGCCTTCTTCTCTCATAATTTTGTCAAGATGAGACTGACTTGACGCAGTCCTTACTCGTGGGCGATCATTGCCGTTTGAGTCGATGCCTTGATCGAAGATCTTGACTGCCCAATGGGTTGACCATTCTTTTATTCTTACTTGTATTTTATTCTTAATCATGTATTTAATTTAATGGATTTATTTGCAAATGTCAAACTTTATTTTGATTTATTTTGCTTTATTTCTTGAAAGGCTTTTCTTGCTTTTTGTACTGCGTTTAATGCGTCAAGGATAGTCATGCCTTGCGTGATTGTACCTTGCCAATCAGATGAATTTGATTCGCGTGCCAAGTGATTCAAGTTGCCTTCTGCTTCAGCCAATGCCAAGCCAAGGTCGAGATCCAAGTTTAATTCGTATTTTGTTTGTTCGATTATGTTTTTCATATAAATTATATTGTGACAGATGTTTTAATTGTTGTCAAACTTTTTTTGTTTAATTCTGATTTTATTTTAGCTACTGCTAAGGCTTGGACATTTATTTGTTTTAGGAATTCTTTAATCTTCATATATACAAACTAAGGCAAAAATTAACTGATGTCAAACTTTTTTTTAATTATTTTTAACTTTTTTAGCAACTATTTTATTGCACCATTCGACTGCGATTTTCTTGCAAAGTTGGCACGGAATCTGTATCAATTATCCCATAAGTCACTGATTATCAACGACTTACGCCGGTGCGGCGGGGGCCTCAGCCTCGTAAACCCTTGGTATTCAAGGGTTTACGACAGATTTGGCTAAAAAACAAGTGGTTGAGGCAATGTTGTATTACTTGCGAACCAATCGGATGGGTCAATCACTTGCCCGTTTAGTACAGGCTCGAATTTGAATTGACAAACATTTGCATTCGCTATGCCGTTGACGCGTTCGCGTGTGGTTGGTGTGTTCCATCCTGCTAGTGACCATCTGACTAGCCCGTCAGGATCGCGTTTTACAATCGCGTTGCCATGTAACCAAACGGTTTTGCCGTCCGTTCTAGTATTGCCGACTTTTAAAGATTTGCCTTGCTCGAAAGCGTTTTTTATTTGTTCTGTTACTTTTCTCATAATTATTTTGTTGTTTAAACGTGGCTTGTTTTTAATTCGTTTAATTTTTTTGTCACTTCGGCATATGCCTTGCTTGCTTCCTGCAATGCGTGTAA
>Ga0070750_10001354_pt1 | contig 13662 bp, 32 predicted proteins | sample VirMetDEL_Nov_24_FD_77013 | JGI IMG/M metagenome (GOLD analysis project Ga0070750, IMG submission 77013) | Aqueous microbial communities from the Delaware River and Bay under freshwater to marine salinity gradient to study organic matter... | ecosystem: Environmental > Aquatic > Marine >...
CTCGTTAGGTAATAAAAAACTTGGACTTTTATACTTTGCTGACATATTCTATAATTTAACTATCTCCCATTCTGTTCCAATATACCGGAGCTGGTATTGTTGTATTTGCATCTAATAAGTTAGCAGCTTTACCAGCATTACTACCTATACTTCCTTCATATATTCCTTTAATATCACAAGAGCTTAACGCTGAATCCCAAATTGCTACTTCGTCTATTTTGCCATCAAAGAAAACACTTTTTGCGTAATTAGCACCTATCACCTTAAATAAAGTATTACCACCTAAGTTTTGAGCTGCTCCTACTGTATCACCATCTACATATAACTGTATCAATCCTGATGATTTTCTAGTGAAAGCAATGTGATGCCAATCACCATCTTTCATAGGGTTAGAGCTTAATCCACTTAAATCAAAAGTCTTAGCTCCTGTACTACTTCTATATGATAATGTATCTGTAGCATTAAGTGCTTTTAATAAATAACCACCATTAGTATTTGCTCCAAACACATCTTTAGTTAAAGTACTAGAAGAATTCACCCAGAACGACAATGTATTAGTAGTTCCGTAATTAATTTCGCTACTTAATTCAATGTATTGATCTAAACCATTAAACGTCATAGCAGCATCGTTATCAATACTAGCTATTGCAGTTGCATTTGTTGAAGGTGTTATCTCTTGTGAAGCTTGAGCTGTACATCCGTTACTATCTGTAACCGTAACTGTATAAGTTGTAGTTGTAGTTGGAGCAACACTAATTGCTTGAGTTATGTCTGAATTACTCCATAAGTACGTATATGGTTCTAATCCTCCGTTAGCTTCAGCAGTTAATGTAGCTGTATCACCCGTACATATTGTAGCTCCAGGAACAGTTGTTATTATAACAGTAGGTGAAATAAATTCTTGTATATCTAATGCATTAGAAGGCAATGAAGTACATCCGTTTCCATCAGTAACTGTTGCTGTATACTCACCAGCTTCACTGACAGTCAATGAACTTCCAGTTTGACCAACTATTAACACATCGTCTTTATACCAAGCAAACACAGTTCCAGCACTTACAGTAGTTGTTATTGTAGTACTGCTTCCAGAACAAAATCCTCCAGTTGCATCAGCTATAGATATTGTTGGTAAAGCATTTACGGTAAACGTGAAGTCTAAAGAAGTCTTAGTACAATCAACACTACTTAAAGAACTATCAGTTATAATCACCTTATAAGTGAAAGTACCCGCAACATTAAATGCTGGGGTATACGTATTGCTAGTTCCATTTTGAACTGAAACATTATCCTTAAACCATTCGTAGTTAGAATAACCAGCTACGGCTGTTAAATCAGCTGGAACAGGTGCGTTTCCTACACAAGTAGCTGAATCACCAGTAATGGTAGCGTCAATAACAGGACCAATATTTATAGGAAAAGTAGCACTCTGAGTGCCAACAGTATAAGTGATAATATAATTACCAGATTGAGCTGCGCCTATATTAAAAACACCACTATTTTGATTTACACCAAGACCAGTAGGGTCGGAAGAAGTAAAAACACCTGCAGGTGGAGCGGGCTGTACAACAGTAGGTGTGATGACACCAGGTGTTTGCGTTTCGCAATAGTCAGAAGTGGAATACTCTAAAATAATAGAAGGTCCCCCTGCTGGTCTTGATGTAAATACACTACTTATTCCTACTCCTATCCCTGTGCTCATTCTACCACATTGCTATTATATCCGTTGCTGTAGTATTTGCTTTTACTTTTAAAACCTGAACCGGCATGAACGTTCCAGCTACTACACCAGTGAACGTAACTTCGTTTCCTGCAACAGTTTCAACCACTACATTTCCATCACCTCCAACATATAATATACATCCCTCGTTAAGACCTTGAGAATAAATAGTGTAATTTTTAACAGCTGCAAAAGTAGTTCCTACTTGCAATTGAATATCTGAATCAACAGCTAGCACAGTAGTAATTGTATTATCTGAAGTGTTGTAGATTACATCACCTACACTAGCCGTAGTTAGAAACTTTGCAGATGAATCTATGAGTAAACCCGCTCCAGTTCCATTAGTAGTTCCTTTTGCCACTTCATTAGGTGCAGGTATAATAATATTATCATCTTTAATAACTTGTATCGCTTGATATGTTTGTAGTTTTTGGTAGGCCATTTTTTTATGTAGTTTCGTTGTTGTTGTTGTAAGGTAGAATCTCGTTTAATTTTTTTCTTCTCTGTTGACACCCGCAATCTTTTCCTTCAAAGATTTTTGATATCCCTGTAGCGGTGGTGAACTTATGGATTGTGTCTCCTAAACCCTTTGATTTTTCGTTTTTCATTTTAATGAAATTTACTTACATTGCAAAGATAAGAATAAAATAACACTTAAATGAAACACGATTTTTTAAAACATTGGAGAGTCGTTAGATACTTAATAAAAAAACAGTACGGCCTATCTCAGCAAGATCTAGAAATGCTTCTTTTTTTACATAGCGAAGGTCGCTTTACCAAACAAGATTTTGAATGGTACGAAACCATACTGTCTTGGGATGTAGAAAGATTTGTTAGACTTAAAAAAGAAGGATGGATCAAACAATGGAGAAGTAACTACGGTAGGTCAGTAGCAATATACGAACTCACCCACAAAGGTAAAATTGCCATGGGAAGAGTATACCGTTTACTTTTAGAGGAAGAAAAATTTCCAGAGAGTAGAAGAAGCCCTATCTATAAACATCCAAGAAACTCAGAGTATAAGTACTTCAACGCAATGAAAAAAATAAATAGAGAAGACCCTATTTAAATACTTACTACTTTTTTATCATTGATGAGATGTGACCAGAAGCACCTTCATACTTCATTCCGTGATCACCACCGTAAGCGTGTCCAAAATCTTTCTTAGACATTGCCTTAGACTCATCTCTTCTAGCTTTCATAGATTGCTTATGCTTTCCTTTATGCTTGTTTCCTAATGATTCGTCTAGTCTTGAGTTGTATCCTTGTTTCATTTTAAATCTTTTTACAAATATAATTAATATTTTCCTCTTTTACTTTTTGGTGAACTCTTAGTAGATCCACCTTTACCAGCCCACAGGTTCTTACAAGCCCAATACCGAGCTGTCAACTTCGACTTAGCTGAAGAACATCTGTGGCGGGCTTTAAAACTTTTTCTAGCAGCAGCAGAGTAATTATGACCATATCCCTTAGCGCCAAAGTGAATAATCTTTTCCTTACCACCTTCACACCCCTTAACCATTTTTTTCTTACCTGGTCTTGTGGATGCCCTTGGCTTATTACAAGCCATTGAAGATTTATCTACTCTTTTTGCCATTTCTTTTCTGCTTTTTTAATTCATCTATGTAGTCTATCAATAATATAAAACTAAATAATATGGCTGCTAAACCTATTAACATTAACTGATCAAGCATTATTTTTTCTTTTTAACTTTTCTACCTGTCTTTTTGGCGTACTTCTTAGCTTCTTCTTTTCCTTTTTTCGTATACGAAAACTTCTTTTTTCCTACTGTTGGCATTATTTTCTTTTTACTGGTTTAACTTTTCGCCCTCCTGCTCCTCGCATTCCGACTTTTTTCTTTTCTGCTTTTTTTCTACTTAACTCTGACTTACTCATCTCTCCTCTTGTTTTAGGAGTCTTTGATGAAACTCTTTTAGTTGGTCTGCAATACTCATTCTTTCCTCCGGCTCCACATGCTTTTCCAGTTCTAGTGTCTACCCATTTCTCTTTTTCCCATCTCTTTAAATTAGAACCTGCCTTACTCTTTTTTACCTTTCCTTTTGCCTTTCTACATTTAGCAGTAGCTTGAGCAGCACGAGCTGACCACTTACCGTAGCTTTTCATGATTTTTCTATAACAGGCGTCTTTTGGCATTACAACTTATTAATTTTTATCTTCATTAAAGATTTTAAATCAGTTTTAGTTAGGTCATCACTAGAAACTTCATCTATTTTCTTATTAGCTTTGTTAATCTTCTTTAGTTGTTTTTGTTTCTTTCTTTTATCTCTTTTAGACTTATGTAGTTTAGTATGCATAATTATTTACCTCCTGTATTTCCTTTATTTTTTCTACCTTTTCCTTTTTTACCCCTAGCTCTTCTGTCTCCAGCAGTAGCTGTTTTACTACCCCTATTCTTACTGGCTCTCTCTAAAACAATTCTTTTTCCCTTATGAGAAACATCCTTACCATCGTAATTACCATAGGTACCAAACTCCCGGTTTTTCTTATTATCGAATACTCTTCGCTTTACCTGATCAGGTTTTTTATTGTATTCTTTCTGATACTCGTTTCTTTTTTCACGAGCTTTTTTATTCTTTCTATAAAACCTTGCAGTACGACTTAACTTCGACATACCACAAAGATATGCAATTTTACAGAACCACTACCACGTCCTTGTCTTGAACAACAGTGTATAAGTCCTCACCTATTCTAACTTCGTGAGTTGTCAACTTATTGTAGTAAATATCATCCCCTTCCTTCAAATAAGTAACTCCTTGTCCAAACGAAACAACCTCTCCTTTACGATACATCATTCCAACGGTATCCTTAGAGGTTAGAAGCAAACCACCTTTACTCTTATGAGATTCCTTAACCTCCTTAACCAAAATATATTTACCTACTGCTTTCATTTTTCTCTTACGTTTGTTATAATAGCATTAGTACTTAGAATCGTTGAAGCAATAGAAATAGCATTACTTACCGCACTCTTAGTAACCTTACACGGGTCTATGATCCCCATCTTAATCATGTTACCGTACTTATCATTCTTAACATCATACCCTACTCCTGGATCTAAATTAGGCTCAATTTCTTCTGGTTTTATCCCTGCATTCTTCAATATCTGATAAAACGGTGCCTTTAACGAAAGTTCCAATATCTTCATAGCCACCCTTTGACTTTCGCCTGCACCGAGCTTTGCGAGGTCATCCGCAATTTCTTTAAGTGCCAAGCCTCCTCCTGGTAAGATGCCATCTTCGAGGGCTGCTCTTGTGGCGCATACTGCGTCATCGACTCTGTCTTTCTTTTCTTTTTGTTCGATATCTGAGTTCGCCCCTACATGGATAACACCAATCTTACCAGAGATCATGGCGATACGTTTCTTAATAAACTCTTGGTCTTTACTACTTTCGTGAACATCCCACAATTTAGTAATATGACTTTCCAGGTCTTGATCTACTTGTTCATCTTCTTTTCTTACGATGATGGTGTTGGCATTATCGACAATAACCTTTCGGGCGGATCCTAGGTCTTGCATTCTCACCAGTTGAAAATTATCACCGGTATCCTCACTAAAATACGTAGCTCCTGTAGCGATAGCAATATCTTGCATAAGCTGGTCTTTTTTCCAGCCAAACTCTGGTGGTTGAATTACACAAACCTTTAGCCCGTTTCTAACCTTGTTAAGATTCAGTGTGTTCATCACTTTGGCATCTACATCACCAATAATCAAAAGAGATTTACCATTCTGCAATACTTCTGCTAGTACATGTTCAATGGAGCTCATGTTCTCTACTGTTGAATTCAGTACTAGTACATACGGGTTTTCCAAAATACATTCTTCAGTTTTCTGATCCGTTATAAAATACCTTGACATATACCCTCTTCGAATCCTCATTCCTTCACTAGTAGAAAACCAGGTATCGCTACCGTTGGAATTCTCTACAGTAACTACACCGTTCATACCTACCTTATCGTAAGCACTTGCAATAATATTCCCAATCTCTTTATCGTTGTTAGCAGAAATCGAAGCAACATCAACTAATTTCTTAGAAGTAATCTTTTTCTTCTTTCTATCCAAAGCCTTTAAAATAGTATCAGTCGATTCTTGCATCGTTCTAATAATATCCGTTAGGTTCATTTCTTTTTTAATCCTTTCTGCTGCTGCATCAATAATCGCTTGTGTCAATACAATAGCAGTGGTAGTTCCATCACCTGCTTCATTAGCTGTCTTTTCAGCAGCTTCCCTAATTATCCTTACCGCTAGGTCTTCCGTGGGATCCATTAGAGCAATGCTCTTAGCAACGGTTACACCATCCTTAGTAATAGTTACACCACCTATATGATTTTCTGATTCTATTAATACTGTTTGACCACGAGCTCCTAAAGTACTCTTTACAGCATTGGCAATTTTATTTACGCCACTAATTAATTTTTCTCTAGCCTCACCATCGAAGCTTATCTCTTTTACTATCATTTCACTAAATTTTATTAAAGTCAAACAAATATATACAAAAACCTTTCACCTGCAAATTTTATGTCACAAATACTAATTAGTGTTACCGTGTTGGTTTTTTCCCTATACTTTCTTTTTTTTTATTTTACTATTTCTTTTTTTATTTTTTTTTTCTCCTACCCCCCCCTAAAAAGTAACATTATAACACTAGTAGTAGTTTAACTAACTGATAATCAAGCAATTAAAGCATCTCATATAAAGTGTTAGTTTAAAAAAATCTTAACACAAAACCAACACTAATGCCCTAAAACCAACACCTTTTCGCCAATTTATCCGTTTTAAAACGTTTAAAAACGCTTTTCAAATCACTTTTCAAAATCAATTTAACATTATTTTAACTTCAACTCATGTTCATAGATTTCTTTAAAACTTCCAAAACACTAAAATCAACACTAAAAATGTTACGTTTTGACGCTTTTGTGTTACAATTGTGTTGCTTTTGTGTTACGTTTAACACCAAAAAAAAAGGTGCTACCTTGTCAGTAACACCCCTTTTTATCCATCAAGAGAACGAGAAATAATGGAGAAAGAAAACTCTACAGTTTTTTAAATAAGTTTATGTTGGCCTTAGCTAGCTCATTACCCTCAGCGATCATTTGAACCTTCTCAGCTCTTTTCATCATCTTCTTTAGTCTAGCAGCTTTTACAATACCCATCTCTGAATCAGGAGCATTGTTGATTAGCCTTCCGTTTTTAATTGTGTAATCCCTGTTATTCATACAACAAATATACATATTTATTTCCACTTAGCTGTGATGCGGAAAAATAGAAAGTACATATTGAACTCGTAATAATCATAACCTTTTATAGGTGCGAAATATTCTACACCAACCACAACACCAATCTTTAGTAAACTCTGAACATGTATCTCCATACCCAAATATAACAATAATAGTAGTAGACCAAAAAATAATATCAGATAATTAGAGGGAGTGGGTTATATGCCTGTGTCACGTGTGTGTGTCTGTAGGAAAAGTGTCCTAAAAAATCATGGGGGGGTGTCTATTCTGGTGCATTTTTTCTAATGTTTTTGGCTTTTATTGTTGCGTGGTCCTGTTGCAGTGCTTACACGCTTTTAACATTTACTTATGATCTTTTAACATTTATTATTTGCTTTTCTCGTTGGAATTGTTTAAACACTTTCAGACCTCTCCCCGAAGGAATACCCCCGCCCCAAATCCCCGAACCATTATATTAATAAACGGTAACGCATTAAAATTAAATTGCTGAGTCTGTGAACATTACAAAATATTATCCTGTGTAAACCATTCGGAGCGGAATAATGTTTTAAACGTGCTTTAATTCTTATTTAGAATGATTATAAATTATAATAAAAGTGTTTCAATATTTGTTTAATTCGTTTTTAATATATATTATTGTAGTGTATTAACAATCTAACTAATTAAAATTAAAATTATGCTACAATCAATTAAGACCGAATTAACCGAACATTTAAACGATACTTTAAAATATTTAGATTCAAGCGAGGAAATACACTTCCACGCATTTAATGAAGATTATTACATAATCGGATATTATCAGGCGGAGCAATGGCTAAAAAAACACGATTTAAATGTATTTGAAGCTGTTGGAATATGTCAAGAATTTGAATTAGAGCATTTCGGAGAATTGCAAACAACCTATGAAAATGCAGAAATTTTAGTCAATCATTTAGTTTATTGGTACGGCTTAGAGATCTGCAACGAATTAGAATTAAGTTAATTAAAAACCAATTAAAATAAAATTATGTTAGAATATAAACCAGTTAAAAATCTACTCTCTAATGGTGGCAACGCTAAGACAGATAAAAACGAATTCAAGACCTATAATCTAAGTTTGTCACCTTATACCCATAATAAAAAAGGCGTGAACGTATGCCCGAAAGCCTCAAAAGGTTGTGCGTTGGCGTGTCTAGTTCAGGCGGGTAGGGGTAAATTCAAAAATGTTTCTGAGGCTCGAATTAATAGAACAAATTACTATTTATATAATAAAAAGATGTTTCTTTTTCAATTGGCTAATGAAATAAATCAAATTGCCTCAAGTGGTGAAAATGTAGCTTTAAGACTAAACACCTTTAGTGATATAGATTTTGTCTACCAATTAAAAAAACATTGCAACGTTGATTTATTGACCGATCCTTTATATAAAAATATTATTGTTTATGATTATACTGCCATAATTGGCAAGGTCAAAAAATATTTGGGGACTAGATATCATTTGACACTATCAAGAAAAGAAGACAATGAACACGAAGTAATGGAGGCTTTAAATAGTGGGTGCAATGTGTCGGCCGTATTTATGGACAAATTACCAAAAACTTACAAGGGTTTCAAGGTGGTGGACGGAGATAAAACCGATCTAGAGATGACTAAATATAAAAACGTAATACTTGGGCTACTTGCAAAAGGAACAGAAGCAAAGCAAGATAAAACTGGATTTATAATTAAAAACAAATGAAAGAAGATATTTTAAAAACAAACGATTTAATAAATGATTTTATAAATTACGTTTTAAAATTTTACAATGACAAAGACGGAATATATCCAACAGCAAACAAACAAAAAATAATTAATTGCTGTGATGAATTTATTAAAAATTCTTTAGAGAATCAAAAGCCGTTATATTTTGACTCAATAGATAGAGAAGAAATATTTAAAAAATTAACAAACAAATAAAATGAATAAAACTAACATTATACAAGACGTGCAAAACTTAGCTAGTAAGCTATTTAATAAAGAGGTGGCCCGCATGCATTATGCCACGGATAGATTAACGGGATTTACTTTTAATCAACTGCTAGACCTGGAGTCTAGATTTAAAAAAGAAGTATTAATTAAAAACCAACTAAAACAAAAGTGTTCACACTCATAAAAACTAAATCAAATGAAAAAAGAAAAACTATTAATAAGACTGTGCATTGCTACGGCAATAGGATTAATAATAATGATGGCTACATCTTGTAGCACTCAAAAAAAATTCACGACGGGATATTATAATAAATCAACGGTATGCCCGACATACCACTAAAAACAAATAGAAATTATGGGAAGATATTATAATGGAGATGTGAATGGTAAATTTATGTTTGCCGTTCAAGGTAGCGATGCACACGAAAGATTTGGTGCAGTCGAACTAGAATCATACTACGTAGATTATGTAGTGTATAGAGATAATTATGCAGAAATATGTGCAGAGCTTGAAAGTATAGACAAATCATCTATTGAAAAGGTAGATAAAATGTTTAGTAAAGAAAATGGATGGAATGATGAAATACTAGCAAGGTACAATGTAACACTTGAAGACATTTCAGAGCATGCAGATCACAAACTAGGAATGCAGTTAAAAGAATTTTTTGACAATCACCCTGATGCAGATGAATGTAGATTTGAAGCAGAGTTATGATTTTAAAAAAAATAATGCAAAGGACGTCACTAAATGAAACAGAGAATTTACTAATTAAAGAAATAAATAAATAAATGAAAGAACAAAATAACAGTTTAGAAAACTTACAAAATTTGTGGGTGAATCAATTAATAACTAGCAAAGAGTATTTTTTCAGACTACACGCTAACCAAATGAATATTAAAACCTATGACTATGAAAAAAAATGATCAATCAAATAAAGATATAGAGTGGTACAGACTTTACGCAAACTATATAGAATACCACTTTACGTTACTGGATGAAAGTGCCAGTGAATACGCTAACAAAAAACAAAAGAAAGGAGTAAAAAATGAAACTAAATAGAAGATTTAAACATAGAAGATATGTAGAAAAGAGAGTAACTGAATTAAGGAGAGATATCTGTATGGATGCCATATATAATGGTTATGTCGATGACTTAAAAAGAGAATGGTTACTAAAGTATAACGAACACTTAAAACATATATAATGGAAGAGTCAGAATGTTGTGGTGCACCTATCAAATGGACAGATATTTGCACCGATTGTGGAGAACACACAGAACCAAGAGAATATGAAGAATAAAAACAAGAGAATATGAAAAAAGAAATAGCAGGATTTATAACAATAACAGACGAATATACAGACAGTGCAGACTTAACGATGTACAGTTCAGGAACTGCAGATGGTTTTGAGATATATGTACTAAAGGAAGAGGGTGTTGGAAGGATAGTAGAAGAAGAAAATATATTTATGTATAGTGACGGAATGTTAGACACATTATGTGACGAGTACATATACAAAGATGAACCTATAGAAATATATATTAGTGATGATTTGATAGAAGAATTAGACGTTATAGAAGAGTTGACAGAAAGATTTGAAGATCAAGAAAACAATGAAGACGAAGACCGAAAGTATGACGAATATAAAGACGATAAGTTATGCGAATAGACATCCCCTCCGAGAACGTGATATATATTGAGTTAAATGGATACACATATTATATAGACGATAGTACTAATGAACAAATAATTAATAAATGGAATACGCCAGAAAAATAACATTACTTAAAAAATTACTGAAAGAATTAGATCTAGATACATCAAAGATAACGATTGACGAAACCTTTGCAATATTGTATGACTTAACAAATACAGTAAATAATATTAACGAAACAAGAGAATAATTTATTACATTGCATGTACCAGAACTTGTTCACACTCATTGCGGGTTGGGTGCCTTATGAGGGTGTGAGCGAGGGAAGGTTTAAAAATAAAGCTATGACAAAAAAAAGATCACTTAACGAGTACAGACAAGAAAAGACTTACGGTTATGAGACAGAAATTATAAGCCAAACTGATAAAGTTAACAAAAAGATAAACGATATCATGCACAAAAGTCACGAAAAGTTGAACTACGGAACAAATTCAGAAAAGCAAATAGCTATTGGAAGCATACAATTAATTAATGAATTACATAGACTAACTACAGAACTACCTAACGATCAGGACTTAGGAAAAAATATTAGAGAAATATTTGGATTAAAGTAAAATTATAGTAGTTTTGAAGAATTATTAAATAAATGACGAGAACGAAAGAAATGTGGGCAGAGGTATATTACCCACCTACAGAAAATCAAATAAAATACAATCAAATTATGTTAAATTACGATACATTCGACGAGATAGTAGCAGATGTTTGCAAGACAACAAGAACGCATCCAGACGAACTATTCAATAAAACGAAGGACAATCACGTCACTTCAGCAAGATACTTAATATATTACTTAGCAAAACTTAATACCTATAGACTTTCATCTATTGTAAGATGTATGAAGGCAATGGGGTTTGAAACTACAAACTCTACAATAATATATGGTATAAAAGAGACCGAGAAAAAAATCAAGCAGGATCCAGACTTGGCTAAGTATGTAGATAGTTGGAAACCTGTAAATCAATAACAAATAAATATATATAAATTATGGCAACACAAGCGAAAAAATCAGCGTTTGAGAAACTTTCTGCTGTCAATGTTTCAGAGAAAGTAGAAAGAAAAGGACAATTATCTTATTTAAGTTGGGCTCATGCCTGGGCTTTTGCTAAGAAACTATATCCTAAATTAACAAGAACGGTATACGAAACAGAAGACGGCATTAACTATTTTAGCGACGGTAAAACGGCGTGGGTAAAAGTAGGAGTTAGTATTGATGGTATAGAATACATTGATTACTTACCTATTATGAATACATCTGGTAGACCAAAGTCAATTCACTTAGAGAACATTACTAGTTTTGATGTCAACACATCTATTCAAAGATCAACAGTTAAGGCGTTAGCTTTACATGGTTTAGGGTTATCTGTCTATGCAGGTGAAGACTTAATGGACACTACTCCGGTAGTAAAGAAACCTAAGTTAGTTAGTTTAGAGATTGAAGATGACAACTGGAAAAAGGTAATAGCTTGGATGATTGACAATAGAGATCTGGGCATGCCTGGTATCATTAAGGTGTTATCACAAAAGTATAAGATTGATCCGGTAGTACAGGATGAACTAGCTAAATTCATTAAGACATGATATTGGACGAGATACAAAAACCTTATTCTAAGGAGATAGAAAAGTTAAGGGAAGATGAGTTTTATTATGGTGACTTTGGTAGACAGTATTTATCTAACTCAGACATTGGCTCATTACTTAACAACCCTAAGGATTTTAGAAGTGGTATTAATAAGCCAACGATAGCTATGTTATTGGGTAGGTATTTCCATACGGATTTATTAGAACCACAGAAGCTAAGTGACTTTGATATAATAGATGCATCTACTAGAACTACTAAAGCATACAAGGAATTTGGTAAGCAAGCTTTACTAACTAAGGAAGTGGAGATGTTATCTAATATGGCTAAGGCAGTTAGAATGAACTTAGATTTTTACGACATGATGTACAAGGCTGGCAATCAGTTTGAGGTACCTGCTATTAAAGAAGTGGGTGGTCAGTTGTGGAAAGGCAAGGCAGACATTGTTTCTTCTGATGCTATCATAGATTTAAAAACCACTACTAAGATTGATGACTTTAAATATTCAGCACGTAGGTATAACTACGACAGTCAAGCTTGGTTGTATGGTCAGTTTTTTAATAGGCCTATGGTATTTATAGTAGTAGAAAAAAACACTTACAAGACTGGGCTATTTGAATGCTCGGAAACATTTCTCGAATACGGAAAACAAAAAGTATTCAAAGCGATTGAGGTCTATGAGAAGTTCTTTGTACAAGGAGCTCCTGAGGACATCAATCAATATTATCACGTAGAACAATTATAAACAATAACAATAAAAACAAAAACAAATATATGGCTTCAATAATAAACCATTACATTGATTTAACTAAAGTAGATAAGTCAAGACTAAGAGACGGTAAAATTTTACAGATCACTACTGTAGTTGATGATACCACTAAGTACGGGAATAATGTAGGAACTTACGAAAGCATGTCTAAGGACGAGAAGGATGCTGGTAAGAAAAGAAACTATGTTGGGAATGGAAAGGTAGTATGGACAGACGGTAGTATTGCAGTAGCAGAAAAGGAAGATGCTCCTAAGAAGGCATCGGCTCCAGCTACTGACGATTTACCATTTTAAGTTTAGTTAATAACAAGGAGAGGTGGTGGTTGCCGTGAGGTCCACACCGTTATATGTTTCATACACCTCTCTTATTTAAAATCAAGAGCGAATGAAAGTGACAATATTTAAGAGTGTCAAAGACACATCTGTTCCTTTCTATAGAGATATAGGTTTCATCTTAAGGAGAATAAAAGATGGCAAGTCAAAGGAACTAATAGAAAGAATAAGAAACGAGAAAGACAAAGAAGAAAGAAACAAGATTAAGCAACTACTTCCGGCTATATGTTTTAGTGGAGAGTTTAGCGAAAGAAAAGACAAGTCCATACTTGTACATAGTGGTATTATATGTTTAGACTTTGATGGGTTTGAAACAAAGAAAGAACTTCTTAATAAGAAGGAAGAGTTAAAGAA
>Ga0070750_10001355_pt1 | contig 13659 bp, 18 predicted proteins | sample VirMetDEL_Nov_24_FD_77013 | JGI IMG/M metagenome (GOLD analysis project Ga0070750, IMG submission 77013) | Aqueous microbial communities from the Delaware River and Bay under freshwater to marine salinity gradient to study organic matter... | ecosystem: Environmental > Aquatic > Marine >...
GCGGCTGCCTTCGGGTGGCCGTTTGTTTTATGGCTGTTTGGTTTTCCGGCTGTTTGTTTTGCATGTGGCTGTGGGGGGTGCTCCCCCCTCCCCCCTCCGGCTCCTCCTCCTCCTGAGAGGCTCCAAATAAGTACTTAGAAAGCCGGTTTTCGCGCGGGCGCTCTAATACATTCGCTACACCCCCAGAAAATTTGAGAGATTTTGACTTTCCGCATAACATTAATGTAACGTTACACTAGTGTTACGCTAATTAATATATGAGGCGCACACGATTACTACTGGTTTTTCTGTTGTTTTTTATGGCTTTGTTGTTGAAACCAGCAAATGCAAATAAGAATGAGGAACATTTCTCATGGCGTAAGCCGCCGACAATCGTTGTGTGTTATAAAGAATTCCCAGTTCATAAACTATACATAGCAGTTGACTTTTGGGAAATAAGAGGACAGAAAATTGAAGGTATTATTCCTGATGCTCCTAGCGGCATATGTAACGTTGCTCATATTCCGGATACGATCATAATCAGAAGAGCCCCTAGGGGCAAATTAAAAATGGGACAACTTGCAGTAACCGAAAGGCGGTCTGATTTAGAAAATAATATGATCAGTAGCGTTATATGGTTTGATGATAGACGTTTATATGAGCCATGGCTTATAGAGCATGAAGTTGGTCATGGGCTTGGCTACGGACACGTTAACAGAAAGAATCATGTCATGAATCCATGGGCACCAAGTATGGGTCCAGAATTTTGGCTACCGTAAAAATTACGCCCAAAAATTTTCCCAGATTTACCTACTTACAACATTATCAAAAAGGAGGTTATTATGTATAACTTTTTGTATTATAAGGATGACGAAGGTATTCGTGAGCCTTGGTTCTTTGAGAACTCAAAGGTGCCGATAATCTTATCGTATTTGGCACCAATTGACATTTATGCTATTGCTTTCGGACCTTGGGTTTGGTGCAGAGGCGTTATGGACAAGGAGACCCGAAATCACGAGACAATTCACTATCATCAACAACTTGAACTCCTATTCATCGGACAATGGATTTTATATGTGTTTTACTGGTTAAAAGGACTAATTACCTATAGAGACGGCGAGATTGCCTATCGGCAATCGCCATTTGAGCGGGAAGCATACGATAACGATCAAAACCTTGATTACCTCAAAACCCGCAAACCTTATGCATGGAGACATTATCGTGAAACTGACAACGACCAAACTTAAGCAAATCATCAAAGAAGAAGTTGCTAAGTTAGAATTCGCCCCTCTCAACGAGGCGCCGATGCATATTATGCAACACAAGAAGATTTTTCGGGATGAAATAATTCCGGCGCTAGCCGAATACGATGAAATTGAAGATAGAAACAAAATCGTAAATTATATGATTGATCAGTTGAAAAAAATTGTTGAAGCAGATAAAATTTCGGAAGCAAAAGAACATCACGACGGTGAAGTCGTTGAAAAATTTGACACCGAAGCGGAAGCAAAGGCTTTTATCAAGGGCGTTGGCAATACCGCAATGAAGATAAAAGAAAAAGACGGAAAATTTCACGTTATTGAAACCGAATAGCTATGATTAAAGTTAGAATCATAAAATCTTTAAATGAAGAAGCCGCTCTTCTTGAAACTCGTAGAACAAGAGATTGGATTGATCAACAAGCCAAAAAGAAAGGGCGCCTAAGAAGAAACTATAAAGAAACAATGATGGCGTTCTATGATGCCGGCGTTAAAAATATTCCGGATCTAAAGGTAATGGAGCCCGAAAATCCTTATGATGAAAATTTAATCAAAGCAATTGAGTTATATTATAGCGGCAAATTCAAAGAACTTCTTAAAAGTATTGGAATAACCCAACTTTCGGATTTCGATAAGCAAGGATACAAGTTTATTGACACAATGGATAACTTGGCCGATTATGATCGCTATGAAGATGAAAAAGCCGCCCAAAAGAAATCGGGAGAAGATTATGAAAGCGCCGAAAAAACTCCCGACGGCGCAATCAAAATTGCTCAAATCGGCGACTGGGAACTTTTAGATGCGCACACTGGCGAAGTGTCCGAGCGCTGCGTTGTTGGGACTACATGGTGTACCGCAACTCCCAGTGTATACGACCAATATATTCAAAAAGATCTTAAACTATATTATTTGTTTAATGATAAAATGGAATATCCAAATAATAAATTATCCATTGGAATAAAAAACGGCGATTTTAAATGGGGCGGTCATGGCGGTTTCTCCGTCGATGCCAAAAACGACGGCATTAAATCTTATGATCAAGCAGCAAGCATTCTCGGAAAAGACGCCGACAAAATTCTAAACACATTGCAGACCTATTATAAGAAAGACATGCAATCTAGAGGAAAATCCGCATCCGGCTTAGACGATACACTTTACATTAGAAGTTATCCAAACTTTCTTCGTAAAGCAAGATCCCTCAAAGATTCCAGTCAACGAATTCAATTTTATGATAACTTAATAACATTTTTGCGAGATGAGGTTGGAAACCCATACAGGTTTGCCCATAATCTTTTGCCAATCTTTGCCCATATCTTAGAAGATAAGGAAATGAGAAGCACAAAGTTTCTTCAAGACGAAAAAGAAAACATAAAAAGCGAGATAGGACTTTATCTTACTCTTCCACGATTCTTAAATAGAGCATCAAAAAAGGTTCCCAAATATTTTGATTTGATTTACGATACCATGATTAAAGAACTTGTCGATAAAAAAGGCAATGTTGATGATTATCGAGTTTTTAAAGCTTTGCATAGCATCAAAAATCTTCCTGAAAACGACAAACTCGAACTTCATAAAAATAAAGCAATCGAAGATTTAACGGACAAAAAACAAAAGCTAACCGATTATCTTTCTATGGGGATGGACGATGAAGTTATGAATGACGTGGTCCAAAAAACCTTAGACGGTATCAATTCAAAACTAAAAACAATTGAAGATATCGCTAGAATCAAGGAATTGACATGATTAAAGTTAAGATTAAAAGACCGATTGACGAGGAAATGTCCAAAGAAGAGGAAAAATTTTTTGGTGATGAAATAAAGGCGCTGGTTGACAATCCCGATGAGCTTTATTATGTCAAGAAAGTTAAGCCTCGCAATCCCTATGTTGATTTAGAAGAGAGGCAGTTCTTAAACCGTAAATGGATTGAAGACAATGTTGGAAAGTATATGGGCGGTGGGTCCTTCCGTGATGCCTATCAAATCAAATCACACCCTGACAAAATTCTAAAGATTTCAAATCGCTATATGCAACATGAGCCAGACGATGGGCAAGAGTATTCGACCGTTGCAGAAGAAACTAACATGCTTGAGATTGAGTTGTTCAACAAGTATCCCGATTACTTTCCAAAAGTTTATATCTCCGACCAAGAAAAACAAGGCATTCCTCGTTGGCTTGTCATTGAGAAGGTCAAGGTTATTGAATGGCCTAATGATTTTAATCGGCAACTTGTCCGCTCTTTCAAATCAATTCCAAAATCTTATAATCTTATCAATGACCTTATTGCCGAATATCTTCCAAGCGACAAAAAAGACTTTCCTCCTGCTGTTGGATCAGGTCGTGAAATTGATCCTGAAGAATGGGCTTATAAGTCTTGGATTGCTGTGGGTTATAATGACAAGAACAGCCTAAAAGACATTTTAAAAGACCTCCCAGTATGGGATCAAAAATATGGAGATGTCTTAAAACGTGATGTTGATCAAGTTATTGATGAAGAGATTCTTTTGGATGAGGCTATTGATAAAGTATGGAAGGTTCTTACATCCGATCAATATCTTGTTAAGTTCTGGGACATGGTCAACACTCTCAACATTGAATACAATGAACTTCGTCCCGGAAATGTTGGAACAGATCTCGAAACCCGAACCAAGTTCCTAATTATTGATATATCGATATTTGACGACTAATCATGATTAAAGTAAGAATAAAAAAATCTCTCGCTGAAGGCGGCAATGTGTTTGCCGGCAAGACCGACTCAATTCCTCTTGAGTTTATTCAGCCAACTCTTGACAGATATTATGAAGAACTTGATCGTTTGTTCCCGCAACACTCGGATAAGTTTAGAAACTTTCAGCCGTTAGGCTCTGTTGGCAAGAAAGCTAAGTCTGGCGATATTGATCTTGCTGTCAATGTTCGTGAAATGTTCCCTGACGGTGAAGTCAACCCTGAAGATATTAAATCATGGGGACTTTCGCCAGATGAGTGGAAAAAGAAACTTGAAAAATTAACAAAACGTGCTAGAACCTCAACGCCTTCTGAGTTGGGTTGGAAGGCTTTCTTGCAGTTGCTCGCTCAGTACATAAATGAAAACTCTGATCTCATAGAAGCGGACCTTAAAAAGATTAAGCCCGGCGCTATGTTTTCTTTGTTTCCTCAGTTCAGCCCCGAAGGTGAACAACAAGATGTTGGAGTCCAGATTGACTGGATGGTTGGCAATGTTGATTGGCTTACATTTTCTTATTTCTCGGATGTTCCGTCCGAAGACGAGCCGCTGCTCAAAGGTTTACATAGAACTCAGTTGATTCACGCTTTGATTCTTGCAAAGGATCATTCATTTTCTCACACCATGGGCGTTAAAGACAAAAAGACCGGTGAAACCGTTGCTTTCTCAAAAGCAGAAATGCTTGACCTTCTTTCTCGCTTGTACCGTAACACCATAACAATAGATGATACGCAAAACTTCAATACGCTGTATGATTGGATGCGTAACATTGATGAAGAGGACCGTAACAGAGCGTTACGGGCTTACCTCAAGATTCTTGACACAACCCGAGGCAATAAAGACCTTGATGGTGAGCGATGTGGGTACATACCCAAAGCCTTAGAGCAAATGTATCTCTCTTTGTTGAAAAACGGACAAATGACTGGAAAGTTTTTGTGTAAAGAAGCCAACCCTACCCTATGGGCTGCTAAGAATGCTTCTCTCCAAGAATCACCAAATAACAATGAAAAAATTACCGTTGTGATTCCCGGTGGTTTTAAGCCTCCACATCGAGGCCATGTTGAGATGATTAATCATTTTGCAAATCTCCCTGAAGTTGATGAGGTTATTATCTTTACCGGCTCCAAAGAAAGAGAATCTGCTGATGGATCTGTTGTTGTAACTGCGGAGAAAGCAAGAAAATTATTTAATTTGTTTGACCTCGCACCAAATGTTAGGTTTGGGGATGTCACTCAGAGACCAAAGAAAGACGGAAGCACATACGAGAATCCATTCATGGATGCAGTTGATGTATTGTATGACGAAAATTATGCTGGAAAGAATGTTGCGATTGGTCATCCGACCAAAGATCCAACATATGGCGATCGATTTGCTAAAATTGCATCTTACTCAAAGAAGCCAATAGTTGCTAATCTTGTTAAGGTCACTCCTGCGGATACAACAGGCGGCCTTTCTGCGACAGATCTTCGTAATGCGGTACAAAGTGGCGATACAGAAGAGTTAAAAAGATTCATTCCAGACTCAATTGCAAAACAATATTTGAAAATTTTAATTGGAGATTAAGATGAAATTAACAACAACTTTGATAAAAGAGATGATTAAAAAAGAATTAAAAATAATTCTAACTGAGAGCGTCCCTAAAGAGGCTAAAGATAAGCTTTTTAAAAGAATGAAAGATAAAAATCAAGTGCCTGATGACGCTACCATAGAAGATGCTGATTTTTGGGAAGTCAAAGAAGGTGATTATGGCTTCAAAAGCGCTATTAAAGTCGGTGATAAATATTATTATGGAGAAATTTGATAAAAAATAACTTTTTTTCTTGACAAAAGGTTTAAAACATGTTATATTATATATATAATAAAGTTTTGGTGTTGCGATCTCCTTAATCGCTGTGTTTGTTTGTGTTGACCTCCTTGCCCTCCTGCGATCTAGTTATTGCAGGAGGGTTTTTTATGTTGTTCTTTATCCTGTTCTTTTTATCTTGTCTTAGCGACAATTATATCGTTCATGAAGTTGAAAAAATTAAATATGAAACGATCACGGAAACTGAAATAGTTTATATTGAGGATACTGCTCCTCCGCCGCAAGACACATCATTAGATTTATTACCAATCTGGGTTGATTCATTCAGGCAGCCAAATTCAGTAAATGGAGTAGATATAATATGGGTTATTGACCGGTCGGGTTCAATGCAAGATGAGGCAGCCCAAATAACCCTCGGCATAGAGACCATGATGAATGTTCTACCGCAAACACAATGGAGACTTGTGATGATTAACATAAGTTCTTTAAACTCAGCACTTCATCAAGACTTTCCTTTGGTACCCGGAGATACAATTGCTGATGCTCAAGCAATGTATGCCGGTCTCGGCGGTTCAGGGAGAGAAGAAGGCTTTAAATCACTCCAAACATATATTCAAGACAATCCATATTCACAAACATGGATGAGAAGTGATGCTGCATTGTTAGTGGTATTTGTTAGTGATGAAGATGATCAAAGCGGTACAAGCCAATTAAATCTACAGCCTGTGAGTGATTTTACAAACTGGTTGTCTGGGTTTAGAAGCACTTTTCATGTAACCTCAATTATTCATCTCCCTCCAGCGGAATCTCAATGTAATAATAATACCACAGCTATTGGTGACAGATATATTGATGCAACAAATTTTTTCGGTGGTACTATTGTTGATATCTGCACTAGTGACTGGAGTGCTGGTATAACGGAGGCAACTTTAACAGTTGAACCTTACGAGCAGTATCAGTTATCAAAGAAAGTTAAATATCCTCAATACCTACAAGTTTTTTATAATGGAACCCCCGCTCATCCGGATGAATGGCGCTATGATTCAGCAACAAATACAGTTGGGTTCAATCCAATACCAGATGGCGGTGTTTTAGTTGAGATTGCTTACTATTACCAACCAACTCACTAATTATTGGGGAGAAAATCATGGCAAAAAAAATAAAAGTTCGTATTCTCAAACAAATTGAAGAAAAAAAGAAAGATGCTGTATCAAAAAAGATAAGTTATCTTATGGACAAAGAGGGAAAACCTCAAGACCAAGCAGTGGCTATTGCTCTTTCAATGCAAGATAGAGGCGAATTGGAAGAAGAATGGTCTAAATCTGAAAGAAATAAAAGAAAATCAAAGTGCGACAACCCAAAAGGGTTCACAATGAAGCAATTTTGCAAAAATCAGCGCACTAAATCTAAGAAAGGTGAGAAGAAAAACGAATAATTTCGTTTAAAATCGCTACAAAGGAACTAAAATGATTAAAATTCGTATATTGAACGAAAGTATCGTTACTGAACAAGAGAAAATAACTCTTAGTCAGATTGTTGGTGATAACTCTGTTATATCTTTTGACTTTGACAACACATTGGTTAAGTCATTTCCTGATTTTGACGAAGATGGTGAGTTGATTTACATTAATGGTGGCTCAAATGCAACAATGATCAACCTTATGAAGTATTTAATTGACGATCCAAGTAAAAAAGTTTATGTTGTGACCTCAAGAGATCAAGGTGCTGATGAGAAAAATCCCGAAGAAGGGGCACCAAAGCAACTTGATAAACTGAATTTGAAGCCAGACGGCTTATTTTACACTAATTCTCAGCCAAAAGTTACAAAATTGAAGGAATTAGGGGTCGAAATACACTTTGATGATGATAGAAAAGAGCATCAAGATATTCAAGGTAGCGGAATTCAGTCATTTTACCCCGATGATTTCCTTGAAGATACTAATCAAGTGTCAAAAGTGGTCGCTGTAACTCTTGATAACAAGGTTTTGATCCTAAAAAGAGCGGACACGGGAGAGTTTGATATTCCCGGAGGCCATGGAAAGAGTGGTGAGACTACTGAATTCACTGCAATCAGAGAAACCTTGGAAGAAACAGGGCTTGATTTGTATGGTATAAAGCAAATTAAAGTAAAAGAAGTTGAGTTTAATGGAAGAAAAGAGGATATTTCATACTTTTATGCCAAATTAAACAATACTTCAGACATGTTGAAAGATGATATTGATCTTGATACTAACGAAAACACCGAGTTTTATTTTGTTGAACCTCAATTTATTGATGATTTTATGTCAAATGCGACAAATAACTTAAAAAATGTCTCAAATGAGATAAAATCGTTGACTTTAGATGAGCAAAATGAACCCTTTCAACGCAAAATGGCCGAAAAACATCGTGAAATGAAGAAAAGGCTCATTGGATTGGGTGGAAATAAGAAAAAAGTTGGCCCATATATTGAAAATCCTTCACTTGAACGCTCAAAATCGGCTCCACCGGGCTTTGGAGCCCTTGGAGAGGCTAAAAAAGAAGAAAAGACACGAATTAAAGTCAAAATTAACCAAAATTTAGATGAAAAACGCAAAAAGAAGCGAAAAAAGCGCAAAAAACGAAGAAAAACAGCAGGATATGGGGGATATTTCCCATATTATGACCTTTATGATGGCTCAGGAGGCGATTCCGGAGGAGATGGAGGTGGCGGTGAGTAATAAATCATGCCATTTTTAATCAAAAATAGCCTCTATTTAGTCGTTTTTGGACTCCTTTGGCTACTTATCTATGTAACCCTAGGCTTTGAAACCACCTTAATTTTATTGCTTATTATGGCAAATTTTACCCTTATTTGGAGAAATCAATGAAAATCAGTAAAAAACGAGTACTCGAGATCATAAAAGAAGAGTGCGGCGACATGGGAATGATGGATTATGGCCCTCATCATGATAAATATTTTGATCATACTGATGATGAAGGTGGGATGGCAAAGCGTCAACTTTATAAAGCAGCCAAATATGCTATGATGTTGCATGATTCTTTAGAAGATGCTGATCAACTCGAAGGATGGGTTCAGTCAAAGATTACAAAAGCCGCTGATTATTTAGGAACTGTCGCTCATTATCTTGAGTATGAAATGGGAATGGGTATGCATGATCCAGAGATGGATTCTGAAGAGATGGAAGTTGTATCAGGCGACATGATTCCAATGGATGAAGAATACTGACCAGAAAGAGGATACTAGCAGGTTGCTATGATTGTTGATCACATTGCTATAAGAGCAAAAGACATTGAAAAAATTGCCAAATGGTACCAAGACACAATTGGTGCTGAGGTGACGCATACAGATAAATATTATATTCGTCTCTCGACACAAAATACAACTATTGCCATTATTGACGAAAATAAGTATCCAAAAAACCATATTGGTATTCTTGTTGATTCGCTCGATGATTTGCCAGACGATGGAACGAGAATAGAACACCGAGACGGAACCGTTGGCGTATATTGTGAAGATCCCGAAGGTAACTTTATAGAATTCATCTATTACACAGAGGAACTCAGACCGCAGTTCATAACCTATGGCTACACAAAAACAGACAGCCAATAAAAAGATTATTTTCTGGAAAGATAAGTGGTGTTACTATGTATATTTTCATCAAAATAATAAAACATCAAAATCCGGCCCTTGGTCAGAAGATATTGCCCTTGCATTGAGAAATGATTTACTAGTTAGTAATATATGTGCTTGGGTTAAAAAATTAGATGAAAACGAACAATAGACCTTTTGGTGAATCATTTAAAGATTATTTCAAAATTGGAGATTTGGTTACTTGGAGATTATATAGTAGCGATGCCGTTACAGGAGAAATTATCCCAAGACAGATGACTGGTGTTGTGACTGAAATCTATGTAAGTCAAATGTCTGGTCGAAAAGTATGGTATGCTAAAGTTTTTGAGGCGACATCTGGTTCATTTTATAATATGAGCCTAATGACTTTAACTCTATTAAAAGACTAATTATAGCATGCCTTGTAAGATTATTAATAACTCTGGTCTCGAATTATCGGGCTTTGAAGATATGATACAATCTCTTGTATCATTCTCACAAGATCGCTTTGGTTTTGAAAAGCCTCCAACTTTGTTTCTAAATTCAGATTCTGCTAATGCTGAAAATATGTTAGGTAAAACTGCCTATTATGATCCAAATCAAAGAGAGATACATATCTACACAACTGATCGTCATCCAAAAGATATCATGCGATCAATTTCTCATGAACTCGTACATCACAATCAAAACTGCCAAGGTAATCTTGGAGGGGTTCACTATTCTGGTGAAGGTTATGCTCAAAAAGATCCTCATATGAGAAAAATGGAAGAAGAAGCATATTTACAAGGGAATATGTGTTTTCGTGACTGGGAAGACGGTTACAAACAAAAACAACAAGTTTATAATGAATGGAGAACTAAAACAATGTCTTTAAAAGAATGGAAAAACAAAGAGCTTTTTGATCTTTTGTCTCAACGATGGGGCTTTGCCAAGAATGTCATCACTGAAGGTAAAGAAATTACACACATGTGTGCCCTTAAGGTTACCCACAAAGAAAGTGGTCAAGTTGGTCACCCAATCAAGCACACCTTGACTGAGTCTGGTGATATCAGCCATTACACTGTAGAATTCAATGATGTAATTGTTGAAAATATCGCAATTGAGAATCTAGACATTATGGTTCAAGAAGAACATTCTCACAAGAGAGATGACGAGAAGCCACACGATAAAGATAAACCAGTTGTTTCTGAAGAAGAACTTGAAGAAGCAGCAAAGCCTGATTTTCTTGATCTCGACAAAGATGGTGACAAAGAAGAATCTATGAAAGATGCTGCTGAAGATGCTAAAGAAAAAGAAGAATTAAAAGAAGGCGAAATAGAACTCCAAGTTGATGAACCCAATGCAGGTGCTACTATGGCTGATATTTCTGAAGAACTGCTTGATGAAGATGAAGTTGAAGAAACAGTTCGCGGCTATAGAAAAGAAAATGAACCTCAGCATGCTTCACAGGGCGAAAACAGAGTTGCCGATAGGCTTCGTGAAAGTATTTATGACAGATTCAGAAAACTTATAAAATAATGAGTAAAATTATAGAAATAACATCACTAAAACAATTGTTCGAACTTTCTTCTATGGGAGGAGGTTCGGTCGGAGGTTACTCAACACCTATAGGACCCGAGGACGACAAAATGAAAAGAGAAGATATCGTAACAGAACAAAAGTTACGAAGTTACATCCGTAACAAAATTAATGAATCTTATAAACGACAAAGGACCCAACAACTAAATGAAGAAGCGAAACTTCGTCAAGTTATTAGATCCATTCTTAAAGAGTCTGATATTTCTGATATTCACCCTCATCGTTCAACCGGCATTAATGTTCTTGAAGATCTTCTCAAGAAAATGATTCCAACTCTTCGTACTGATTATAAGCGACTTACGACTTCTAAAGAACAGAGAGATTCTTTCCGTGCTCATATCGTAAATGCAATCAAAAAATCTTTATTGCCCTCACTCGTTAATGACAAATACGTACAAGGCGATAATGTTGATCCGGGAATGATGTTAGCAGAGCCCGGTGGTGATGCTGAAGTTGATATCCCACCAGAACCAGAACTTGAAGCATCAGTTGAAGATGAACTTGATGCTGGGCTGGAAGATGAACTTCTAGAAGCAGAAATTGATGTTGAAATTGATTCTGAACCTGATCCTGAAAAGAAAGTTGATGCAGGACTTGGTGACGATGAACCAAATGAAGAAGAAGACTTTGCTACCGGAATTGAAGATCAAGGATTTGATGAGACTGGTAGAAATATGGCCTTCACGACATTTAAAAAAGTTCAGCAATATATTTTAGATTCATATGACCTCCTACGTGATCCTAAAGATAAAAAAGTGTTTGTTGATTACTTGATAACAAATACCAAGTTGTATCTGGATAAGTTTGAAGATGAACTTCAAAATACAGTTGAAGAACCAACTACTCCAGAATATGAAAATACTAAGGGTGTTTAATAATATAACATATTATAGAATATTTGTCAAGTAATAATATTAATAAATTAATAAGATTATATTATTATAATATATTATATATATAAGATTAATAATAAGATATATAAAATGATATGGAAAAAGAAATTAAGAGAATATAAAGGAACCAATTATTATTACTCTTTAAGAAATAAATTAAAAGAAGATAGAAAAATTGATGATCATTTTGAAATGCTCTTAAACAGACTGACAATGGAAGAACTTATTGGTCTGAAATTAGAATTGGCTTCTTCTCATCTTAATGATAGAATGTATGGTTTCCCTATTCTTTCAGCAATGAGATCTATTTGTGAAGAAGCTTGTATTCGTTATGCAGCATCTGCTTGTAAGACAACAGTTGAAGCAGCTTTATTCCTTGGTATCGATAGAGCGAGATATCTAAACAAGATAAAGAAATTCAATATTAGAAAAGATTTAGTAGAGGCAAGAGATGCTAACAGCAATGGGTGATGTTATGCGAGAAGCATACAAAAGAAATTGGATCACTACAAGAGACGGAAACATCTCATTAAAGCGCAAAAGTAGCGATCTATTATATATTACTCCATCTGCGGTTCGGAAAACGATCATACACCCTGAGCATATTGTTAAGATCAAAATTTGTGATAATGAGTTAGATTTAGAGGAAGGTATTAATCCGTCTGGTGAACTCCATATGCATTGGAATATTCAGAAGTTTACAAAACGAACAAGAGCAGTTGTTCATCTTCATCCAACGTTTTGTGTTGCCGCTATGCATGCTGGTCTATGTCTTCAAGAAATTGTAAAGCCATTTCCTGAATTGTACAGGTATACAAGAGTTGGCAAGAATGTGTCCTCGCATCCTCCGCTAACAAGAGAACTTGCAGACGAAACTGCCCTTCGTCTTGCAATTCAAAGAGACGGGTCCTATGAGTTTGACATCGTTGGCCAGAAAGGTCATGGTGTCTGCTCTGTGGGCCCTGATCCATGGTCTGCTTTTGAACATATTGAAAGACTTGAACACATTTGCAAGATCGTCCTTTTGTCTGGAAATTACTAATTAAGCAGAGGAGTTCTGCTTATGTCTGAAGAACAAATAGATGAAAAAAAGAAAAAGAAGAAAAAAGCAAAAGTTAAAAAAGATGCTTGCTATCGTAAAGTCAAGAGTCGTTATGACGTTTGGCCTTCTGCTTATGCTTCTGGCGCTTTGGTAAAGTGCCGAAAGGTCGGTGCCAAGAACTGGGGTAATAAATCCAAGAACGAAGAAATCGAACTTGAAGAAGTAGAATTAATTCCCGGTGGACTCACTGCTGATTTGAAAGGTTCTATGGAAGACAAACATAAAGCAATCGCTGATATGCACAATGTCTCCGTAGAAGAAATAAACAATCAAGTAGCCAAGGGCATCAAAGTAGAATTAGAACACACATCAGACAAAGCAATTGCTCATGAAATTGCTATGGATCATGTTTTTGAAGATCCTAAGTATTACAGCAAACTTGAAAAAATTGAGGGGGGGATTGTTGATGAAACGCAAAAAGAGACAACGGTTGATGAGGCAAAGCGAAAGAAAGCCGGAACAGAATCTTCCAAAGAATCCAACCTTAGAGACTGGTTCAAACGAAAGGGTGCAAAAGGCTCTAAAGGAGGCTGGGTTGATTGCAACGCTCCCGACGGAAAAGGAGGTTATAAAGCCTGCGGTCGAGGAAGCGGAGAAAAAAGAAAACGATACCCTGCCTGTCGCCCAACACCTGCGGCTTGTAAAGAACGAGGAAGAGGAAAGTCATGGGGAAAGAAAGGATCTAAGCGAAAACGAAATGAAGAGCTTTTCAGAACGATGGTTAGAGAAGAAA
>Ga0070750_10001361_pt1 | contig 13641 bp, 10 predicted proteins | sample VirMetDEL_Nov_24_FD_77013 | JGI IMG/M metagenome (GOLD analysis project Ga0070750, IMG submission 77013) | Aqueous microbial communities from the Delaware River and Bay under freshwater to marine salinity gradient to study organic matter... | ecosystem: Environmental > Aquatic > Marine >...
TAGTGGATTACCAAGATATACATCACTCATAATAAATTACCTTTGTTCGATCCAGTTTAATACTGCAAGTGCTGCTTTGTTGGTGTTGGGAGATGCACAGGCAAGAGTGTAAGTATCACTGATTGTACCAATACCAGATCTTCCAAGTTGCAATGTCGCTTTACTATCAACATCCACTAAAGAGGCACCGCCAGCAATCGTAAATCCTGAGAGGAGTGTTGTTCCTCCAGTGACTGCTGTTGCTGTAGTATCATATTGGATAAAAGAGTTTGGATCTGGATGGTTTGTCCAATTCGCACCAGTCAAAGTTGCATTTTCCAAAAGTCTCCAATAAACATTCGTGTTATCGTTCGTTACTGCCTGTAGAGATCTCAGTAACATAACTGCCTGAAGTGCAGATGACTTAAGACGCAAACTGATGATTGGATAGAAAGTGTTTGCGGCAGGCATCGTTGTTCCAGTGATGGAATTTGAGACACTCAACAAAGTACCAAGTTTTTCTGGTTCACCTTCTTGGATTAGAGAGTTAGAACCTTGATAGAGATAATGAGTCCCAGCAACACCAGTTACATTCTCAATCTCAACACGAATTGGAAGGAATGGACTTCTACACCAAACTAAATCATTGACATTTGAGTTCTCAAATTTATGGCTAACAATAGTCTCATTTTTCATTAACCAATTAAATGTTACACCACCTGCACCATACCATTCATAGTTAATGGAAATCATCTGCTGTTTTGTAGCATCAGCAGTTACACCAGTGTATCCGTTACCATCAAACTTTTCACCATTCCAGTTTTCTCTGGTTACTCTTGTTTCTGTGGTGATACCAGATGCACTGCTGCGAATTACATAAGAATATGTTCCCCCATCATCCTCAAAGTAAGCACCATCAGTCTCATTAAACAATCCGAATCTTCTGCGAATACCGACTTGTGGTGTTTCTAGACGAATTGCGAATGCGAGAGTTGCTGGTCTACCAGGAATGTATCTCATTACCTGTTTAGTCTGTCTGACAACCTTACTACCAGCAGTAGAACCAACTTCCATAACCACATTACTGGAATTGGGATTATGAGTAGCAGTTGCAACACCAACTAAACTCTCATCCCAAACATCAGTCTCCTTACCATACTGGAAAGTATTGAAGAAAACTGTTTGGAAGGGAGCAACCTTTAGTCTATTATTGTCAGAAAACTGAGGTCTCCAGTCTGTCTGGTTTCCCCAGTGATCAGCAATATTATAAACCTCAAAGAGACTTCTCTCTTGGTTTAGGAAGTCTTGTGTGTTCTTATTCCACTGTGCCATTAATCACTCCAAGTCAGTCTTTCAGGTTGATAACGCTGTGCGTTTTTGATTCTTGAGGTGTTCTGTTGGCCTGGATAGATGTTTTGCACCATTGCTCCGGGATATTCCCCTTGAATTTGCTCTGCCAATTCATTTTTTGAGAGCATTTTACCTTCTACTTCAAGACGGTATAACTTACCTTCCCAGACAACATCGGCAAAAAATGACTCTTGTGCCTGTTCTGGTTGAGAACCTCCTACATTGAGAGTTCCATTGAAATCACCATTGATGGTGATGCTTTCTGAGAGAAATTGTTGAAAACTTTTCATGGTTCAGCACTTCCAGCGACGACGGGCTTTACAGACAGGTTTATCTGGGGTCTTAGAGCAATCAATGTTGTGCATGTCTTGCTGACCCTTAGAGCGAGCACAGAAAGACTTCCTACGCTTCGCATCTTTACTTCCTGGTTTTGGATCACCAGTTACGGCAGTCTTTAATTTGGAACCTGGGTTCTCACGACGATATGCCTTAACTGCTGCAGGACTCATTCCATCAGTTTTATCTGATTTATTAACCTTTTGCCAGTCTTCAGACATATCTCCACTTTCCACTTCTTCAGCATTATCTTCCCAATACTTGGGTCCATAAGCACATTGAGATTTTGTTTCAACTTTTTTACACTTGGGGCAATATTTTTTTACAGATGCTTCTGATAACTCTTCCCTCCAATCAAAAAATTCTTCTTTTTTGACTTTTACTTTTTTAGCATTCCCGGTTCTAAACTTACCAAATGGAGTTGGAAGTTCTTCTCCATATTCACCCTTACTCTTTTCAACTTTATCTTGAGAATCTACGTCGCCATCGACATCATAATCAATTCTTTTTGCTGCTTTCTTGGAAAGTTTTTGTAAATTTCCACCACCAATATTTGATTCTAAATCGGATTTAGTTGGAGTATGCTTTTCTTCTCCAACTGGAACACAGTTGGGAACAACTTTCTTACCTTTCTTTTTCATACCTTGTTGAGTATAACCATCCCAACACTTTTCATTAATCTGCTGGCCACCTTTGATTGGTTCTGGTTTGATAATATCTACAAATTCATATTCAGTTGCTTGAAAATCATCTCTCCAGTTAGAGAACTCATAAGACTCTGATTTATTGCCCCAGTTATCGGCACCAACTTTACGGCACTTTACAAGTGCTCCAGATGCATAAGCAGAAGGCCAAACAGAATAACGTGACTTCACTTTATGATAGCAGGCATCTTTTTTGCCACTACCTTTTCCTGGTTTATCTTTTACTTCCTGAATGTCCATTCCTTCAGTCCTTACATTAGTTGGTTTTGCTCCACCAGATTTTTCTGGTTGATTGGGATCTTGACGATTTTTTCTTCTTCTTGCTCTTTCCTCTTCTTTATCGTTCAAATTTCTTTTCATTTTAGAACTCCCACATTTTGGTGTAGAAGTTTGTCCAGGTTGACGAGCACAGGGTTTACCTGCAAATTTCCCTCCAAGCTGAACCCATCCAGGTTTTCCATCAGAAGATTTTGATTTACCAAACCAATCTCGAAGACCTTGATCTCCCGACTTTGTTGCCATTATTTAAAAGCAAGATTATTCCTTATTATTTAGAAAACCTTGCTTTAGCATTTTTTGTAGTTCAGATGTCGATCCAACAAACACTGCGTTATTGGTGACATTATTAGTAGTCTTTTTAGAATCTTCCTCAACTTCCTTAAGTTTTTTCTGAAGATCTATCAACTTGTCAGTAGTATCAGCAACACTCTTAATCAACTGCCCTGCGACCTCGTATGCTCTTGGACTGCCTCCTTCACCTGCTACCTCCATAATGCCATTGATTGCCTCCTGACCCTTTTCTATGAGGGAGTAGAGGTTTGCACGACTATACTCATAATCTTTATCAATATGACCATCTCTCGTCGTATTGATAGGTTTAATCTCAGAAGACTTATTTTCAGATTCAATAATATCACTCGTTGTATTGAGTGCATTATCTATCGATTCATAATTATTAGACATAACTATTAAATATCAGTTTGTTGGGTTGGGCTGTATTGTTTGGAATCCTGGAAAAAATCCCATTCCTCATTAAATCCAAAATCATCTCCAGGTTCAAGAAGTGCATCGTCAATTGAATTAATCACTCCATCATTATTCTTATCTTCAAGTGCTTTAGGTGTTACTGTATATCTTACTTCACGTTTTGCAGTTTGGGTATTTGTTCCTGAATACATATCAACTTGAACCTTACGAATAAGACCATCTGTAGAATCTGCAATAGGACCGAATAGATATGTTTTTGCAGTGAATCTTAAAGTGTAAATGAGTGCTCTTCTAGTTGAAAAATCTCCTTCATAGTCATCTTGAAAATCGATACTATCAAGAACTATAGGAACATCTCTTTTTTCTCCGATAGAATCAACCAAATCGATTGTTAAATTAAAAGATGGTTGAAAAAATGGTAATATTTGTTCTACTATTTGCAGTGCATCATCATTTAATTTGCTGAAAATATTTAATTCGAACGTAATGTTATAAGGAACGGGCATGTATACCTTTTTTACATTCCCTCCATCATCGCAAGTTTTAAATGTTTGAGTAATTCCAGTTTTTCTTGTTGGATCATATTGTATTCCAATCATCTCAAATGACATTCTTGGAAGTGTAATAGCAACAGATTTTGATAATTCTGCCTGCTGTTGTATTTTTGCTAAAAATTTCTGAGAAGGTCCATATGATAAACCAACTTTAGTTTCATCAGCAACACTATTATCTTTGTTTAAATGTCTAATATAAACATTATTAAATAGAGTTCCAAATCCTACGATTGTTTTTCTTATAATTTCGTGATAAAAATATGTTCCTAACATTAGTATTCTCCAAATGGATTTATTTCAGTAAAATCTAATATATTATCCGCTTCTACTTCATTCTCTTCATTTGTATCGTAAGATTCTTCATAACTATTATTATCATATGATTTAAGTATATAGGTCGCAGAAGATGCTGAACCTACAATAATTTCACCTCTAGAGAACTGTCCACTATTCACTGCAACTTTAAGGTCACCAGGAGGATAATTAACATCTAAATCTGTACGGAGTTTGTATGATCTAACTTCTGCTGTTGTTCCGGAAAGTGATCCAGTCACAGTTTCTCCATATACATAAGTTCCACCTATACTTACAGTAGAAGCAGAGGAAATTTGAACTGTTGGTGCTTCTGTATATCCAAAGCCAGAATTTACGATTTGAATTCCAGTAATATTTCCTGTACTTGTATTAAATGTTGCCTTTGCAATCGCAGAGGTTGATGCAATTCCAACAACAGTTACTGTTGGTTCAGTATAATAATTTCTCCCACTATTTGTAATTGTAAATTCATTAACTGCACCATTTGCAACTATTGAAGTTGCCGCGGCACCGGTGCCACCACCTCTAGAAATTGTAACTGTCGGAGGATTTACTGTGCTATATCCACGTCCACCAAAAGTGAGTCTTATTGAACTTATTGATTTTGCATCACCAATAGAAGTTGTGATTGCTACAGCAGTTGCATTATCACTAGAATTTCCTGTTGGAGATGAATCAATAGTTACTGTTGGGGTTGATGTATAAGAAGATCCATCATCGGTTAATATGATTTGGCTTATGACACCATCATCAATAGATGCTGTTGCCGTAGCAGTAACTCCAGTTCCATCTAAAGTGAGAGAAGTGATATAACCCTCATCTTCTACTGTCTTATCAATTTCTTCAATAGATGTGTCAATATCTTCATTTTCATATTCATAAAGTTCGCATTGGAGTTCAAAGACATAATTTTTGCCTAATTGGTAAAAAGGTTTTTCATGCTCAACTCTTTTAATTTCAAATAATCTCTGACCCAAAGGAAAATATATTAAGTCTCCTTCTTTAGGTCTAGTCGTCAACTCTACTTCATAATCTGTTATTCTTTCTTTATCAATTCCAACTTGTCTTCCGGACATCAATGGAACAATAAACTCTTCAAATCTTTCTTTTGATATAACTAAATTAATTTCATTTTTTAATCTCAATCCAAACTTAGTCATCAAATCACTACCAGGTGCATATCCTTCATAATTTTCTAGATATGCTTCAATAATATAATTATCATCAAATTTTGAGGTTTCGACCTCTTTAAATATATCGTCAGTTCTTATAAATTTTCTTGGAATGTAATAGACATCTATTCCATATATTTTTAACTGCTCATTAATTAAATCTTGAATCAAGTATTGTTCATTAGAAGAACCTTGTAAGAAAAAAGGATTTAATGCCATAATTATCCTATAAGATCGATTGGTGGAAGTTCATATTCCATAGACATTCTTTGCTTTATATCCTCAAGTTCTCTTTGAGCATCTTCATATATTTGTCTTCCATTTAATTCAATCCCGCCTGGAAGTTTGACACCATTAAATTTAATTAGATTTTGACCCCACTGCCTCTTTATGAGAGAAGTCAAGTATTTCTTCATAAAACTATCATTATAGATTTTGCTGAAATCTTCTGGATCAAGAGCTCTATGGCAATCAATCACAAAAAAAGTATCTTTTGATTGTGCTCCCCAATCAATATCTAAGTATAATCTATTTTGTCTTTTATTGAATCGTATTTGCTTATCTGTAGTCAATAAGAAATCAATATCTTCCAGATAAGATTTCGTCATTGCATATTGCAAAAGTTCTACGGAATTGAAATAGTATAAGTCATTCAAAAATAGTTGATACTTGATACTAAACATTCCACCGGAAATAGAACTGGTATCAAATTTAAATATTTTTTCAATACCAATTACGGAATCTGGAACTTGAATATAGTTTGATGTTTCGTAAAAATTAAAAGTAGTGGAAATGCCAGAAATATTGGAAGTTCCTGTAGTAGTAACTATTCCAACACCATCAGTTCCTCCTGCTTTTCCCCTATCAAGGTCTTCCTGAGTAACTTTATATTTCAAGTACATTCTTTCGACACCATCATAATGTCTTTCATTAAAATATTGAATTGCATCATCCACTAAATCATCTATTTGCTCATCAGCAACATTGATTTCCAGAACAGGAGCACCTAATTGTCTCAGACAATAATCTATCAATCCTTGTCTTGTGCTTGGTTTTGCCACTAGTATTCTCCTCCATCAATAGTGCTTGTCCATACAGGAGTTCCTATTCCTGCTGTTTCTAGTGTTGTTAATATATAGTTACTTGTATCAATTGCAGACTCTGTACTAGCTGCTCCAGTCAATTTTCCATTATTATCAAAAAATGCAATACCATTGGGTCCATCATATTCATTATCATAATAAAGACCTTCAGTAACTGATACAAATCCAACAATATTTAAATCACCAGAAATATCTAAATTATTTGCAAAAGTAGATATGCCAGATACATATAAATTGGTGGTAGTTACTAATCCAGAAAATAGACCATTTCTCCATCTCTGAGATGTAATACCAAGATCATAAGTATTATCTGTATTTGGAACTAAATTGGATACAAATTCACCAGAAACATTAATATCATCACTTACAGAATCACCAATCCCAATAGTGCCTCCTCTAAAGATGGCACTTCCAATAAATTCTGATGTTCCGTTTACAGTTAGTCCACCACCAACAACTACATCGTTAGAAATGTCAACTGATGCATTAATATCGACATTAGAAGCAAATGTACTTACTCCTGATACATTAAGGTCATCTAACTCAGTGTGACCATCAACATCAATAGAAGCATTAATATCTAGATCTGATGCAAAAGTAGAAACACCTGATACATTAAGATCATTCTGAATATCTACTGATGCATTAATATCGACATTAGAAGCAAATGTACTTACTCCTGATACATTAAGGTTATCTAACTCAGTGTGTCCATCTACATCAATAGAAGCATTGATATCAACATTAGAAGAAAAGGTTGATAATCCAAATACGTTTAATCCACTGCCAACAGTAAGATTTTTATTAATCCCAACTCCACCATCAATTTGAACTGCACCGGAGTTTGGATCCCCTAAAACATTATCAGTAGTATTTGTATAATAAGCAATTCCGCCAATTGTTGAAGATGAAGAATCAATGACACTTGTCATTATAAATTTTTGGGATGGTAAATCCCAAACAAGGATCATCCCATCTTCAGTTTTAAAATCACTATTTACATCTCTTAAATCGATTAAATTCGATGGAGGAGAAGATGCATTTGATAAAACACGGACTACATTTTGAGATCCTACCCTAGCTCTTATTTCTGGCATTATCTAGTCACTCCTGGTCTTACTAGTGCTGAACCTTCTACTAACTTCAGCACAGATCCACCATTTGTTGTTGCCTTAATGTCATAAACATACCTACCTTCTTTTAAATCGGAAGTAATTGTGGATCCTAATGATATTTCAATCTGTCCTTGAGTAGGATTTGTAATTGTAGATGCAAAAGAAACTGCCGATGAAGATGTGTAAGTTTTTCTGAGTTGAGATTCTATCGTATACCCAGTCAAGTCCAATAAGTTAGTTGTGACTGTATCTTCCAATATAAACGTAGTATCAAAATTAAATCCCTGCTCAATTACTATATTTGATACAAATACTGCCATTATTCAGATGAGCATATGTTCCTTTAGATATTTATATTATTGGATATGGAAGATCTTATTTATTCAGAAAATCTTTAAGTAAAGATTTTATTTCTTCAATATCACGTTTCATATCATCCAACTCTTCTTTTTGAGATTTTTGAGACTCAATTCTTTTAATTCGTTGATTATAACCTAAAGTATCGTAATTGATGATGGCACCGGTATCCCCATCTCGATAAAGATGAGGATGATCTTTAACTTTAATTAATTTTGTCATTTCAATGCAAGAGTTCTAAGGTCTCTAATTATTGGATAGTTTGCCTGATCGCTAGAGGACATAACAACTTTAATTCTATATCCACTAAAATCTGGAAGATCATTTGCAGTAAATTCATATTCCAGATACTGACCTTTCTCACTTGCAGGGACTCTAACATCAGGTCTTCCATCATTTAATGCTGCATTTACAACTCTCAAGGATCCTTCCGAAGTTGATTGTAAATTATTATATCCTGGGAATAATTCAAATTCCTGTTCAATTCCTATAGAATCTTCTCTAACTAAACTATAAAGAACTCTAATATCTGCTGGATCGGGTCTGTAAGCAGTCAATATAACTTTGAGAGAATCTGCTGGTTGTGCAAGAGACACTGCATTTGAAACATAAACAGATTCGTGAGGATCTGCGGAAATTGAATTTACTCTAGAGTCTTCTGCATAATTTGTTATCGGTTTGTTGATATTGTCAGAAATAAATTCTACCGTAGAGTCATTAATGAATATCATTGGAGAAAGATTTTCATTAGATGTATTTAAAGTCAATGTAGAATTGAAAGATCTTCTTCCAGATACATTGTCAAATGCAGATTGATTTAGTTCATTGACTCTAGAACAAACCATACGAACAGAACTTAAATCGTTTTCTTGATTTGGAGTTACTGGTTCAATATTATTTGCCAAATTGAAAGAAACTTCATTACCATCAACACTTGTTCCTGAAGTACTTCTAATATTTGCAGATACTGAAGTTTGTCTTCCTGGAGATAAAATATTAAATCTTGGATTAATTCTGTTGAATAATATATTTTCAGTTGCTTTGATTTCATTTCCTCCACCAATTAATTCCGAAGCAAATGATACTTGGGGATAAGTTCCGTCAGTAGATCTATTATTACTACTGATAGATTTTCCTTCTATAGTTGATGTTGTTCCTCTATCAATCTCAATATAATATGAATTACTTTCAATTCCAGTATCGGAAATATCATAAACTACATTATTAATTCTTCGTAAAGATATTCCAGCAAATTCATATTTAAATACTTTTGCACCAACCTCATGATTTTCTACAATGCCTTCTATTGCTCTTGCATTGACAGTCAATTGATTTGAAGATGCGGAACTATATTCGATGACTTCATCTCCAATTTTAATATATCCATAATTTGTTGCACTTACTGGTTGTCCCTCAAAAGTTTCGAACACTGAAGAATCTTCAACCTGAATGAATCCACCCAATCCAGTTGTAAAATCAATACTTGTCCTTAAAGTAGATGGTGCAGTATCAGATTCAATATCGTTTAACTTAACTTTATTGTTGTTTGCATACATCCCATGATTAAAATGCTGAACCTGCAAATAATTTCCAGAATTTAATTCAGAATCTGGGGTTGAACTTGTAACATTTGTCGATGCTAGAGAGACAGTTGTGGAATCTGTATCATAGTAAACTAATGGACCAGTCGGAATTGATCCTTGAACATTAGTAAGATATAATGTGTCAATACCATTAATTTGAGATATTGTAATAATAGCATCTCTTCCAGTTTCATTTGATCCATTTTCAATGGTAATAATATCACCTTCTTGGTATCCATTTCCAGGATTGTTTATCGATAAACCAGTAATAGCACCATCGGAATCGATAGAGTCAATATCCAATGTCAAATTGGTTCCCTGACCAAAAACATTAAGAGTAGAAACATTACTACGAGATGTGTAACCTGTACCTGCATTCGTTGTCGTGATTCCAGAAACAGAACTTCCTGTAGAAACAATAGTTCCAAAAGAGTTTCCTGCACCTGCAATTCTTCTTCCGGAAGTTAAAATATTGAGTAATGGATCTCCAGAAGAAATTGTAGTAATTCCAAGAGTTACATTTTTTGGTAGTGCTGTAAGGGCATTATTTTGTAGAGTTGGAACATATCCATTACTCTCATCAAGTGGAGGGTTGCCAAAATGTACGATACCGATATTTGATGCAAATCTTGCCTTATAGAGTTTAAATTTAAGATCTGATTCTTGTGCAGGAGTCCATGTAGATCCATTTTGAGACTTGAATAAACTTCCAAGTGCAAATTGTTTTGAATATATTATTGCCTCAGAATCTGGTAAACTCTGAGTATCAATAGTTTTCTCTCCCATTTTCGCAGTCCAAACCTCATATTGATCCGAATTTGGTGCAAGTAAGACAATTGCATATTCTTGTCCTGGAGCAAGATAAATTGGATAATCAAACTTAACTCTAGTTGGTACTCGACCATTATTGGATACTGAGATTTCATCTGGTGATAAAGTTTTTGCCTCTCCAATAGAATTTAAAGTGGGAATTCCCAATTGAACAGTTCTTATTTGAACTGTAAGTGGTTGATTTCCACTCGGTTTTGATGCAAAAAACAAATCTAGTTCTGTCAAGAATACTCCATTATCATCATCATTATCTCCACTGAAGTCCGGAGCCTCAATGTCTCTACCAACAGTAAAAGTTTGAGCTAACGGATCTTGTCTACGTTCAATTGTCGTATTTGTAGTAATTGTAGTAATTGTAGTAATTGTAGTTACATCTTGGAACAATCGGAAAGTTCCATTCGCAGTATAAGTCGCAGTACCGGAAGAAATAAGAGTACTTCCTGGTAATGGAGTTTCATTTGTGGAACTACTGCTTAACCTATAAGTTTTCTTACCAGTAAAAATTCTTGGATTTGGTGCTGGATTTGTGTGTGGATCTTTGATAAAAAATGATCCAAACAAAGATCCATTAACATCAGAAATGAGTCTTAAATCTTTTACGTATGCAATTGCTCCACTAGTCTGACCAACTATCTTTGCACCCTTTTCAATATATCCACTAAAGTCTCCTTGTGCTTCAGAAGACAAAGAATTTAAATCAATGTTTATAGTCTTTGAAGACTGACTATATCCAGAGGGTATGGATTCTGAAGTTATGTATGGATTGGTAGAATAAGTTTTTGTTGGGGAATTGAATTTGCCTGTTTTATGATTTGATGATGCTAATCTAAATGTTCCTATTCTCTTTTCACCATTAAATACCCTTACAGTTTCTCCAACTTGGAATGCTCCATTAGAAGATCCATAATTCTGTAAGGTGGAAGAATTTGCAATTTCAATAAGTTTTGGAATAAAATCTAAATTGCTATGATTATCTAAGAATTGATAATGTCTTGCAAGAGGTCTAAAAAGAGTTCCAAAAAATGAAACGTTTCTTGAACGAATATATTTTTCTGTTCCTGAAGAAACAAAGACCGTTTCGGTATTTGAACCTACATCTACTCTTGTTTCGTTTCTTCTTCCTCTAATAGTTCTTCGAACATTTCTTTCAATAATTCTTGGTTGAAGTTTTAAGGTTCTCACCCAGGTATCAGTATCTGGTGAAAGTTTGACCAGAGCATTATATTCAACAACATGAAATGGATTTACATTTTCAACTTGTGTTGCAAAAGATTGACTTAACCAATCTATAGAATCATATTTTAAAGTGATAGCATTACCAGTCTTTTGTACATTTGGATCCAATAGATCATAATTTTCTGTTAAATCTAACTCATTTTCTGCAATTTCTATTGCAGGAATAGGTCTCTGTTGTAAAGAATTTCTTGTAGCAAATGGTCTAAGTTCACCTCCAATAATATTGGCAGTTGTTAAATTATTATCAGATAGTGATTTATCATTGAAATCATCTACAAATATTCCACTCTTAAATCTATTATTTCCTTGAGAATCTTCTATTCTTAAAGATTCTGTATTAAGTTCTAATAAACTTAAAGAAGTAACTCTCTCAAGATTTTCAATTCTGTCTTCCAGAGTACCAATGTCCCTCATAGTATATCTTCTATTATCTATCATATTAATAGAAGCATCATCTACATTATACAAGTATGCAGGAAGAGTAATTTCTGCCAACTGCATCAAACTAGGATCTTCATTTGATGGTGGAACAGGTTCTGTAGAAGAAATTCCCTTTCTAATAATAACGCTTTCAAATTTATCAAGATATACTCTATCAATTCTTGGCAGATAAAAATCATATCCAATCAAAGATCCTTCACCAGGTTTCAATACAAATTTTGGATCTGTTCCAAAATTCCTTGAACTAAAATCGAATGGTGATGATGTTATTCCTGAAAATTCCTGAACTCTTGGTCTAAAATCGAGAGTATCTGATGCCCTAACATTTCTAGATCCTATATTTGGAATATCCTCAGAGAACCTGTCAGCATCGTAACTAAGAACAGTAAATACATCCCCATTATCGGATGATGGAACAATATAATAATCATAAACCACCAAAAGTCTTCTTTCCGGTATTTGACTCCCAACTCTGACTAATCTAGAATAATCATAATACTCATCTCTTTGACCTTTATCTAAGGTAAAATTATTCGTGATATTTTTATATTTTCCGAGTGTTATCTGTTCAAGTGTAGAAACTATATTTGACTCTTTAAAAGTTACGTTTTCTCCAACAGATAATTTTTTATCATTAAGATATACAATACCAAGATTATTTGAAGATGGTTTTGTGACAATTCTTGCTAATGCTCCACTATCAGAACCAATAATATCTTCGCCGATAATTGCGTCAGTATCAACTTGAGATATTATAGGAAATTGAATTCTGTCTAAAGTTGGATCTGAAGTATTTGTGGATTCATATACTGCAAGAACTTTAGAAACGTCAGGGACATTTAAAGAAATTTGATCGTCTTGAACTCTAAGTCCATAATATGGGTTGAAAGTTAAACCATCATTAATTGAATCACTAGTTGCAGCACCAGAACGAGCAAGAGTAGAAAGATTTACAATATTTAATGCACTTCTTGTATATTCTTTAATTTTACTCCGAATACCATTCTTTTTGAGAGTTGCATTTACAACAACATTGCTACCATTATCCAATCCTGTAATAGTTACATCATTTCCACTTAAAAAGAAGGAATCGGATGTAATTGTTCCAATTCCACCACTATTATAGTGTACAGAATATCTTTCTTGATCAAATGCTTCAAATGATGCACTAGTAATTCCAGTTACACTGGATAAGTTAAATGTTACTGAATTTCCAGAAATAGTTAAAGGTCTGATTTGTCTAGTTACAGAAAGTTGAGAATCTGAAAGATTGACTGAAGAAATGTTGAAATCTGGAAGATTTGCATATAAAAATGCATTCTCACTATTTCTTAATTCTGGAATTGCAAGTTCAATATTGTAAGTTCCATTAGTTGCTTTAGTGCCAACAAAAACTCCAGATACTGTGCTTATTGCTGAAACCGTTATTGAAGTTAAATTTCCATCAACAGAAGAAACTCTATTATATCTCAAATTAGTTCCATCTTGATATCTGACAATATCTCCAACCTTAATGCCAGTAAAAAGTTTTCCTGGGCTTGTAAAGACACCTGTAGGTGCACTTGTAGATCTTACAAA
>Ga0070750_10001367_pt1 | contig 13621 bp, 4 predicted proteins | sample VirMetDEL_Nov_24_FD_77013 | JGI IMG/M metagenome (GOLD analysis project Ga0070750, IMG submission 77013) | Aqueous microbial communities from the Delaware River and Bay under freshwater to marine salinity gradient to study organic matter... | ecosystem: Environmental > Aquatic > Marine > Coastal...
AACAGCTTCCCTGTCATCCACGTGTACGCTGAGGAGGCCCTTCGAAGCTACATGTACTACAAGTTGATTGAGCGTAAGTCAACTGTTCCTGCTGCAGAAAAGGGTCGTGCTCGATCTGAATACTACAACGAGCGCCGCAAGGCTAAGGCGCGACTCAACAACTTCACCAAGACTGAGGCGCTGAAGACCATTAGGCAGAACTTCAAGCAATCGCCTAAGTACTGATGATCAATAAGCTATTCCCCCGCCTTCTCAACTCCTCGAAAGACAGTAGGGTTCGAGGAAACACGGAGATGAAGGACGCGTATAACATCACCGTCTCTTCAGACTACGGAGATGATTACGGAGCTGGCAACGCCAACCTCAATCAGGATGGCGATACAGGTGTTTTGAAGCCAGCTATAGGGAACTTAGCGCAGAATCTGTCCAACTCTTTTAATCTTGACGACATTCTAGAGCCAGACTCTGGTGGTCGTAGGGTCATCGGTAAGGTGGAGGATAGAAAGACAGGTGTTATTTACTTCTTCTTGTTTAGCGCACGGGTAGACGAGATGGGGGTTTACGCGTGGGATGGCGAAAACTATTTTGGCACGGGTACTGGGGTATGGCGTCCAATCTACACAACTTCAGAGTTCAACTTCACACCTAACACTAGGGTTGTAGGAGATATCGTACACGTGAGCGGTGGATCAGACGTAGACTTCCGTCCGATCTTGTACTTCACTGACGACGAAAACGAGCCACGTAAGATTGATGTTTTGCGCTGCATTGAAGAGGGGTACACGCCCTCTTCATTGAATAACTACACTCCTGGCGATATCCACGACGTAGACTTTATTACTGCGTGCCCTAGGATGCCTATTGTCCCGCCGACTTTTGAGTTCTTTCAGGAGGCAGGCAACAGAGCTAGTGACTTTAGACGTGTCCCTGGAGTTCAATTTGCTTACCAATGTATCTACGCAGGCGGAGAGGAGTCTGCTATCAGCACTTACAGTGACATTGCTGTGCCCTTGGAGTATGTAAGACAGGGTACAATCACAGGTGAGTTGGACTTGCCTCAGCTTTGTAGGATCACAATCGATCCAAATCCGTTTGGGGCACTTACTATTAGCGAGGAAGTTGTTGCTTTTAAGATTCTTGTTCGCCGTGGGAATGACGGCCCCTTCTACGTGGTAGATGAGGTGGACAAGGCAGGCCCTTTTGGTACGAATACCACTTATGACTTTTTCAACGACAGGGTTCTGATTGGAATCACGGAAAGTGAAGAGCAAAAGCAGTACGACAACTTGCCTCGCTTAGCTCAGGCTCTGACTGTAGTCGAGAACAGATTGTTTTTCGGCAACTACGTGGAGGGATACGACGACGTCCCATTGGAGGCTTCTATTACTCCTAGATACCTACCCGTTGGCACAGTTGAGACTGGGTTTGAGCTGCAGGCTACCCCTATCATTACGTATCTAGGCGGCAGTAATGTTGATACAAACCCTACTGGCAGTGCTATCCAACAACGCGTCTCTGGTATTGCCATTGATACTAGCACGTTAGATCAAGTTCTGCCTGCGGGTACGAGCATCAGTGTTTCTATAAGTTTCAATCCAGGAAAAAACATCGGACTGTACGATGTTAATGGGGGCTTTCATAACTCTAGGATTACTGGAGGTGTTGGCAGCTTAGATGATTACAACGAGATTCCGTTTTTTCAGCAGTTCGACACTGATTCCCCCTACAATTATGCGGGTCGGTTCCAAGGTGTAAATCAAAATAATCTGGAGTTAGGCACTCCATTTTTTGCCCGTGGCAGTGGTGCTGGTATTGCTCAGGATTTGCAGTGGGTGACCACGGAAGATGGTCTTACTGGAGGTAGTCTCGCGCCAGTAGATGTCGTAATAGGCACTAGTTCGGCAACTCCTTTGAAGATTGCAGGGCGGCCTGTTCAGTTTTCTATTGAGTTGCAGACCAACAGCGTCATTGAAAACGCTCAAGTTGAGGTCAGGAACGCTCTCGGAGCGGCACTTTCTGGGAGGCTTGAGTATTTGCCTGACGGCTTTAACGTGGTCCAGAATAACAATGTTGCAACCTACAACTACAACCTCGGGTTACGTTCTCCTGATCCTGATTCGGAAGCTGGGTTGTTGAATCTTGTTCGTCTTGGCGTGCAAGAAACTACGTTTAACAACGAGCTGGCGATCAATGTAGCAGACCCCAATGCAGATGAGGATCTGTTGGACATGATTACTGCTGTGTATCAGGCCAACGCTACAGCATCAAATCCCTGTGGGTACATTGTAGTCAACGAGGCCAATGTAGCAATGCGCTTGGAGTGGCAAGCTAATCAGACAACAGACCCTCACGGCGCACTTATCTTGACTCTTGAAGTTGATTCGTTGAGCAACACTGATGTTCTTACGGCCATCCCTATGCTCACATGTCCTGACTTTAGGGTGCGTCAGTGGAGGATTTATGATGGCCCAACGCTGACACAGTACCAAATCACGGATATCGAATATGAGGGTACTTTGGAGTCTGGCTACAAGTTTTCAGGTACCCCATCACAAACTACCAACGCAGCTTTCTTCGAAGCTTCTGATACGGACGAGCAGTTTGAAAACAGAAGGCGATTCATTGGGTATCTGCGTCCATCGGGAACGGACTTGTTAACGGCGGAGGGTTCTGACATTTACATCAGTAATAATCAGAGGAGGTCAGAGCTTGAGCTTGATGGCTTGACGCCAACTGAACAGCTCACTGCTTTAGCTGAGACAGGAACGAGTCTCTTTGACACCGAGGGCGGACTTCAGTTTGAGATTTACGAGACCGAGACGTTCTTCACGTCTTACGTTGAGCTGGATATTGGTGACGGGGCTTTTAGTTTTGACATCGGCGTTCAAGCTGACGCTGACTACAAGTTAGTGTTCAAGGGTAACACGGCGTATGAGGGTTCAATATCCAGCGCTATGATTATGAATGGGTCGGTGGCTTTTTATGCCAACCCATTGGATACTATCACGTCCAACATTCCTTTCCTTAATCATGAGAACGCTGCAGAATTTGCTGTGAATAGCACTGTCATGCAATCTCTATGGGGGCCACACATTGTAGCGTACGACAGGAAAGTCAAAGACGGGGTGTTCTTTGCTCCTAGGCAAACCAACACAAACGCACCTGGCCAAGTAGAGGGGAGTGTAAATTTTGGCGGTACTACTAGCCCTCAGTTCACCATAATTACGGGGGACTTGGCAAGCACAGTATCTCCATTCGTAGAAGACCTGACCTTTTACTTGAATCCTGAAAGCCCTGAAGAGCAGCTTTCAGAGATTGAGGTGTTGTTCAATGGGTTCAGCGATCAGATTGATTTGTCAGGTGGGTTTAGGTCCTTTAAAACTTCAGCTTATCACGACCTCGGAATTGTATATTACGATGATCGTGGCCGACCAGGCAATGTCAACATCCTGCCACGTACATATGTAGCGGGATATAGCAACGAAGAGCGAAACTTATCTAAGGGGAGAGTCGAGCTGGAGATTAACATTGAAAGTGCGCCTCCACCGTGGGCTCATCAGTATCAGATTGTATACGCGGGCAATACCACCTATCAAGATTTCATCCAATACTCTGTGGGAGGGGCTTTCATTGATGAGGTGGGAGACATTAGCACAGCAAGAAATATTTACCTGAGCCTCAACTACCTGCAAAACAATGATCAGCTTAGCTATGCTGAGTCCTTTGGAGCTGTGGACCCTAACGGAAATAAGGATCTCTACACCTTTGTTCCAGGTGATCAGGTCAGGATTATCTCTTATAATCAGAATGACACCATAGTCAGCTATCCAAACCAGTTGGTTTTTGATGTGATCAAGCAGGTCACGTTAACAGGTAATAATCAATCCACTACGGAAGAAGGCAGAAATCCTCTCGACTCTGGCAGTGCGGATACCCCCCTATACTTGCAAGGCAACTTCATTGTAGTGCGAGACAACCCCGAAGCGACGGGCTTTAACTGGTCTTCAGTTCGTTCTCAAGGGAATGACCTCCAGGGAACTCAATCAAACTGGAACAAAAGGTGTATCGTTGAGATCGTACGGCCTAGGGCTGGTGCCGATTCAGACCTTAGGTCGTATCAAGAAACTGGTCTGGTCTTCAATGTGGGTAGATCGAATACGGGTGGAGCTCAAGGGACGCCTCAGGGTGTATACCATCAGACCCCTACCATTGTTATGCGTAATGGTGATGTTTGGTGGAGGAGGGTGCCAATAAACCTAGATCCTTTTGACGCGGATAATAACAGATTTACAAATCTCATCCCTGTTACGGCGGAGGGAGATGATGAGACGGGCCCGCAGGACCTCAATGTCGAGTACCAGCCGCGTTTCCGAAATAGGTATCTAGAGTCTAAGACCTTTACAGATACCTTTCCAGGCGCCGACGTTAATGGATACGGCAAGCGAAAGTTCTACAGCCCTGAGTCTGCTGAAGTAAGAAGAGAGTCCTCTATCACTTATAGCGACGCCAACGACTTCAGTACTCGTCGGGTTCGGTTCACTAGCTTCAACCCATTTCAAGCCCCCTTCAAGGACTTGCCGAATCAGTACGGTGCTATCAATGCGCTGGTTGATCTTAGTGAGTACCTCTTTGTGGTCCAGCAAGACAAGTGTAGCGCAGTCCCCATCAACAGAAACATTCTGTCTGACGCCTCTGGTGGAGAACAGCTCATTAGTTCTGATAAGATTATCGGTGAGCAGAAGTTTATCAACGGACGCTACGGCGCGGACAACAATAGGGAGTCTGTTATCAAGATCGATGAGTCTGTGTACTTCGCGCATCGGGAGAAGGGAGAGGTGTACAGGTATAAGGGAGGTAAGATCGAGGTCATCAGTCGACAGGGTGTGGCTGGTTTCTTGTATGACGCATTCCAGGACAACATTCCGCAACCTAACATGAGGGTGGTGAGTGGTTATGATCCACTCAAAGACGAGTACATCATCTCCATCATCAACCTTCCAGGGATTGCTTACGCCCCTCCCAGTTTGTTTACGCAGCCCTTTTTAGATCCGTTTGTATTTGATGATACTGAATCGGCTGGTAGTGGAGGGGGTACCTCAACAGGGGTGATTCCTGGTGGTGGCCCGACGATTACAGATTTCGACACGGATATTCAAGATCCTATTTCAGATTTTATCGAGGCGGAGGTTACCGTCGGGGGTGTACCTCCTGATGGGGTTGCTCCGACAGGAACTCCTGATACGTCGATTATTAGCACGGCTATTAACAACAAAGACGACATTACCGAAGTCCTAAATAATACACCTCGTCCAGACATACGTCCTTTAACCGACGTCAGCGTACTTCAAAATCAAGTCGATGCAGCTGTCTCTAACGGGGATGCCGTTATGACTTTAGGTTTTGGTAGTTACATACCTAACACTTTGGGGGATACACTGGGCAATGCAACATACCATGTATTGGATGGTAGAAGCGTGGGCATCTTTCAAGGTAGCACCCAGAAGCTCACGAATGTTAGTGTTGCTGACGCACAGTTAGTTGTAGATCAGTTGAACACAGATTTACAGACCATTATCCCTTCCGAGTACCACACATTTATTTCTGACGTAGGGACTGTAACTGGTCTGAACTTGAGAGGCATTCTTAACGTCCGCAACTATGAACTTGTCGATGATATAAACGACACAATAGTTGCAATTAAGAATCAATATGAGGCGCCCATACTGTCTGCTGTAAGCAACATTAAGGTTCTGCTTGATGACATCGATCAGGATATTCAAGACGCTTTCTTGCAAGAGAATCTGACTCTTAGTAGCCTATTGTCTGAAGCCAATCAGTCATACGACGCCCTGCTTGCCTATGTTACTAACACGCTGCAGGGGGGAGAGTCTACCGAAGTAGTATTCTTAGCATCTGACAGGCCCTCGCAAACTGTTTCTGGCTTTGGCCTTTTCGGATTGGGGCAGTTCCCATTGGATGACGAGAACATCTTCAAGCTCAGCTTTATCAATAGCTTGGTAGAGAATATTGGGGAAAGCGTGAGGCCCCTGCTTCAGCTTGACGCCGTAGATGTTAGCGACGTCATCTCTAATTTCAGGCTATCAAACGCAGAGTTGCGGCAGCAGGTTGATGTGTTGACCAATCAGGTTCAGAACCTTAGTGCCGCTCCTGTGGAGACTACTGGAGACACGTTTATTCCAGAGGTTACTACAAATCAGATCACTCAGGAAGCGCTTGCTACGTATGCTGGTTCTGACGGCGTGCTAACCCAAGAGGATATTGTTACACAACCTGAACTCACCGCACAGATTCAGCAGATCATTGAGCTGTATGGTAACACGACAGTCGCCAACACAGAAATCACAGAAGACTTAGTTATTTCAATCACAGGTGAGATAATCAAACAGATTGCGCAGGACTCTGGAGCGACATCGGACTCCTTTATCATCAGGGGTAACGACACCATTCCTACAGCAGATAATGAAGAGCTTCTCAAGAACATAGGTAACCTAATTAACCCATTGGATCTGGGTCTAGGCACGTTGCCAGACGGTGTGTTTGGTTCCGATGACATTTTGGATGTGCTCACCTCGTTTGGAAGCTCTGTTTTCTACGGTGTAGACCCTAGTGAATCTGGAGGTGCATCTGCCATTAAGAAAACCTATGAGCTATTCACCTCTAGTGATCCTTACGCACAATACTTCAGCGATTTGGCTGAGGGATTTGCAGGAGCAGGTGGGGCTAGTGCTGCTGGTATCACACAAGAAGTTATGACTGGCACACTGTGGTATGTGAATGGCCCTGCTGGTAACAACTCAGCAGCTACGGCAACCACGTACGCTGACTTGGAGGTTCAACACACAGACTACCCACCCCCCGCTCAGTACAGCGGAGGTGACCAGTACTCTTTCTCTGCTTTCTTCGACGAGGCAACATGGAATACTTTCTTTGGGGCGACTCTTTTACAACAGATTCAGAGAGGACCCCAAGATATTCTCGGACCCTATGGCTTTTGGTTTGCGAATCCTTCAAGAATCGGCGGTACCTATGTGTCTCAGTTTGGTATCCCTCTCTTTTCAAGGTTTGGAGAGCAGCTTACCTCTACACTTTCTCAAGAGCAGCTGCTGACAATTATTCAAAACGCTATCGCTAATAACCAAGTAGAATAATGCCGAATAGAACCTTTGCATTTTCACACCGAGGTGGGTATTGGAAGACGCGATATAGCTTCTTCAGCAATTGCTACGCCTACGTCAACAAGGTCCTCTTGAGTTTCCGTGTCACAATGGCGCCTACACAAAGGGATCCTGTGTGGAGACACAACCTAGGGGGCTTCACTAATTTCTATGGGGATCAAGGCGGAGCTGGATTTTCAGTCAGTTTCAATGCAAACCCCTCAGAAAATAAGATCCTGAAAAGTATTTCTGTTGAGGCAACCAACAACAGCAACCCTGCTTCGATTGTCGTGGCAAACAATAGCACAACTGATAATCAGTCAAAGGTGTCCCCCGTGATAGCTTTTGATGACAAGGGTGGTATTCTCTACGGCCATATTCAAGGGCAGAATATCAACACGAATGGCAATGTAAAGTACATGGGTACGTTGCTGGCAACTCAGGCTCAAGAAATTGTCTCCGTTGGCACTTCCATAGTTATACGGGCTCCTTTCCAATGGGCGAACGGAGGTGGCAGCAACGTCACTCAAGGCTCTAAATACGTGTGGTCTCCAGTAGGCAACGACCAGGTCTATGCTACTAGCCTGAATACCCCCATTGATCTGACTGATGACTACGGTTCTGTTCCTGACGCTGTTCAGTACAACGGGATGATTGACGACAACATAGCTGATTTTTCTTTTGGGTTTGCTGCTGATGCTATCTTACCTTTTCTTTCTAACCCCTTTGACTTCGACATGTATAGTGTTTCACCTAACATAACATACGGAGACATGCTAAAGGGTCAGTACGCTGACGCTGTTTTTACTTTTCCTGGACAAGATTGGGAGTTATTCTCCGTAAATCTAGAGTATGAGCCAACTACTTATGACCACAGCAAGGCTCCAAGAATGAGCGCTAGTAGGGGTAGTAGAAGGCGGCGTCGATAAAATTTGTAAATTCGCAAGACATGCCTATAGATCCCATTACTCTAAGCGCAATCATCAGTACTGCTGGCCAAGTCGGGGGTCAGGTTGCGTCCAACATCGGGAGTAAAAAACGAGAAGCAGAGTACAAAGCTAAAGCTGATGTAGAGCAGAAGAAGTTCGACTTAGCTCGTGAGCGCATTGCCAACATTGACTTCTCTCCAGGCAGCGGCATCTATGAGTTGGAGCAGCAGCGCAAACAGCAGGCTGAATTGCTTGGGTCTGAGGCCGACCGTCGCGGTGACGAGCGCGAGGCGCGTGCTCTTGCTGCACTCCAAGACTCCCCAAGACAAATGCAGGCCATTGCGCCCCGCATTATTTCTCAGTCTGAGGATGCTGCACAAAAAGCTGACCTGCAAGTTGGGCAGCTCAAGGTGGATGCTACGAAGGCTACCACTGCAGCTGAACAGGCGGCAGAGGATCAGGCCCGCAAGCGCGACATGATGCTAGACCAGCTGGACATGCAGCGTGCTGGTAAGTCTTTCGACACCTTTACTGAGGGGGCGTTCGGTGAGCGTGCCGCTAGAGCAGAGGGGAACAGGGCGTTGATTTCTGAGCTTGGGGAGACCGCTATTGCTGTTGGTGGTAACATCGCCAATGTCAAATCAGCTGAGGCAGCTAGGGACGCAGCCCTTGCAGCTTCACAGAACCAGCAGGGATTCTTTAGGTCTTTGCAGACCGATGAGACCCCTCAAACAGACCAAGCAGAGCCTTTTAGCTCACCTGTTACTGACGATTACGTTCGTGATCAAAGTGAAAGGCCAGGTACTTATGACTTCAGCGGGCCATATGTTGGTGATGATGGGTACAACCTTGACTTTGGACAGCCAGCAGAGGGTACGTTTAGCTCTGACGACACAGTCTTACCTGAGGAAGAGCCAGGCTTTGATCCGTATGATGTCATCTATGGGCGTCATGGCATGCTGATCGGTAAAGAAGGGGGGATTACAGAGGGGGAGTTTAGCCACAAGACCAACAAGAAGGCGGTCATCGATCAGGAGAGTGGAATAAAAGAAGCAGAGCTAACAGGTGGTGAGGGTATCGTCAACCCCGATCAGTTTAAGGACTTGATGTCTGTCAAAGAATTGCTCGATAAACTCTCAGCTAAGCCCTCTGCGCCAGCAGAAATCAAAAAGGCTGCTGAGCTCCTGAAGTTTCTTGAGGGCGAACAATTTCAAGACGCATGAGCGAACTCGGATTTACAGGTAAGATCCCAATCCCCAATCTCAAGCAGGTTGGAGACCTGTCAGGGGAGATCACGAAGCAGCAACAGATCCAGCTGCAGTCTGGTGCCTTGCGTGCCAAGCAGCAGAAGTCTAAGGCGGAGGCGCTCAAGAAGCTCCATGAGAATCAAGCCAAAGTCAAGGGTCAGCTAGGCGGGCTGTACGACAACGTACACGCGTTTGCCCTCCCGTTTGTAGAGGAGGCTGCCGAAAAACTAGAGCAGCAAGCCTTGATGTACATGCAGGTGGAGAACGGGGCTGAGATTTTCAAGCCGATGGTAGAAAACTTCAAGTCGAGTGTGACTCCTTACGTTACCAACGCAGATATGATGAAGAGTCGCGGTCAGCTCACCGCGATGATTGACCACAGTGGTGAGGAATACAAGGCGGCCAATAAAGAAGTGGGTAAGCTGTTCAATGTAGTGGCAAACGAGGACATGGTCTTCGCTGCAGACGATCACCAGTTCAAGAACCTGATGCAGGACACCCGACTAGAGTATGACAACGGTCGGTTTAAGATTGTCGGTAGGTACGTCGATAGAAAGTCAGGGAAGACAGACGACGAGATCACAGAGTTGTCGTTGGCCCCGATGTTCAACGATCCTACGGAGTATCAGTACGGTACGCAGCGAGCTAATGTCCTGAGCTTGCAGCAGATCGGAGAGGGAATCAAAGGCGAGGATACGTCTGCAGCTCAGAATTCAGGTTGGGATGCTAAAAGGGTGACAGAAAAGTATGCAAACCTGTACGAGAACTACGTTGACTTCGATGCTATGGCAGAGACAGACAACGACGAGTATGCGTTTAGGCTTGCTTCTTACTTTGCCACCAGACAAGACGTTATTGCTCGCAGCCCCCTCGCTCAAACCTTCAAGGACGACGAGCAGCTTCTAGAATACTACGAGCTAAACCCCCAAAAGAGAAAGAGCGGAGACGCTGCACTCTATGACTTGGTCAAGGATGCCATCAAAGAATCGTGGACTACGGCAACGCTGCCGCACACGAAGTGGGAGATCAAGGATAGCAAGTCTCGCGGTCAGGTCAAGCTCGATATCTTGAAGAATTCTGAGACTGCTACGCTGCCGATAAACGAGCTCCCGATTGATCCTCAAAAGAACAAGCCTGTAGAGGGTATTGTGATGAATACAGACGACCCAAAGAATCCAACGGTTCGCTCGGTGCTGTATCCGATTCAAGAGATCCCCAGTGCTCAAGCAGAGAACATCAAGGTTACGTACGTCAACCCCAAGTACTACGATGACATGCGTTTGTACTTGACCACACCGAACTCAGCAGGCAATCCGTACGCTACGATCAACGATTACGGCAAGATCGAGCTGGGTCTTCCAGAAAATCCCACCCAGCAGGATCGTCTTCAGGCAGGGGCCATTGCTGATATGATGCAAGAGGTTGACTTCCAAACTGAGTCTCCTGTTGATGGGATACGCGTGTACGAAAACAACCCAACCAAGTACGTCCTGTCTCTTGTTGATGGGCCTCAGCTGCTTATCGACCGAGACAATATCAATACCGCAGAGGACCAGATGATCAACGCCTCACTGAAAATCGGATTAGACAAAGCCAACCTCACTCTAGACGACTTGTGGAACGACGCTGTAAAGAAGTTTGGTGCCACACCCGCCACGCGCACAGACGCCTTCGGGCAACCCATTGAATAATGATTGGAGATCAAGGAGTAACGGGACCAGCAGTAACTCTGTCCCCCATCGAACAACTTCACGCTGATTATCAGGCGGCTGGCATTATCTCACAGGCCACTGACATTACTCAGTTTACGTCTGCCTCTCAGGAGCAGCAGGCTACGCTGCTGAAGCAAGGGAGAGAAAATAAAATTATTAGCGCAGCTACAACTGACGAACAGTTCTACTCTGCATGGGGTGGCGAGCCAGTAAAAAAAAAAGACGAGACCGTCCCACAGGTCCCCGAACCGGAATCCTTGCCTTTGGATGGGACGGATCCTTCTTTGGGTTCACCCTCGCCTACAGGTCCAAGCTCTGGCAGCTTGGCTTCAGCACCAAACCAGTATGATTTCAACCTCGACGCTCGGGAATTCTCGAGTCTCTACCAGTTCGGTGGGCTAGACGCACTGGAAAAAGACCTGTCCCCCCACATAGGTCTGATGGGGAACGATGTCAACATCGTTGCCGAGCACCTGCAAGAGGGACTGCAGGGGTCCATGCTGAACAGCGTGTACAGCAAGGTGGCCAAGGATATCGCAGGCAACGACGCCCTCATGAAAGAGATGGGGATCGATGTGGCCGAGACCAGAACGAACTACGGTACGGGACTGGTGCCTGGGGTGATGGGCACTTCCACCCCCAAGCCTAGAGAGACTGTTATCAGGGAGAGAGAGATTGCCCTGAACAGACACTTCACCAAGTTGGTGTACGACCGCATGGGGCAGGACCTCCTGAACCGCATGCCAGAGGAAATGAAGAACGATCCTGAGGCGCTGAAGAATCTCGAGCAGTCTATGCTGCAGGAGTACGGCGCCATGATCGATCTTACTGGTGAAGGTCAGGTGGGCAACAAGCCGCTGCTCAGTTTCGATGGCTTTGATATCGTTCGTTCTGGTGCGGGCCCCATGCCTGTTCCTAAATTTTCTGGATATCTAGCAGACCGATGGAAGGCAGGGAAAGTGGATATGATCAACGGATTTGCCTACGCCATGACGGGATTCAGGGGGGGCGAAGAAATTGTTGAACGCAGAGAAGAAGCAGAACAGATCCGTGCAGAGACCTTGCAGTTCGTAGACGGGATGACCAGCGGAAATCTTGGCAACGGAATGGCTCAGCTATTTGGCAATGTCGCGGAGGCTGGACCGAACTTGTCCGTCATGCTACCTGTCGGTGTAGCTACAGGGGGATTGGGTTTGGGTCCTCTATCTACTGCGGCTTTGATTGGATTGGAGAACGCAACCGTAGCTACGTTCCAAGAGTCCGCACGCATGTCAGACAATCCTGCGTGGAATCTGTACATCAAGGACGGGCAGAGCTACAGTTATGGTCAGGCTATGGAAGCTGTCGGTGGTGACTCCGAAAGGTTGATGTCTGAGTTCACGGTGGACGATAACTTCTGGGGGAAGGCAGGGTATCTCAGCAACGTGGCGGGGGGGTCCTTTGTCGCAGACGGGTTCTCTACGTTTGCGTTCATGCGTGCCCTGCGTCAGGTCCCAATGCCTGGACTGAAAGAGGGGGCTCGAGATTTGGATGTCTGGCTGAGGTACAACTTCGCAAACACTGGGCTGTCAGTCGGTGTGGGTGGAACTACGGGGTCACTCGTTGCCATGAAGCAATACATGGCGGCCAAGGATGCTGTTGGTGAAGAGTACACATGGGAAGAAGTGAGGGAGGTCGGGTACGACATGGCCCTTACTGGTGCTACGTTGGGTGGCGGATTGGCTGCAACGGGCGGACTGCTAAACCTTGCCGTAGCACGTGACCCTGTGGGACACAATGGTGGTGGCCTTCGCTTTACGCTTGAAGAGAACAGGCTGCTGGCGGCTCTTTCGGAAGCTGAGAGTCCAGAGATGCAGCAGATGCTGAACCAGCAGTACAGTGATTTGCTGTTGGCTCGCAACCAGCAGATGCTGAACGACGAGGACTACTACAACCAGATGTCAGACACAGACATCGAGAAGGTCTACGAGATTTCGCTGGAGCAGAACAGACTGTACCGCGCCATGATGCGGGGCAAGGAGGGGAGCGATGAGGTTAAGGCTATGGCTTCTCGCTTCGACGAGCTTCAGGACCAGCGCCTCGACATTGAGTCTGTGTACGATGCTCAACGTCCGTATGCTGAGGAGATAGTATACGATCAAGTAGACGGTATCGGACAGGTCGGTATCCTCACCCCGAAGTACAAGGCCGACGACCCCAATGACCCCGACAATGTCTTGGTCAGGATGCGCCCCGAAGGATCCAAGTTCGTTAGGATCAAGGAGGACATCAAGGCAAACAAGATGTACGAGAATCTCGTCGATAGCTTTGAGCTACTTCGTAAGTGGCAGCGTGCGGTTGAGAAGCAACAGCCAGGTGGGGTTGAGGGAAGGCGTGTGTCAGAGGAAGCTGACATCGACGTGAGACTACGCTTGTTTGAGCCGCGCACGGCACAGCGCCTGAAGGATGCGGCCAAGCTCAGGAAGGATTCTGGACTTCTCAAGAAGATTGGTGAGGTCACAATGACTGACGAGCTCTCTGCTCTCCTGCCAGAGGGTATGACCAAAGACAACGTCGGG
>Ga0070750_10001370_pt1 | contig 13591 bp, 14 predicted proteins | sample VirMetDEL_Nov_24_FD_77013 | JGI IMG/M metagenome (GOLD analysis project Ga0070750, IMG submission 77013) | Aqueous microbial communities from the Delaware River and Bay under freshwater to marine salinity gradient to study organic matter... | ecosystem: Environmental > Aquatic > Marine >...
ATCTATGGCTTTGAATGGATTAAAGGAAGCATTTAGAACAACGGATACAGGAGTTGCTAGTGTTCGCTCAATATTAGCACAGTATGGAAGTAGTGATGTGTTGCAATCTACATATCTTCCTTTACTAGAGAAAATTGACCAATATCATGACATGATGAAGCAAATGGAAGTATCACTAACTGCAATAATTCAAAATGCTAAAACTCAAGCCTTAATGAATAATGATCCGGCAAATACTGTTGGCCCACAAGGTAACGCAGATATGGCTAATTTAATGGGCGGCGGAATGGGAGGTAACTTCTAATGTCCGATGTGGAAACAGAAGATGCTATGGCTTTGGCTAAAGAACTGTTAGAAGAAGCGAAAATCCTCAAAGAACGAATTGAAAATTTGGAAAGAGAAAATTCTGATTTAAGAAAATCTGGTGAAGATATTACTCTAATGATGAAGAAGCAAGGATGGCAAACATTTGCAACTCCTCATGCTTCAGAAACATTTGACCCATTGAATAGAACTATGGAAGATTCATTTAATTCAGTAGGCCCATTTACAGGTAGTGGAGATATGATTACCAAATCCCGTCATGATGAATTACAAGAATGGCAAGACGCAGAAAGGGAGATGAGGCAATGAGTTTTGAACAAGCGTGGAGTCTTGTTAAAGAGATGGATGGACACGAAGATTCAACAGGCGGGCCTATTGATTTAGAAGAAATGTTTGAAATGTTCATTATGGATTCAGGGCATAATGCTATGACTATGGAGGAAGCAGTTGAAGCAGTAAGAAACTTTGTTGAATATGGTAATGAAGTCATGCCTTCGGTTAAAATAGTGGCAGACAGATTAAACATTAAAGGTAAAGATTTAATGAGAGCATATACGGAGGCATATAGATGAAATATTTTGACCCAATGAAAGAAACACCAGAAGGCGAACTTTTGAGATTACTCAAGAGTATCGAAGAATCACTAGGGATAAAGAAGAATACCGAATGTATGGGGTGTAAGAGTTCTGACCAAGATGGTTGTGAAGAATGTAATCCAATCAAGAAGGCTGACATGGATGAAAAGAACAAATACTCTCAAAAACATTTTGGATGCAATTATTCCGAGTGTTCAGAAAAGCAAAAAGCACAATGCGATAAGCATTGCGGTAAACTTACCGATTTGAAAAAATACCAAGTAGAACCTGATGGCACATCAACAGTTCCTTCTTTTATGGAAGTATCCGGTTCAGAAAAAATAAGAGCACATGGTTTTGGAACAAATCAAACAATCCCAAATATGAATGACGGCAAAGCAAGAAGTCCGATTAGTGAAGTTTTCAAAATGCCCGCAGTTGCACAAACAGGATATGATACAAATTCTTCTTCATTACATATGCACTATAATGACGGCGGCACAGGCGGGTCTATGTATCGAGATAAGATAGAAGAATCTATGATGACCATTAAAAAGCAATCAACTCACGGCCAATTAGGATTAATTGAGGAAATTGCGGGATTAATTGAGCAAGTCTATGCCCGCCTATAAGGGGGGATAGAATGTCAGATGAGAAATTAAGATTACGAACTGACGTAATTGTTTCATGTATCAACGGAAGGAATCCTCCTGTATCGGATTTTGTAAAAGCATTAGAGAATGAAGAAATTACTGATAGAGATAAAATGGCTTTATTGCCTGTCAGTGAACCTGCACAATATGCAATGAGAGATTTAGAAGCCCCATTGCCTCCTTCTGAAATGGTTATACCTACATATCAATCATATTTAGCAGGACATTCTAAATTATCATCATCATATGCAACAGATTGGCCTACTGCTGATGCAGAAAATAATCTATTTGGAGAACATCATCCATTAGGATTGAAGTCAAACTCATTTCCATTACTTAGAGGATCTGAATATGGAGAGCCGCATTATGTTGACCACTTGTTTGATTTTATAGACCACATTGCTGAAAATCACGCTGAAGGAGAAAGACAAAACAAATATAATCCGATGCAAGCAAAAATTATGGGGCAACCTCAAAGGAGTATATTAGATTTGTATAACAAAGATAAGGCCACAGCAATTAATTCTGGCATGACTGAGGAAGAATGGACTAAATCAAAAAGAGAAACTTTGACTAATAGATTTGGGATGCTTCCTTACTTTTTTGGTTTAGAATGGATTTCCGAAGACCAAACGGAAGCATTTATGAATATTCTATCTAAGTTAGGAAGTACCGAAAGTCTTGATTCTCCAGATGCAAAGAGATTACTTAATTCATTTCAAGCAAAATCAGGAATTACATGGGATAGAGCAATACGAAGTTGGAGAGATAGATTTACTCCTATGAAAGCATGGTGGATGAGAGCAAGTGATAGACATGGCCCTACTTCTTCGGGTGAAGATTTCTTTCACTCTCCGTTTATCAATGATGAAGAAGCACATAATTATCATTGGTGGCAACCCTTTCAATATTCAGGAGGAGTTGGTAGAGATGAGAAATCTTTGCATGATTTATTAAATCAATCATATCCAAAGATATTCAATGATTCTTGGTTAAATGATTATCTTACAAGTTCTGTTCCTATACAAGGAAATCATATGTTAAATGGTTCACATTTCCCTCAATCATCAAATGCAGTATCAAATGACCCTGTTTTATCTTCACATATATCGCCTATGCTTTCTGATGATGTAAGTTATGACAGAAGAAGGGCTAGTGCAAACCATGCTTTAACCGGAGATCATAGGCATCCTTCAGAAATAGAAGGCATGGGTGGCCGTACACTTCTTCCTCCTGAAGCATTTATGACAAGTCGCTTAGGTCGTTCAATGATTCAGATATCTGATATGGGTAGACCAAGAGTAGGGCCATATAGACAAGAACATCCCAATTCAAACGAGGCATATCATAGAATACATAATCAGCATTATTTGAATTCTGAAGATGCTATGCTTTCTACAATGCTTAATCTATCAATGAATGCAAATGCGGCAAACGGAGGTAATGATTTGTTTAGTAGCATGGGAACAGACAGGAATGCTAACGCTATTGCAAGAGGAAATATAGGTCAACTAATGGCCGCAGCAAATTATAAACTATTAAGAGGAACAGGAGTTACTGATAGACAATTTAACATCCCTAATTACACCCAAGGTATGCCAAATATGGGCAAAGGAGTATTTGGGCCTGTTCATCCAAATTCACAAGCAGTTATTCCTCCATTAGGAAATCATGGTAATAATGATGCATGGGGTCATGAAATGCCCGCTACATTAGGATGGAAATGGAATAGAGATGCTAATGATATAGAATTTTCAATAAGAGATAAACCATTTAATATACTACAAAGAACTCCTCACGAAGGTTTGGTTTCTGCAATTAACCCTAGTTGGAAAAGTCAACCAATAAATTCTAAAACGAAAGAAATAAACGCTTTTGCTACTAATCCATTAACAGGATATCCTGCTTTACATATGTTGCATAAATCTGATGATTATGAACCAACAGGTATTTTTGAATCATTAATAGAACCTGCACATGTAGTTCATGATTTAGATGATATGGACACACTAAAAGGATTTAGTGGAGAATGGATTGTTCAAAAGAAGCCAAAAGGAAAACATGTTTTAGTCAAAAAGAAAGGCAAGAGTGTAGAACCAATGAGTTTGCCAAGTAAAGTAAAAAAATCTCTAAAGGATTCAATCAAAGGAGATGTTATTTTTGATGCATATCTCAAAGGAGATGTATTAACGGTTGTAGATTTACTATTGCATAAAGGAACTGATATGCATTTAGAACCATTATCTGATAGAGTAAATGTGTTAAGAACATTATATGCTACTAATGATAATTTACATTTCCCCTCTCCTAATTCATGTGTAAACACAGATCAAGAGGGGCTAATGAAAACTGTTGCTTTCTTAGATAAATCAGATTTATTAATTCGTGATGCACATTCTACTTTTATGAAAGGGAATGAAGTTCATCCAAAATGGGTATTATATCCTCAAGATGAAATTAGTAAATCAATGCCATTGCCTCCTCTTCCAGAATTGAGTGTAAAAGGAACAGATGTTATACTTGAATATCCATCTATTTTGCATCCTGTAATAATAAAAACGGATAAAGATGAAAATGGAAGATTTATTGTTGATTATGAAGGACTTCCTCATTTAATAAAACATGCTAAATCACAAATAGATTTGTGGAATCCTGTTGTCGCATTACATATAGATGAATCAAATGATGCACTTATTCATATTCCATCTTATTCTCCTCGACCAATTTTCAAAGGATTAGATAAAGCCCCTCAAGTAATAACCGAGGAAGAAGAAAATGATAAAGATTCTATTCCAAACATAATGAGACATGCACGTAAAACAATAATGAGAGAAGAAGTATCTTTACCTGATAAGAAATTAATATCTATGGTAGATGGCTTAACTTCTAAAATACTTGATAATTATGCAGGAGAATACGGTCTTGAAAGAACTGATGATGGCAAATGGACAGTAAATGAGGCCATTGATGACGATATAGCAGAAAAGTTTGCTTTCCCTCGCATGAATAGAGCATCGGCAGACGGAGGAGCATGGGCAGGAATGCAAGCCGATATTACTGCACCCACTGGCCCAACTGAAATATCAGAAGAAGAAAACACTACTTTTGGTAGTCCAAAATTAAAAGATGAATTAGTAGATTCTAATCAAAATTTTAAACAGATGAAATTAATAGTAGGAGAGGGAGATAGTGAAGCAACAGTAGAAGTAACAGATGACAAAGCAGTTGTTAGATTTCCTCGCCATGAAAAGGGGCATGAAGAAAAAGAAAACGAGGTACTGCCCGTAAGTCGTGATGATGACATAGGATAATCCTGTCAGTCCTGTCATAGTCTTATTGATATACTATGGTTTTGAATAAGTCCCAATAATGGCATCGGCAGAAACAGTTGTACCTACTATTGGTTGGTCAGCATCAGGTGATGATTTTCTTATCAAAGAAGATAAAGGAAATGACCTTTATGTAGCAGGATATGCAAGTGTAGACATGGTGGACAAGCAGGGAGACAGAATACCTTCAGATGCATTAGGAAAGGCTTTTACCAACTTTATGTCAAATAAAGCATATAGAAATGTGCAATTAGCACATAGCGGCATACAAGTTGGAGAAGTCGTACCATCATATACAGATTCACAAGGCCGTGTTTGGAAATCAGAAGTTGACAATCATGGTTTATTTGTTGTTTGCAAAATAAGAAGCGACATACAAAAGGCAAGGGAAGTGCAAAAGCAAGTACGAGATGGAGATCTTCGTGCTTTTTCAATAGGAGGGCAAGCATTGTTCCGTGTATCAAAACATACACCGGAACATGGAAGCCACCGAGAGATTACGGATTTGGAGTTACACGAAATTACTTTGTGTAAAAAAGGAATAAACCCCGAAGCCCGTTATACAATCTTAAAAATGGATGATGAAGAAAAAGGAATGAGTAAAATGACAGACAGTGAAGCATTGAACGAAATAAGGAACAGCCTAAGTGGTATTTTGAAGCATATAGATGGTTCAGAAATTAGTAAAAAAGAAGAAAAGGGTGACGATAAAATGGATGCCAAAATGTATAATGAAGACAAAATGGATGATAAAGAAGAAGAAGACATGAAAAAATCCACAGAAGATGCATTGGCATACATTGACCAATTAGAAAAATTCGCACATGAGAAAGGAGTAGACTTAGATGGACTACGTTCTCACTTTGGTCTTGAGAAAGCATACATGGTAGGAGTAGACGGTGAAGGCGGTTACTCTCACAGAGGTATGGGAGATGAAATTGGAGCAGGAGAAGATGCAACAGAAGTAGCATATCCTGCTTTGGCTGCACCGGGCGGTAACAAATACGTTATCAAGAATGGTGGAGTTCCAAATATGGCATACAATGCTCCAAGTGGTAATAACAATGTTATCAAATCTGGAGAGATTACACAAGAAGGTCTTGAGAAAGGATATGCAGCGTATGCAGCATTAAGAGATGAAGAATCAATTAAATCACTTGTAAAATCAGAATGGGAATCCCGCTATGAAGCAGAAACTGCTAGAGCATTGGAAGTCCAAAAATCAAGAGATTATGGTGGACAAATTGCAACTCTAAAAGCAGAAATTGCAAATTTGAAATCTGAAAATTCAGAAATCCAAAAATCCGCATCTGTTGTACCAACAACAGACATTAGAGTTCCTTCAAATGAAGAGTTTGCCGCAATGGGAAGCGACTTAGACGGATGGAGAGCCGCAGAAGATTTGGCAAGGAGGGCTTTTAGAGGCGAATAATCGTCTTTCGGAGTTAATTAAAAAAAGGAAGTGAAATGAAATGAGTGGATCAAGAGGATATATTAGAACAATAGAAGACATGGAAAGGCTATACTATGGAGCAGGTGCAGGTGCTAACGCATGGGCATATTCCGGTACAGACCTTTTGAAGGCAGATTCGCCTTTAGTAAGCAGTACCACAGGTACTTATCAAGCAATATTTGGACGTAAAGTTTGGTCACAACTGAACCAAGAGTTCAATGCTTTCTCTATACTACCAAAGAAACCTTGGGAAAAGAGTGGTTGGAGAGTTGTAACTGCAAAGCCTGATACTACAAAGGGTGGCGGATTACCTGAAAATGGTACTCTACCAGAAACTACAAAGCCAACTTTTGCTGAAGTCAGCACAAAGCCAAAAACAGTTGCACATACTTTTGACTTGTCTGAAACTGCTATGTTCTTAGCAGACAAAGATGACGGTCTTGGAGATGCAAGAGCAGTTATGAAAATGGAAATGGCAAAACATCATGCAGAACACATCAATCAAATGTTATTAGAAGATGTAGATACAACCGCAGGAAATGATTTTGAATCAATTGACCGTTGTTTGTCTAGTTCTTTCACAGAATCAGCAACTGATTTCGTAACAGCAATCGCTGACCACAATCAATACAACATTACTCGTAATGGTGCAGGTGCAGGTTCAGCACAATGGTATGACGCAAATGTTGACGCAGGTTCAGCAGGTGCGGCTAGAGCATTAAGTCTAAACATACTTGATGGAATGTTCCGAAGTGTATGGGAGAAGGGTGGACAACCAAAGGTTATCCTAACTGGTTACGATACTCTTGAAAAAGTACAACAATTATTACAGCCTCAACAAAGATTTACAGAAATGAAGAGAGTTGTACCCGGAGTTAACGGAGTAAAGGGTGTACCCGGTATGGAAGCAGGTTTCGTAGTTGCTACATACAACGGAGTTCCACTAATTCCTTCCAAAGACGTTCACGCAGAATCAGGTGAATTATCAAGAATGTACTTCATGGATACAGATTACATGTACTTCTGTACTGCAAAACCTACTTTGTACCACGAATCCGGTATAGAGACAGGAGATCCTTTCGGAATCAACAGACTAGGTCAAATGGGTATGTTTCATACAATGGGAGAATTATGGCAATTATTCTACCGAGCACATGGAAAAGTGAGGGACATAGCCGCTTAAGTGGTCTGTTGGAGAAAAAATGAGGAAGTGAAATAAAATGGCAAATACAAATTTAACAGGAAATGGAACATTAGTATTCGATAGCCGTCTATGGGGCGGTGTCGGAGAGGCAGATACAAATTGGCTACAAAGCCCAATTGGAAGTAACAGTGTTACTGGTACTATTAGTATGGCAGTTGTAGATGTAGTAATTACAGATGGAGATGCACCAGCAGCATATGACTTAGCATTATCCACAAATGCAGTAACAGGTTCAGAATTAGTAGGAATACTAAGTCTACACAATGTAACTACTGCGGCAGGAAACGACTTCCCTGTGGCAGGTAATCTATCCACAACAACTTTGCTCAAATTCACAGGAGCAGGGTCTGACGGCGATACTATTAGAATTACATTCTTGTACCGTTAAGGGGGTTAGCCTAATGGCTTTATCCCTTAAGTATGTAGGTGCAAGACCGTACACCGAGTTGAAACTTTCTGGAGTGGTGTACGGCTTTAGCCGAGGCGTAGTTCGTGATGACGTACCTGAAGAGTTCATAACAAGCAAAATAGCCCCTATGATCGCCAATGGTGGCGGTGCATGGGTTATCCTTGATGATAAAGAATCAAAGATGTTGGAAGCAGTAAAAGAAGCACCTGCTAAAAAAGAAGCACCTGCTAAAAGGGAGAAGAAAGTATCTACTCCTGAAGTAGTTGCTTTAGTTGATTCTGATTCTCTATTAGAAGAACAAGGGTTTAGTTCTAAATTAACAAGGGCGAAAATGATGGCATGGTGTTCTGAGAGAGGAATTGCAACATCTAATACTTCGACCAAAGCATCTATGACTGAACTTGCCCGCCAATATATTGCGGGGAATAACTAATGGTAGATAATGCTACAAACATAGATGATGGCGAAGGTCGTTATGCAAGTAGAGTTAGAGTAAATAGAAAAGTAATTACTCTTACTGCTGATAGCACTAATTCTATATCAACTACCGAACAAATAAATGGTAAGATTGCAAGATTGATATTAGATGCTAGTAGATTAACATGTAATGCTAACGCAGGAACTACCGGATCATTAGAGATTTCTATGGATATGGAAGATACCGCAGGAACTCCTGTTGAGTATCTTTACTGTGATGCTATTGGTAACTTTGATGTTCGTACTGCGGTAACTTCTGCTTATCATTTTCAAACTTCTGAAGGAGGAAACTTGAATGCAGATGGTAGTAACAATAGTGGATTACATTTTTCTGTTACCGCACCATCTAATGCAACATCTGGCGGGACAACCATTGATGAAGCAGCAGCATGGAGTGGCCTTGTTTGTGGAGCAGTTAAATTCACTTTAAAGACTTCTAATGGCACTTTTTCTGCCGGAACTGCTAGAGTTGTAGTTATTTACGAATAATTGAAAAAAAATAATTGTTATATAGGATTGCATAGAAGGTGTAATACATATGGCACTCACCGTAACGAAACTTGGAAGAACAAATGTAAGCGGCAACAGATTATCTGTTGCACTGAAAGTAGTACCTGATGATAGTTGGTTAGCCGCAGGTGAAGCATTAGATTTACCTGCTGAAACAGGAATAGGAAATATAGAAACCGTTCACATAGATTCAGACATAGGAGGATACCTATGGAATTATGATAGATCTGCAAAGAAATTATTTGCATACTACTTTGACTATGATGCGGGTGCTGATGGTGCAGCAATTGCAGTAGCAGATGTAGTTGATTTATCGGGTCAAACTCTTTACATCACAGTAACAGGTGGACGAGCCTAATCAGGGGCTTGTTAAATGCCATCATTAGAATTAGATGAACTTTGCTTTGAAGAAGCACATGAGATAGAGCGTAGGCGTAAGTCTCGTATGATGGAAATAGCAACTGATGAAGGTCAGATTGCAGAAGGCGATTCTCCATTTAGCAGGGAGAATCTTGCAAAGGCTGAAACAATACACATGAAATTAAGAGGAAGGGAAAGGTTTGATATTCAAAACATTACTTCAGGTACAAGATGCACTTCTTGCGGCCTCTTGCATTTCTGTTGGACACCAAGATGTGCAGGGTGTGGAGATGACATGGATTATAATTTAGGGAGGCATAGTTAATGGATGAAGCATGGGAAATAGCAAAAGCAACGGTATATTGTTCATCATGCGATAGTGTATTAGATACACGCTTTGATGCATGTCCTCGTACAGAAATGGCAGGTATGCCTCTTCCTGCAAGAACATGTCCAAGATTAAGAAATCAAACTAAAGCATTAAGAAGGATGTCAAGAAAAAGAGTGTGAGGGGATGAGAAGTAATGCCAAGAGTATTTTCACCGGGGCATAGACCTGACCAACCTCTTTATCCCGAAGAATTAGTATATACTACTGTGGCTAAAGTAGAATCATATCTTCAACTTCCCGAAGCAAAGCCTACTGCAATAGTAGACAGTACAACAGTAGATAGCGGCACAATCCGCATACCTATATCTGGTGCTGATTACAGAAGATGGGGGTTTGCAACAGGAGATACTATTACTCTTTATGATGACATTAGCCCATTAGGTAGTACCCTTACATTAACAGGTGCGGCTAATGCCGGTTCGGGAGGAGTTGTATGGTTACTAGCAGCCAATCCCGGTGTAACTTATACAAAAACAAACAATGGACAGGTTCAGCCTTCTTCTATTATATCTAGCAGTTCTCAAAGAGGAATTAGTAAATCTCAAGTAGAAGAATTAATTAAAAGAAGGCAAGATTACATAGATAGAGTTTGTAGGATTTCATGGCGACCACGTATTAAAGTAGATGAATATCAAAACTTTACTACTTTCAAACCATATCGCCGTAGATACTATACAGATTATGTAGGTGCAGTATATCTTAGAAATAGGCCAATACAAAGGATTCTTAGAATGGGCGTTTGGCAAGGAGATAGATACAGAGAATTAGCCAGTTCAAAATGTAAATTAATTGTTTCTAACCCACATTTATTACAAAGTGGAGATAAAATATATCTTTGCCCTAACATTGCCCATGTTGCTACATTGCCACAAGGTTCAACCTCTACAACTTGGTCTAAAGATTTTGGAGTTAAAACCATAGCAAGTGAAATTGGTAATCTTATTAATCAAGATAGTCATTCAGGCAAAGCAGCCATACAAATAGGTAGTATGACTGAAGGAGGAAGTGCATTGAATGTAAGTCATGAGTTTTTAGCAACTGCAAATAGTGATGAGGGAGATGGTTCAGTATTCATTAGTAGTATGCGTTCTACGGATGAAGGTGAAGATACTACAATAGCAGTAACTAATTTGAGTTCACTTACCTTTTCTTATTCAACAACTAATACTTCAACGGTTTCTTCAACAGGTTCAACATTTGTAGTAGCAGACGGTTCAGGATTTGTTCAAGGCATGGGGCTTTATTATTATGGTTCAGGAACTTCTATAAAAGTTGCTAGATGCTCAAGATCAGGAAACAACATTACAATATCTGATGACTTAAATGGTAATTTCCAATCAAATTTAGCAGAAGGAACAGTGGTTTCCCAAACAAGTCTTTCTAGTGATGCGACTGATGAACAAAGGCAAAAGGATTGGTGGTCAATGGAAGACAACGGTGCAATCATGTTTAATAATCAATATCCATTCTTTGAAAATCATAGCCTAAAAATATCTTATGTTTATGGAGAAAGATACCTTGACAAAGTTATTGAAGATGCATGTACTAAACTTGTTGCAATGGATATAATGCTAACAGATGATTATACTGCTATGTTCCCTGAAGGAACACAAAACATAGATTTAGCAGCAAAAACACAAAAGTTAGATGAAGAAGTAAAAAGAATGTTAATACCCTACCAAGAATCAATAATAGTAGCAGGGCCGGGTGGTTAATCTGTGTTTAAACTATATTCTGACGAAGCAAAGCGTTCTAAATTATTAGCATCTAAGACTAGAAGATTTGCAGAAATCATTCTCACTAGATATAATGCTATTTACAAACAAGAAAAAGAGCAATCTGAAGCAGATGGATTGAATTATAGTGAAGAAGAATTACAGAATAATACTTATTTGCAAATTCAACCAATGATTGAAGAACAGACAAGAATATTAAACGAGTATGTAAGCGGAAAATAAAGGAGGGAGAGTTATGGTAGATGCAATTGAAGCCCTGCGAAATATTCTTACCGCAAATTGGACTAAACCCCCAGAACCATCTATTGAAGATATTGCAGATTTAGACAAAGGAGATGCAAAAAGAGTAAGGCTACTTGATAATGACGTTATTCGTATTTTTGAAACTGCACATAATGAAGCACAGCCCGAATTATTGTACGATTATGTTAACGAACACATAAACATTACAATAGATATTAGAACTGCTCAAAGTAGAGAAAGACTATCGGAATTAAGAAATGAAGTAAGAAGAATTATTCATGGTTTTAGAAAAGGAGATGGTGTAAATTTTGATAGGGCTATTTTCAAGACTAGAACTGATTTATCTGATAGAAGTAAAAAATTATTTAGATATACAATGCAGTATGAAATAGTATCATTTAGTCTTTTAGCAAGTGCAGACGATGTAATTATTAATCCTTCATCAGGAGGTGGAGATGCATCTGGCTCATTTCAATCATATGATGGCGATCTTACTGCGATAGCAAACCTTACTCCGGCTGATGGCAAATTTATCATAGGTAATGGTACAACATGGATTACAACTTCAACTGTTGATATTAGTGCAAATACTAATTTAGTTGCCGGAACAGGTATTTCATTAACAGATGATACTTTGAATGTGGGTGGACTAACTGTTTCAGAATTGGCTGCAAATAGCATTCAATTAAGTTCAGAATCATTTGCAGATAATGATACTTCATTGATGACTTCTGCTGCAATTCAAGATAAGATACAAACAGAATTATCAACATTTACATCGGGTGTAGATTTAACTGCTGGAACAGGAATAATAATTCAAAATGAAACAAATACTGCAAGTGGAGATTATACCGCAACTATTACTCTTGACCTTCTTGATGAAGATAACTTTGCATCTGATTCTGCTACAAAAGCCGCATCACAACAATCAATTAAAGCGTATGTTACTGCACAGGTTGCTGCATTAGTAGATTCTGCTCCTGCTGCATTAGATACTCTTAATGAATTAGCAGCCGCAATAAATGATGATGCTTCTTTTACATCAACAATAACAACAAGTATAGGAACTAAATTAGCAAAGGCGAGTAATTTGTCTGATCTTGCTGATGTAAGTACCGCAAGGAGTAACTTAGGATTAGGTAGTATTGCACTCCTTAGTTCAATAGATATATCTTCTAATACAAATTTAGCCGTAGGTGCAGGTTTAACTTTATCTGGAGACACAATTAGTTCTGATTTAACTTACAGTAGCCTATCTAATGATAGAATATTAACGGCTGCTTCATCTACGTCATTTCAAGGAGAATCTAGTTTTACATATGATGGAACAATTCTTACACAAAGAGTCGCATCTGCAAATCCTAAATACATAATTCATGCAGATACTGATTCTAGTCCTAGCCCTATAATTGAAATGATGAGAGGAGCACACGACACATGGGGTAGTGGCGACAATTATCAAGATTGGAGAATAACAAATGAAAATGATTTGGTATTTGATTCAGGAACAAGTAGTGTATCAAGTGGAGCAGCCCAAGAGCGTTTGAAGATAGGTTCTACTGGTACATTAACAATCAACAATGCATATACTCTTCCATCTACTGATGGAACTGCAAACTATGTTCTCAAAACAAACGGTAGTGGAGTTTTATCATGGGCAGCAGATGGCAATACTGAATATAACGTAGGAGATGGAGGGCTAACTCAAAATAACTTTACAGATGCATTGAAGAGTAAATTGGATGCGATTGAAGCATCTGCAACGGCTGACCAAACTGCGGCAGAAATTAGAACTCTAGTTGAATCTGCTAGTGATTCTAATGTGTTTACAGATGCAGACCATTCTAAACTTAATGCAATAGAAGCAAGTGCTACTGCTGACCAAACTGCTAGTGAGATTACTGCATTGTTAAACGATATAGCATCAT
>Ga0070750_10001375_pt1 | contig 13566 bp, 24 predicted proteins | sample VirMetDEL_Nov_24_FD_77013 | JGI IMG/M metagenome (GOLD analysis project Ga0070750, IMG submission 77013) | Aqueous microbial communities from the Delaware River and Bay under freshwater to marine salinity gradient to study organic matter... | ecosystem: Environmental > Aquatic > Marine >...
AAAGACAATCAATCTATCATTTGTAGGAAGACCCGATGATCCAGAGATTCTAAATAACCACTACCAGATCCAATCCAGAGAATTCTGGGAGAAGATCAAGATGACCCGTGGGGCATTGAACAACTGGTATGCTGCTAATGCTAGAGGTTGGCACACCTTCTACTCACTAGATGTGGGAGATATTACAGATACAGTTCTTGCGGAACAAAATAAGGAGATTGAATTATGACTATTGGAATGAATAACTTGGGTAGGAATGGAAGGATTGGTAATCAACTATTTCAGTATGCTGCTCTTGTAGGTATTGCTAAGAATCGTGGGTTTGACTTCCGCATTCCTGAACATCAGGAACTCAGTAAGTGTTTTGAGATGCTGCACTGTGGTAACAGGTATGGATATATTGAAGGTAGTGAAGTAGAACTTCATGATTCTCATGAATTCTGTGAAGAACTTTATAATGAATGTCCTAATCATATTCATTTGAATGGATATTTTCAGAGTTATAAATACTTTGACCACGCACAGAGACTTCTAAAGTGGGACTTCCGATTCAAGAAAGAGATACTTGAGGAAGTTGAGGAACGATATGGTGACGTTCTAAAAGAAAAACCAGTAGCAATTATTGTAAGAGAATACAACGACCACTTCGATTATCCCGGTAGTAGTAATAATCACCGCAATCTACCCTGGGAATATTTTGAACGTGGTATCCAAATGCTAGGGTCAGATAGACCTTACATTATCTGTTCAAACAATCTAGAACTCTGCAAGAAGCAGAAAGTATTTCAAGGTGATAACTTTATCTTCAATGATATTGCTACAACGGTTGATAAGTCTCACTTCGACTTGTGTCTCATTTCAAAATGTACAGATTACATTATCTCTAACAGCACCTTTGCCTGGTGGGGAGCATATCTGAATAAGAATGAGAAGAGAGTGATTGCTCCTGATACTTGGTACGGTCCTGGTTTAGCACATATCAGTACACAAGATCTTTTACCCGAAGAATGGGAGGTTATCAAGTCATGACTGTCGCAATCAATTTAGCAAACCCTGGATTGGCAAATAGGATGAAGACATACCTGTCTTGTCTAACACGTTACGATGAAGTCAGAACACTCAAAGAACCCGATGCATTTTTATTCTCTTCTGTTGAAGTTGCTACTGCTGAAGAGAAGAAAACACTTCCAAGTTACGACAACTGGAGGTTTCATATTGAGGAAGATGAGCAGCAGTATCTAAAAGAATATGCTCATATTGACTTGCTCTATGATGAGACACCAGAATATTTCAAAGAAAAGTATCTTAATGCTATCAAGAGATTGAAAATCAATCCAGAGATACTTGGATATGTCAAGGATTTTGATAGAGAGAATGACTTGAGTAATGTAATTGGATTGCATATTAGGTCATGGTATTGCTCTAGAAATCTATGGCACAACAATAAACTATTTGAAGATGCTATCGACCAACTAGATAGTGATAAGAAGATTTTCTTATGTGGTGATAATGAAGATGTCCTGAAGCAGTTTCAAGATAGATATGGCGACAGGATCATTATTCATACACAAGAGAGATACAATCATCCACATCGGGCAGAGTCAGGGCATACAGATTCTTTTCAAACAAATGCAGATGCACTCTGTGACTTGTTGATTTTATCTAAGTGTGCTACTATTGTAGGGACGTATGCTTCTACATTTACAGAGGTTGCCTGGTGGTTAGGTGGATGTAAACCACAGGTTATTGTACCTGAACCGCCAAATGTTCCGCAAGAATTTAGAGAGAGGATTTTTAAGAGACTATGAAATCGTTAGTTACTGGTGGCGCTGGATTCATCGGCAGTCATATTGTTGATAAACTTCTTTCACTTGGTCATCAAGTTGTTGTTATTGATAACGAAAGTTCCGATGGTCATGATGAATACTATTGGAATGATGGTGCGACTAATTATTATTTTGATATTCGCGACTATGATGCTATTGCTCCTTGTTTTGCTGGAGTAAACAATGTGTATCATCTTGCTGCAAAGGCAAGTGTTCAGGCATCGATTGATGATCCACTGACTACTATGTCTACGCAGGTGATGGGTACTGCTAATGTATTAGAAGCTGCTAGACATCATGGTGTAGAGAAGTTTATCTACTCTTCTACGTCTGCCTGCTATGGTAATAACAATCCTATTCCCAATAATGAAACAATGCGTGAGGATCCTCTCAACGCATATGCTATTGGTAAATTGTCTGGTGAACAACTAGTCAAGGCATATCATGGGTTGTATGGTATGAAGACAGTAGCATTTAGATATACCAATGTATATGGTGAACGTGCCCGTCACGTAGGAACATATGCTCCTGCTGTGAGTAAGTTCTTGAAGATGAGAGCAGAGGGTGATGCCTTGACTATCTTTGGTGATGGTAAGCAACGCCGTGACTTCATTCATGTATCTGATGTAGTCAATGCGAATGCTGTTATTAGTTTTGAAGAGCTTGATAACTGGGGTGAAGTATACAACATTGGTTATGGTCAGAACTGGAGCATTCAAGAGATTGCTGATTCTATTTCTGAAGAACAGATTCATCTCTCTGGTAGACCTGGTGAGATGAGAGAAACCCTTGCTGATATTGGTAAGGCAAAAGCAGAACTGACCTGGAAACCTAAAGTAAATATCTTAGATTGGATTAAGAAGCAACCATGATTGACCTGAGTGAAGCAACTTTCATCATTCCTATTAGAATTGAATCACCTGATAGACTTCGTAATGTAATCACAACGACAGCATTCCTTTTAGAGAACTTCAAGACTAACATCATCATCAAAGAAGTTGATAGTCAGAATGTTTGGACAAGGGATGCTGTTCCTATTCTCAAGGACATCTTGAGTGTTCCTCTTGATGTAAATGTGATATTTGAATTGAGTCATGAACCTCTGTTTCATAGGCAGAAAGTTCTGAATGAAATGATTTATGATTCAAAGACTGAGATTGTAGTCAACTATGACTGTGATGCTATCTTACCTATCGAATCATACAAAGAAGCGTATGATATGATTATGAATCGACAGGCAGATGTTGTCTATCCATATGGTCAAGGGCAGTATCAGTACAGAGTATTTGCTGATGATGATACTGTATCTAAGTTTCTAGAAACGTATGACTATCAGCATCTGATTGATAAGTCAAAGAGACATGATTCTGACTTTGGTTGGGTACAGTTCTTCCGACGTGATGTATACATAGAGGGAGGCATGGAGAATGAAAACTTCAAAGCATATGCCCCAGAAGATAAAGAAAGATTTTACAGATACAATACCTTAGGTTATAGTGTAGGTAGGATCAACAGCGACATCTACCATCTGGAACATGCTAGGGGTGAAAACTCTTGGTTTAGTAATCCTCATATGCAATCCAATATGGCATTGTGGGATGTACTTAGTAAGATGAACAAAGATCAACTGAAAGAATATTATTCTAGACAACCCTATTTGAAAAAGTATAAATGAAAATTGCAGTTCTTGGTGCAGCAGGACAGATTGGTGCTTATCTAACAGAATATCTGGAGAAGAAAGGTCATACTGTTCATGCTATTGATAAGGTGATTGACCCTCATTGGCATGACCTTACTATGCCTAACAATGCTTATCTTACAGAGAAGATTATTGATTGTGACTTTGTATTCTTTCTTGCATTTGCTGTTGGTGGGTCTAGGTATCTGAAGAAGTATCAGCATACGTATGATTTCATCGCAGAGAATACAAAGATGATGGCACAAGTCTTTCAGGTGCTGAAAGATTTCAATAAGAAATTCATCTTTGCTTCATCTCAGATGAGTAATATGAGTTACTCTCCCTATGGTGTTACTAAAAGGATGGGTGAACTGTATACCAAAGCATTGAACGGACGTATCGTCAAGTTCTGGAATGTATATGGTGTAGAGAAAGATCCAGAGAAGTCACACGTTATTACTGACCTTATCCGTAAGGGGTTTGAAGAGACCAAAGTCACTATGTTGACTGATGGCACAGAAGAACGTCAATTCTTGTATGCAGAGGACTGCTGTGAGGCACTAGAGACCGTCATGGAATGCTATGATGACTTCAGTGTTGATGATCCATTGCACATCACATCCTTCCATTCAAATACAATCAAAGACATTGCTGCTATCATTCAGGGGCAGTTCCATATTCATGGAATGTATGATGTAGAGATTCTGCCTGGTGAAGGTAAGGATACTGTACAGATGGATAAGAAGAACCAAGCAGATACTTACATTACTAAGTGGTGGGTTCCAACTACTACTCCTGATGTAGGAATTAGAGAAGTATTCAATGAAATGAAAAAGGAGTATGTGAATGATTGACGATATTATTTCTACATGTATGACAGGTCAGAAAGATTCTGACCGTCACTTGATTACACTTTTTGCTATTGCTCTTGCATCAAAGGGCAAGACCTATGTTGAACTTGGTGTAAGAGAAGGTAATACAACTAAACCACTCCTTGATGCTGCTACATTGAACTGCGGTGAACTATGGTCTGTTGATATTCAAGACCCTGTGTACACTCCACCACTGGCACATAACCATCACTTTCATAAGCAAGATGCGTTAGAATTCTTGAGCAAGTGGCCTGCTGATAAGAAAATGGATGTTGTCTTTGTAGACGACTGGCATTCTTATGAGCATGTAAAACAAGAACTTGATTATCTTGATAGATACGTTGGACCTGGTAGTGTGATTCTTCTACATGATTTGATGTATGGAAACACTGAACCTTTCTATCATTGTGACCTTGCAAATGCAGGAGCACAGTGGGATAATGGAGGACCATATCGTGCTGTGGCAGAACTCAATCCACAGTTCTGGGAATGGTCTACACTTCCTTGGAATAATGGTCTGACTATTCTACGGAAAAAATACAGCAACCGATACTTCACCCGATGATTACACTTGACTACCTTGGTAAGATGGGACAACTGGGCAACCAGATGTTTCAGTATGCTGCTCTAAAGGGCATTGCAAATCATAAGGGTTATGACTATGGTATCCCAAACCATAGTGAAGTCTTTGATGATGGTATTGGAAACAGACTTCGTATTGAACTATTTGAGTGTTTTGATCTAGATGTACCTACATTCAACGCAAGACAATCTCAGGTAGTGCAGGAGTCTGGGTTTGAATTTGATGAGAACCTATTCAATAACTGTCCAGACAGTGTAAGTCTTGTTGGTTATTTTCAGACTGATAGATACTTTGATCACATTGCTGATGAGATCAGAGAGGACTTCACCTTCAATAAATCTATCAGAGATGAGTGTAAACCAATTGTTGATGAGGTGCTAGATGAAAAACCTATTGCACTTCATATTCGTAGAGGAGATTTTCTAATCAACTCTGGTAATCATCATAATCTTGGTTTAGATTATTATGAAGAAGCACTGAGTAAGTTTGATTCGGACAGAGAGGTTGCTGTATTCAGTGATGATCCGTTCTGGGTTGCTAGTCAAGAACTATTCAAACCAGATAGATTCCTCCTGTCTGAAACAGGTAGGTCACACCATGATCTATACTTGATGACTCAGTGTAGTGACTTTATCATTGCTAACTCTACATTCTCCTGGTGGGGTGCTTGGTTAGCAAACAAAGGTAGAGTCATTGCTCCATCAACTTGGTTCGGACCTAACAACGCACACCTAAACATCAAAGACTTATACTGTAAACACTGGGAGATTTGTAATGGATAAGAACAAGTCAACATTCAAACTTAGAGGCATTGGTCCTATCTATTACTTGAACCTTGATGGGCAACCTGAGAGGCGTCAGTATATGGAGGACCAGTTCAAGTATTGGGAGATCGAAAACTACGAACGCATCTCTGCTTATGACGGTCGGGATTCTGACCTAAGCGAGATCATCAAGGGTCGATATCCTGATATGATGAGTGGAGGGGAGATTGGTTGCACCACTTCCCATCTGAAGGCACTCAAGTATTACCTTGAGACTTCTGATAGTCCTTATGCTATAATCATGGAGGATGATTGCAGTCTCGATAATGTGAAGTTCTGGAACTTTTCATGGCTTGACTTTTACGGCAACTTCCCTTATGATTGGGACTTGGTACAGATTTCAATCATTTGTACCGGAGACATTCACGTCAAACTACATCGTAGGTTCGTGAATGATTTCTCCACTGCCTGTTATGTAATCAACAGGCACTATGCAGAGAAGTTGGTAAGACTTCATTGCAGGGGTGATAAGTACAAACTGGACAACGGTGTCAAACCACGACCAGTTGCTGATGATCTCATCTACAACGCTGGTGTTTCCTATGCCATTCCCCTGCTATTGTATAGAACTGAGTTAGGTTCTAGTATTCATCCTGAGCATGTGGATGTATTTCACAAGAAGAACTATGAGGTCCAGTCAAATTACTGGTCAAACATGGGTGCTCAGGTTGACATTCGTGACTGGATGAACTATGATCCTTATCTGGGCAGGGTCACCGAACCCTCCCAAGTACCCCCACCGCCACCCACTTATGAGGCGGAAACCCCTAAAGGGTAGGTATACTAAATAATGAAGCAATTGGCACTGTGCCAGTTACGATAAGACGAATGCCCCAACTACTTGCACTAGTCTTTGTCATACACAGTCTCTTGTCGAGAGACTTATCATCTGCGGGTAACCATTCCGCAAGTAAACTAAGAGGTATCTAAAATGATCAAATCTGTATTCGCAGCTGGTGCTGCACTTTCCCTGTCCGCTGGCGCTGCTGTTGCTGGTCCCTACGTTAACGTCGAGACCAATGCAGGTTGGGTTGGCGATGACTACACCGCTGCAACGACAGACATCCATGTAGGCTACGAAGGTCCTATTGGTGAGTCTGCTTCCTACTACGTCCAAGCAGGTCCTGCAGTCGTCGCTGTTGACGGCGAAGACACCGAGACTCAATTCTCTGGTAAGGCAGGCGTTGGCGTCGAAGTTGCTGACGGTCTGGGCGTCTATGGTGAGGTCTCCTTCCTGACTGCTGACGACGATGATGACTTCGGTCTGGGTGGTAAGCTGGGCGTCAAGTACAGCTTCTGATAACCCTATCATAACTAAATCAGGACCTCCTAACGGGGGTCTTTTTTTGTGGTTAAAAATAAATTAAGTATCCCTATATACCAAGGTTTATCTAACAAACAGATGAAACTCAAAGCATTTTTCGTTGCTACATTGACTGCACCCGCTCTTATTGCTTGTGGTGCTGAGGAAAAGAAAGGTACATTCAAACTGAATGCAGCAGGTGCTACGTTCCCTGCTCCTCTTTATAATTCTTGGTTACAAGACTTTGCCAAGGAGACTGGTAATCAAGTAAACTATCAAGCAGTTGGTAGTGGTTCTGGTGTCCGTCAGTTCATTCGTGAAACTATTGACTTTGGTGCTAGTGATGGTGCTGTAAGTGATAAGAAGCAGAAGATTCCCATGATTCATGTTCCTATGACTGGTGGTGCTATCGTTCCTGCTTACAACTATCCTGGTTGTGATGCTGAAATGACTCAGACTGAACTTGCTGATGTATTCCTTGGTAAGATTGATGACTGGTCATACTTCGGTTGTGATCCAAAACGTATTCTGACTGTCCATCGTGCTGATGGTTCTGGTACTACCAAAGGTTTCACTAATTCCCTGTCTGCATTCTCTCCAGAGTGGAAGAAGACTGTGGGCACAGGTAAATCAGTGAAGTGGCCTGTTGGTGTTGGTGGTAAAGGTAACTCTGGTGTTGCTGCCACGATTAAGAATCAACCTGGTGCTATTGGTTATCTGAATTATGGTTATGTGAAAAATGATGGATTCCAACAGGTTTCTATTCAGAACAAGGCAGGTAAGTTTGTCAAGGCAAGTGCTGAGACTTCTGCTGCTGGTCTGAGTCAGATTGTTCTGGATGACCAACTGCGTGGTGCTGATGCTAACCCTGCTGGTGATAATGCCTATCCTATCGTTTCTCTGACCTGGATTCTGGCGTACCCTGAGTCCAAAGAAGGTGTGAAGGAGACGCTTCGCTACATGCTGAGTGAGGAATCCCAAGCAAAGTCTGATGCACTTGGGTATGTACCGCTACCAGAAAACCTACGACAGAAGGCACTTGCTGCTGTAGACAGTATCAAATGAGACATAGGACCTCTTGACGGGGTCCTTTTTTTACTATATAATATGTAAAGTTTCATAACAATAGGTAAATGACTGTAACAACGAACGAACTTGGGCAACAGAATCTGTTTGCCAAGGAACCTCAGATGTACATTGATAAGACCGAAGCAGAACGTTATGGCTATGAGACATATGCCGAGAGAGCAGAGAAGTTAAATGGACGCACTGCTATGCTTGGATTTGTTGCTGCTGTCGTCTCTTATGCTTTTAGTGGTAGTGTATTTTTCTTTGGAGCTTTCGGGTTCTGATGATTGAACTACTTACTTATTATGTGATTGTCTCCGTTGTATTCATCGGAGCACCGGGCGTATTCTTTTATATTGTATTCATGCCTGCCCTTCAGAACACGAAGGGTAGAATGGTTGGATACAAAGACCACAAAACATATGGTGATTCCTCAATCTATGAGAATACACCAGGCGACCAAACAAAATTTTATCTTACTTTAGGAGAACAGACATGAACGAAAGAGCAGAACGCATCAACGGTTGGGCAGCAATGATCGGTGTCATTGCAGCAATGGGTAGTTATGCAGTCAGTGGACAAATCATCCCTGGTATTTGGTGATGTTAGTCTTATCAATGACGCTGATGGGAGCATTCGTTTTGATGGCAGTGCTCACTGAGAGTAATGTTGATGATGATGATGACTTTGGTGGCGGGATGATGCAACCCGTTTACAATCCCAATTAAACATATATAAAGGAGGCTTGACAGTCTCCTTTTTGTATGTTAGTATCTGGGCTACCTTTATGAGGAATATGATTCTAAACACGATTAGTATTGGTTTGCTTGCATCGATTCCTGTAGCGTCTGGAATCAACTGGTTGAATAATAAACCAGATGTAGTAGAGTCAGAACCAACACCACCTTCCCCTGTAGTTGAGATAGCAGTTGAACCTCCAAAGACATGGACCTGCCCTGACTGCACACCGGAAGAACAATACGTTCTCAAAGAGTTACAAAGTGGTACAAAAATCACAGATAGGAATGCCCTTGCAACGATCATGGGCAACATTAAACAGGAAAGTAAGTTTGTTGCCAATGTATGTGAGGGAGGTGCTAGAGTTCCTTACAGTGATTGCCATCGGGGTGGGTACGGACTTATTCAGTGGACCACTACGGGTCGTTATCTGGGGTTAGGTTACTTTGCTAACAAGTTTGGATGTGATCCTAGCACCCTTGAATGTCAGACTCGTTATATGATCAACGAAGATATCTTTCAAAAAGTTCTTCCTGATTTTGAAGGAAGTGGGCAGACAGTTGCACAATACATGGTTCCCGCTTATTATTGGTTAGGTTGGGGCATTCGCGGACCACGCGATACCTATGCTTACACCTACACAAAACAGATGGTACTTTCATGACTTATCCAGCACCCAAGTTTCTCAAAGATGATCCCTGGTTTGGACCAGCACACTATAGTGAGAAGCAACTCTCACTTATGCAGAAGCAAATGTATAAGGAAGAGATGGAAAAGAAATGTCTGTCATATACCGCGCCAGGTTGTGAAGGAAAGTTTGACACTATCCATGAATTGATGTATGCTGTGTCTACCATGTCGGGTAAGACAACATTGCAGTTGAATCCGATTGGTGGATCAGAAAACTTCCAAGGTGGTTCGGAGAACTTTCATGAGCGATGATTGGCGTTATAGTGACCAAAAGATGAAAACAAGACAACAGGCATTGACCATCTTGCTTTCAAAATATGGAGGTGAATTAGACAAGTCTAGGAAATCTAAATATACTTGTCAATCCATTTATGAGTGTGCTCACGACTGGGTCTCTCAGGGCAATGTAAGTTGCAATGGAATCACAAAATACTATGAGGCGTATTATGCAAAAGATTTTTAATCTGATGGCATTGTTCTCGTTCTTAGTATCAGGTGCTAGTCTTGCTGGTGCATGGTATCTCTATAAGAATGCAGATGTCATGATCGAAGAGGCAAGAGAGAAAGTAATTAAAGAAGTTGCTGAGGCACTACCAAAGATTGTAGAAGAAATGATGCCTGAGATGCCAGAAGTACCTGAAATTCCTTCTGCTACTGGTGGCGCTATTCCTCCTGCTACTGGACTGCCTTTCTGATGAAAAAAGTTATAATGAGTTTGCTGGCAGCAGCATCACTGTCTGTCCCAGCACTGGCTGATGACTCTAAGATCACCAAGGGTTACTATACCAATGATTCTATGGGGTGTATGTTACTTCGGGAATGCACCGATGGAGTCGCAGAGATCAATAATCTTTTGGATATTTCTAGTCAGTATCCCAATACTTCTAGTTTTACTCCCATTGCTACTGAGTTCAACATCATGCTTGTTTCCCTTAAGAGGATCGGAGTTAAAGTGTTTCTAGCAGATGAGAAGTATTTCCCTGTAGGACATCGTGGTGTATATCATACTGTAGGAAATAATTTCTTCCTTAACAAAGCATTCATGCATCGTCCTGGTGTATTGATGAGCGTGATGCGTCATGAAGGATGGCACGCTGCACAAGATTGTATGGCAGGGACAATTGATAATAGTTTGATTGCTATTATTATGCCTGAGGATAGTGTGCCTACGTTCTGGCGAGAGATGGTAGAACGCACTTATCCTAAGTCTGCTGTACCCTGGGAAGCAGAAGCAACCTGGGCGGGCAAGACTGAAGGCATGACTGCTGATGCTTTGAATGCTTGTGCTTCTGGTAGGATGTGGATAGAGTATGAACCCACTCCACTGACAAGAAAGTATCTTGTCGAGAATGGTTACATCAAATAAATAACAATGCCACGCTTCTTTCGTATGCAACCTGCCAAGAAAGAGGATGCCAAACAGAATAAGTTTGAATGGGCTGATGAAGGGGTATCTACCCTTGTGAGAGTTATTATATTGGGTTGGTCAGCAGCAATACTGACTCTTAATTATGTAACTGTCCCTGGTATACCTCAGAAAAATATCGATCCAACTTTTATTGCCTCCGTTTTTACGGGAACGTTAGCTACTTTCGGGGTTGTTCCCGCAAAGAAGAAAGACGAAGAGAACAAAAAAGAAGAAACCAAGAAAGAGTAATGATGAGTGTATCTAGAATCACATCTGCAAAAGAAGTCTGACGAATGTGCAGACATATGGAGAGAATGGTATACTTTGTTTCAAGCAAAGGATCCCAGAGCATCAGAAGTGAGAAAACGATGGTGTAAATGTGTTAACGAATTTGGTGAAATAATAAGTCAGGAAGTTATAACAAACCCTAGATACAATAAATTACCCAGCTAGATAGTGTAGTTACAGGAGATCCATGAAGTTTTTCTTTGGTCTTATCGCTACACTATTTTTTTGTGCCCCTGCCTGGGCAGTAGATGTGCAAATGGGTTCAGGTGGTAACTTAGTATTTGATCCAGCAGAGGTTACTATTTCCGCAGGAGAATCAGTTCATTTTGTAAACAACATGCTTCCTCCACATAATGTTGTTGTCGAAGATCATCCAGAACTTTCACACGAAGCACTTGCAATGATGCCTGGTGAAGAATTTGATGTTGCATTTTCTGAGGCAGGTGACTACACTTATTGGTGTGCCCCTCATAAGGGTGCTGGTATGATTGGAACTGTGCATGTAGAATAAATGCAAGAGGACGAAAAGAGAGAGTTCTACAAGTCATTGAGAGAACGTATCTATCAACTTAGAATGGCACACTTATTTGAAGAACCATGTCCATTATATGAACCTGATGAAGATGATGAACACTACTTATGAACTTATTATTACGAGCACATGATAATGTAAATGATCCTGTTTGGAGTGTAATTATCTCTATAATTATACTCCTTATAGGAGTTGCATATATCATCGTCTATATATTAGGCATAGACGGAGATTCTGATGGGAGCAATGACACCACCGAATCGGAAGAGTTGTTACAACTTCCGAGTGGTGGAGATCAACAGAGTCCTGGACGGGGACACGATTGATGTAACAATTGACCTTGGTTTTGATCTATACAAAAAAGAAAGAGTTAGAGTTGCTGGTGTAGATACTCCAGAAAAACGTACAAGAGACTTAGAGGAAAAGGCACTTGGATACGACGCAACCAACTGGCTCAAAGAGAAACTGGAAGGTGCTGTGGCTGGTGACGATGATCTTGTTATCCGTACTGAACTTGTTGGCGGTGTTGGGAAGTACGGTCGTCTTCTTGGGTGGTTATACATTGGGGACGGAGACCTGTCGCTCAATGAACAAATGATCACCGAAGGATATGCTTGGTCATATGATGGTGGCACCAAGCAAAAGAACTTTGAAGAACTTCGTGAGATTCGTAGAGCACACGGAACAATGGTATGAACAATTCACCGTTTAAGTGGGTAGTATTAAGTGTTGGTGGTGTGATTGCTGTAGCACACATTGGTGTGTTGGGGCATCTTTTAGATATGAATAAAAAGTATGCCGATCGCCCACAATATCCATCAATTAATCTTCCCACTGGTGAATATTCTTCTTATGATGTCGATGTGAATAGTGATGGTTATAGTATCAAATATAAAGCAAATGACCCTAGAGTTCTAACATCTGAGAGGTCTCTTGACCTTGATAAAGAAAAGAAAGGACTCTTTGGTGGAGGAACTGAGAAGCGAACAGAATGGAGACGTGATGAATATACTATCAACGGAACTAGAAACATCGGTGGAGGTGCCGATGAAGAGGGAAAGTTGAGTGCAAAAGACGTAGAGTGCATCAAGGCGGAAGGTGGAGCTCAAGCACAAGGTGCAATGGTGGGGACAAGTATCGCCGCTAGTGCTGCACCAATGCTTACGGGTATTCCTTATATTGGATGGTTAGCAGTTGGATGGGCAAGTCTTTTAGGTCAAAGAGCAGGTTCTTCACTTGGTTCTGAAGTGTCATCAATCCTTAACGATTGTTGATGAGAATTTGGTGAGAATTGGTAAATAGTATGAATGTATTCTGAGGAACATTATGACTGCATCTAGAAGAAGAAACTCAAGAAGAGATGATGGTACAGAGACTTTTGCGTTGTACGTAGCATTTCATTCCGCCTGGTCCGCATTTGTAAATTTATTCAAGGATGATTGATGGAGATACCAGAGATCAATACAGGACAAATTCGTATTAGGGAATTAGATATTCCAGACATATCAACATCAGTTGTACCAGAACCTAGGTATAGTATTCCAAGAACTCCACCTGTGACGGTAGATATTGGTGTTCCTGTTGTTGATATGCCTGGTTGTGTTAAGGCACACGAACAGAATTCTGATAGAGAGAAGAGTGGAATACTTTCTGAGGATGATCCAAAGGGAGTAAAGACTTATTGTGATGCCGCAACACCATCGTTTAGTCCGATTGATTATGATAAAGAAGAGTTAGAATTTCAGCAGGAAGCACC
>Ga0070750_10001377_pt1 | contig 13544 bp, 16 predicted proteins | sample VirMetDEL_Nov_24_FD_77013 | JGI IMG/M metagenome (GOLD analysis project Ga0070750, IMG submission 77013) | Aqueous microbial communities from the Delaware River and Bay under freshwater to marine salinity gradient to study organic matter... | ecosystem: Environmental > Aquatic > Marine >...
AAGATGCTTCAGTAAAAATTATCCCATGGGATGGTTACGGAGATAGAAATATACTATTTCAAGTAATTGAACATGAGAAACCAGATGCAATATTCCATTTCACAGATCCAAGATATTGGACATGGCTATATGCTCTAGAGCATGAATTAAAAACCAGATACCAACTCCCAATCATTTATTATTCTATATGGGACGATTTACCATACCCAATGTGGAATGCTCCATTCTACGGTAGTTCTGATTTAATTATGGGTATATCAAAACAATCTCATAACATCCATAATGAAGTATTAAGTCAAAATAGATTTGAAACTATAGATCTTGATTCTAAGGAGCGAGACATAAATCAAAAAGATTCATGGGATACTGTATATACATCATTTGTTCCGCATGGCTTAGATGATACCTATTATAAACCATTAACTAAAGATGATGATGCATATCAAAAAATGTTCAATCAACTAAAAACAAATAATGGTGTTGATTTTTTAGTGATGTGGAATAACAGAAACATAAGAAGAAAACTTCCAGGCGATGTCATTTTATCATTTGAACATTTTCGTAAGTCGCTGCCAAAAGATCAACAAGACCGAGTAGCATTAATTATGCATACAGCTGTGGTGGATGGTAACGGAACTGATTTAAGAGCTGTTTGGAAAGCTGTAGCACCTGAAGCAAAAATATTATTTTCAGACAAAAAACTTTCAACTGTCGACCTCAATGCAATGTATAATGTAGCAGATGTTGTATTAAATATCGCATCAAATGAAGGATGGGGACTTAGTAGCACAGAAGCATTGTTAGCAGGTACAGTTATTGTTAATTCTGTTACTGGAGGATTACAAGATCAAATGCGGTTTGAAGATGAAAATGGAGATTGGATTATTTTTGATCGAGAGTTTACAACGAATCATACAGGAAAGTATAAGAAACACGGTAAATGGGCTAAGCCAATATTTCCAAGTAATAGATCATTACAAGGATCGCCGCAGACTCCGTATATATTTGATGACAGAGTTCGTTTTGAAGATGTTGGTAACGCAATTAGAGAATGGTGGGAAACATCAATTGAAGATCGTAACTTAGCCGGTCAAGCAGGAAGAGAGTTTTGTTTGACACATGGATTAACTGCAAAGCAAATGGGAGACTCTATGATAAAATGTATAGATTTCTTATTTACTAAGCCGAAAGACTCAAGGCCCAGATATACATTTAATAAAGTAGAATCCAACGAATATAAAAATATAGGTATTACCGAATGAGAAAAGTAGTTATAGCGTCACCAGTACAGACACAATCTGGATATGGACATCATGCACGAGAAGTTATTTCTAATCTAATAGATAAAAAATCTAAAGAATGGGATATTAAATTAATATCATTGCCATGGGGACATACACCATTTTCATATCCGATATCTGAAGATTGGAAGGGTAGATTTATACCGCCACAACTAAAAGAGCAGCCTGACATTTGGGTACAAATTACAGTGCCAAATGAATTTCAAAAGATTGGCAAATTTAATATAGGCGTCACTGCAGCGACAGAAGGAGATATTTGTCCTGCTGATTGGATTGACAAAATCAATCTAATGAATATTACTATTGTTCCGTCTGAGTTCACAAAACAAGTAATCTTAAATACAGCTAAATCAACACAAAAGTCAATTATCAGTGATATACAAGTTGTTCCGGAATATTTTGATGAAACTTGTTATGATAATAGTAATGCTTTAACTGAAGTAATGGGAATTGATCAAGTAAAAGAGTCATTTGCATTTTTATCGGTAGGTCATTGGTTGCAAGGAAATTTAGGCCATGACCGAAAAGATATTTCTGGCCTTATACATACATTTTTCAATACATTTAAAAACCAAGCTTCAGCACCAGCATTGATCTTAAAAACATCAGGTGCAACATATTCAGTTACTGACAGATTTGAGATTGAAAATAAAATTGGACAGATTACAGCATTACATGATAAGAATGATCGTCTACCAAATGTATATTTATTACATGGCGATTTAACTGACGATGAAATGAATTCACTGTATAATCATCCGAAAGTAAAAGCAATGGTATCATTTACAAAAGGTGAAGGATTTGGACGTCCGCTACTTGAATTTACAACTACAGGTAAACCCATCATTGCCCCACACTATTCAGGCCCAGCAGACTTCTTGAATAAAGATTTCATTTGTGCTTTACCAGGTGGATTAACACCAATTGATGGATCTGCACAAAATCAATTTTTGTTAAAAGAAGCTAAATGGCATACTGTTGATTATCGTTATGCAGAAAAAATGTTGAAAGAAGTCAAGAAAAATTACAAAAAGTGGGTTGAATTAGCAAAGCGTCAAAGATATTATGCAATTACCAATTTTAGTAAAAAAGCGGTAAGTAAACGATATGATGAATTAATAGAAATTATAGATAAAGGAACAGAATCAATTCCAATACAACAAGAATTGAAACTTCCTACTTTAAATTTACCTAAATTGCAAAAAGTATGAAACTAAGTTATGCAATAACAGTATGTAATGAGTTAGTCGAAATACAGCGTCTCATTACATACTTATTAGAACACAAACGAAGAGAAGACGAACTAGTTGTTTTATTTGATTCTACAAATGGTACTAAAGAAGTTGAAGAGTTTTTACGGGCTAAAAGTATTAATGGAGAATTCAATTGGCATTCATATCCATTTGATGGACATTTTGCTCAAATGAAGAATTGGCTTACTAATATGTGTACGGGTGATTATATATTTCAGATTGATGCTGATGAGATGATAGATGAATACTTTATTCGCTTATTACCTCAAGTTTTAGAACATAACAAAGTTGATATAATAAAGGTACCAAGAATCAATACAGTCGAAGGATTGACCCCTGAACATGTGTCAAAATGGGGGTGGCGTGTTGATGATAATGGGTATGTAAACTTCCCGGATTATCAGTGGAGAATTTATAAAAATTCAGATGATATTAAGTGGGTAAATAAAGTACATGAAAAGTTAGAAGGGTACAAAACATTATCGCATTTGCCTCAAGATTCAGAGTGGTGTTTATTACATCATAAAACAATAGAAAAACAAGAAAAACAAAACAACTATTACGAGGAATTATAATGGAAAAGATTTATTCAAAACATGATCTTGAGCATCTACTTCATATTGTTGTAAGAAAAGAAGATTTAACACCAGGCCGAAAAGATGTAGTTCCAGAAAATCATTTTATTCAGTGTGCTCTTCTTAATATGGAGAAAGGTAAGACATTTCCAGCACATAGACATATTTTTAAAGAAAGAACAAGAAATGTAATTGCACAAGAAAGTTGGATTGTAATTCAAGGAAGTGTTCAATGCACTTTTTATGATATAGATAATAAAATTATATCAGAACCCATCTTAAAAGCCGGAGATGCATCATTTACTTTAGAGGGCGGACATACATATACTATATTAGAGGATAATACTTTAGTATATGAATATAAAACTGGCCCATATGAAGGTCAACAATTAGATAAGGTGATGCTATGAATCAAAACCGTTTCGTGATTATATCTACTTGTTATAATGTAGATCCATATGTACAGATGAACATACATGTTAACAAATTTCAATCATATGATAATGCATTATTTGTTTATGTTGATGATAAATCTACAGATAATACATATCAATCGCTTATTGAACATACTAAAGATGATGATCGTTTTATCGTGTTACAGAATGACAATAATGGTAGCCAAGGAAAAGCATATTATTATGCAATAGATTATCTTAAAAAACATGATAAAATTAACGATGAAGATATCATTGTTGAAGTTGATGGTGATGATTGGTTGTCTAATTCATTTGTATTACAGTATTTGAACCAGATATATCAAAATGATGATATATGGATGACTTATGGACACTATCAATCATGGCCTCAAGGAAATTTGGGCGGACATTTCCATATGCATATAGACGATCATGTTGATGAAGTAAATGCTCATCGGCAAGTTGCTTTTCCTTATTCACATTTAAAAACATATAAATTTTGGTTGTTAAATAAAGTAAACAAGCAAGACATTACTGACCCAGAAACAAATGAATTATTTTCTTGTGCATGGGATCATGCATTATGTTTACCAATGGTAGAAATGGCAGGTAAGAAACATATATATAGAACTAATGATATACTATATGTTTTAAACAGATCAGAAAATTTACAAAATGAAGGTAAAGCCCGAGAGGCAGAACAAAAAGCTACAGAACAGAGAATACGACAAAGTAAGGTTTATCAAAAATTATGATAGTATTTGTTATCGGGTTATATAAGTCAGGAACATCATACGTAAGTAGTTTGTTAGAACAAATTGGATGTAATAGTATAGTTGATAGGGTAGCTACAACTAAAGGATTAACACGTACGTATGACATTAAAGAAGCATTTTCTGTTAATAGTATTAATAATGAAATATTACATAAGTATTCTAAAGGAGAAATTTATTTTGATCAAACTGATCTACCCGACCGAATAAGTTTAGATCTACAACAAAAAATACAAAATATATATGATAAAGTAGATGGCATAACATTTATAAAAGATCCTAGATTTATTGGCACGATTAAATATTGGATTGATTTATTGCCAAAACAAACACCTTATAAAATTGTATATGTTAATAGAGAACAAGGTTTAATCGATTCGTGGAAGATTGATAATTGGTTTTCTGATAAAGTACAAAATGACTTTGAAGCAACTATAGATGCATTAAAATTACAATACCATTCATGTAAAAAGTTATACCCAGGCATTGAAATTGAATTTGATATCATGAAACGATATCAGCAACAGTTATCAATACTTTTATACAACTATTGTAATCAAGATTTTAATGAATATCATAAAATATATTTTCATGATTACTTTTTACCATCAGATAAATTAACATCGCTATTTAAAATGCAAACACCATATGGATCTGGTACATGGAATAATGTTGTAGTGGTCGATGACATTGATGAGTCAGATTTTGAAATTGTACAGGATAAAACATCAGCACATTATAATAAAGAAAAATTAATATTCTTTGGTCGAGAACCACAACATGTACATTTACATGATATTGTTGATGCTAATATTAGATTTCATCATAATGAAGGTACCAGCTGGCTACCTCAAACATGGTGGGTGATGCAAGAGTATGATAAGTTGTTACAAAATACTAATATAGATAAAAAACGGTTGATAAGTGTTGTTGATTCTGGAAAAGGTTGGAGAATTGATGGTATTGAACGTGCAGCTATAATAGATCAGTTACATAATTCAGATATTGACGTTGATATATTTGGTAAGACAACTAGATATAAAACAAATAAATATAAAGGTATTCTACCAGAGCGAGATAAGACATTAGGGCTACAAGATTACCGGTTCAACCTTTGTATAGAAAACGGCCGGACTCCATATTATTTTTCAGAAAAAATATGCGATCCAATTATATGTAATACATTTCCAATTTATTATGGATGTACTAATATCGATAAGTTTTTTCCAGAAGGAAGTTATTTTAATATTGATATAACAAAAGATGTTGTTTCGCAAGTACGAGAAATTATATCTATTCCAGAATCTGAATTAGATTATGATGCATTGTTTGAAGCAAAAGACTTAATTTTAAACAAATACAATTTATGGAATACAATTTCATTAGCAATTAATACAGGAAAGGTTTTATGAAATATATACAAACACCACCAATAGATTTTCGCGATCCTGACATCAATCGAAGTTCATCAGGGCATAAGTTTCACAATTGGATTACGGGACTATTTTTAGCTAAGAAATTTGATTTAAAATATATATATAGTCCGTTTACTCGCGATGCTGCTCGATATGAAGATTTTTTAGGATTATCAAACGGTTACGCTTCATATGATTCAGTTAAAGAAAAATCAGTTGTTAATATTCCAACTATGGATTTATGTCATGAATCTAGTACGCCAGACTCAACATATCAAAATTCAATGAATATGATTGAAACAATGATTGATAACATTCCAGATGAATCTGTGATAATATATGGGCCGAATCCATTCCCAGGAAAATTAACTCAGTATTACAATTTAATAAAGCCAGAAATACAAAAATTATATTGGTCAGTAAAACGAGATATTCATTTAAAATATAAAAGTAACAAAATTTCAGTTGCTGTACACATACGACGTGGCGATATTTCAAAAAATAATAATGCAGACCGTTGGATAGAATTTGATCATTATATGAAAATAATCAATAACTTAAATTCAAATATAGGAAACGAAAATTTAGATATACATATATTTTCAGAAGGAACTGTTGCAGATTTTTCTATTTTTAATCAAGAAAATGTTACATTACAATTAAATGGGTCTGATTTAGAAGCATTACATCATATGTGTTCTGCAGACATATTAGTCACCGGCCAGAGTAGTTTCTCAATTATGGCAGCATATTTTAATATGAATTTTATTGTATATACGCCATTAAAAAACTTCATGCATAATTGGGCTGATATGAAGACTATGAAGTACAGTGAAATAGATTATAAACGAATAAAAAGGAAATATAATGTTAGTTAATAAAGATTTTTTGTTGTCTAAATTTAATACAGAAAGTATCGGCGTTGAGATTGGAGTTTGGAAAGGGGAATTTTCTAAAAAAATATTAGAACTAGTTCACCCAAAAATGTTATATTTATGCGACCCATGGGAATTCATGCCAGAATATGCAGACAGATGGTATGGTGGAACTGCAGCTAAGTCAAATCAAGACATGCAAGACATTTACGATAACATTCTCAATGAATTTGACCATTTAGATAATGTAGAAGTGATTAAAGATTATAGTAATAATTTACTAAAATATATACAACCAAATAGTTTAGATTGGACATATATTGATGGAAATCATAGTCATGAATTTGTTTTACAAGATTTGAATATTAGTTTAGAATTAGTTAAGACAAACGGAATGATTACGGGTGATGATTTTGAGCGTGGAAATGAAATAGAATCTGCAATTTTAGAATTTGCAAAGAATAACCAATCAGTAATTCAAAGTATTGTTGTTGATAGAAGACAATTTATTATAACAGTTAACAAGGAAACAAATGATTAAAATTAATTTAGGTTCAGGAAAAAGAAATTTTGGAAGTGATTGGATTCATATTGATGGCGGCGATTACCCGCATTTAGATTCTAAAGATATTGTAAATCTTCCATATGAAGATAACTCAATCGATTTAATATATGTTAGTCATGTTTTAGAATATTTTAATAGAGAAGAAGCAATAGATGTACTAACAAAATGGCATTCTAAATTAAAACCGGGTGGTGTATTACGTTTAGCAGTTCCGAACTTCGAAGTTATGTCAAAATTATATATTGAAGGGAAATATCCTATAGAACAATTCTTAGGTCCATTATACGGACAAATGGTTATGGGTGATCAAACTATATATCATAAAACAACATATGATTTCAAATCATTGGAAAATTTACTAAAATTCATTAAATTTAATAATATAAGGATGTATGATTGGAGAGAAACAGGACATGCAGAATTTGATGACCACTCTCAGGCATATCTTCCTCATATGGATAAAAATAATGGCACATTAATTAGTTTAAATATAGAAGCAGTAAAATGAGTTTTGAAATAGTAGAAGAATTTGAAAATCAAATTGCAGAGTTTTTCGGCTGCAAATATGCAATAGCTACTGATAGTTGTACGCATGGAATTGAATTATGTCTTCGATATACTAATGCAAAAGGGGTCTCCGTTCCAAAACATACATATTTATCAGTTCCAAATCTTGCATCTAAATTGAATATTGATCTTGTCTGGAAAGATGAAGAATGGGTTGATTATTACTACGTAACATCAGATGTTATTGATGCTGCAGTATTGTGGAAAGCTAATAGTTATGTTGCAGGAACATTTATGAATTTATCATTTCAATTTCAAAAACATTTAAGTTTAGGAAGAGGCGGAATGATTTTAACTGATAATAAAGAAGCTGCAATTCAATTGAAAAAAATGTCATATGATGGCAGGCTTCCAAATATTCCGTGGAGAGACCAAAATATTGACAGTATTGGATATCATTATTATATGACTCCAGAAACAGCTAAAATAGGTATAGAAAAATTGCCATTAGCTATTAAGACAACGCCGAGACAGTGGCAAGTACGTGACTGGCCAGATTTAACAAAAATGAAAGTTTTTGAAACGACGTTAGACTACGAAACATATTGTGAAAACAACAACATAGATCCATATTTACAAACAAGGTAAGAAAATAAAAACAGCATTTATCACAGTAAATGGCGGACAAGACGGAAATAAATATTTTTAAAAATAAATAATAAATAATATAGAATATGGATTTAGATGCTTATAGAAAGGGTTTACAAAATACCCAATTTTCTTATTCTCAATGCTTGCAGGACGCATTTGCATTGGCTGTAAATAATTATAAATTTGGTGGTATATGTGTTGACATTGGAAGTGCTACTCCTACTAGTATGTACAATAATACAAAATTACTACAATTATACAAATGGAAATGTATTGGAGCCGACCAAGGGGATTATTATAATTCTTGGGAAGGTTATCCATATTTTAATTATTTTCAAGCAGATTGTACTAAACAAGAAAGCATTGATACCCTATTCTCAGAATCAGGGAATGACATAGATTTCTTATCTTTAGATATTGATGAATACACAGTAGATGCTTTAAGATTAATTGATTTTAATCAAATTAAAGTAAAATGTATTTGTATTGAACATAATAAGTACCTAGGGGCACGAGGAGAACAACGACATGAACAAAGGCAAATACTATCCAAAGCTGGGTATAAAATGGTAGTTAAAAATTTCCATGGGTTTGAAGATTGGTGGTATCATCCTGAATTAGTAAATTATGAAAATATTAAACATTTTAGTTTACTTACTGAGGCTTGGTTTACAACTAATTTACCCCTAGAAAATATTTTACCTAATCATCAAAATAATATAGATAGAGACAGAGAAAATTTTGATGTTCAAACTTTAAATAAATTAAAATAAAAAATGAAAAAAATGAAAAAAGCGTTTATTACAGGTATTGCTGGACAAGATGGTTCTTATTTGGCTGAATATCTTTTAGAACTAGGTTATGAAGTTCACGGAATCGTTCGTCGTAATTCTACACCTGAACACCAAGAATCTCGAATTAACCATATAGAAAATAAGGTTCATACGTATTATGGAGATCTTTTAGATCAGTGTGGGTTAGAGCGTTTACTAAAGGAAATTCAACCTGATGAAGTATACAACATTGCAGCCCAATCTCATGTACGTATCAGTTATGATATTCCCCAATTTACAGTCCAAACCAATGCCTTAGGTGTAATTAATGTATTAGAAGCTGTACGTAATAATTGCCCTAATGCTAGATTCTATCAAGCATCATCTTCAGAAATGTTTGGTTTATCGGTAGAAGAAGATGGTTCACAACGTGAAACTACTCCAATGAATCCTGTATCACCTTATGGATGTACTAAAGTATTTGGTTACAATATTACCCGTAATTACAGACGTGCTTATAAAATGCATGCCTCAAATGGTATTCTTTTCAATCATGAATCACCACGTAGAGGTTCTAATTTTGTAACTAACAAAGTAGTTAAAGCAGCAGTTCGTATCAAATTAGGTTTACAAGATAAACTTGAGTTAGGTAATATGGATTCTTATAGAGATTGGGGCCATTCCAAAGATTATGTTAAAGCAATGCATTTGATTATTCAACAAGATGAACCTGGTGATTATGTTGTAGCTACAGGTGTAACTCATTCTGTAAGAGAAATGTGTGATTATGTGTTCTCTAAATTAGGTCTAGATTACAAAGATTATGTTTACCAAAACCCAAAATTCTTACGTCCTGAAGAGTTGCCTTACTTAAAGGGTGATTCAACAAAAATTAGAGAAGAATTAGGTTGGGAGCCTGAATATACATTTGAAACTCTAATGGATGATATGATTAACCATTGGTTAGAAGTTTATTCTAAATGAAAATAGCCTTTTTTACAGAGATGGGATTTTGTGGCAAAGTGCCAAGGAATCATCCAAATATGAGAACTGAGTTTGCGTGGATGGTTGCATTAGATGCAGATCATTACAATCTAAACCATGACGTATCGAAAAAATATGATTTAGGTATTGTAATTACTCCAAAAAATTCTCCAAGCAAAGTGAACATTAACCATTTGAAAACGTTTTGTTCACGAGTCGGCGTGATGCAAGAAGGTCCATTTTGGTATTTTCAAGACTATGAACTTGCAAATCAAATTCACTATTTTAATAACTTAACTTCTGCAGATATTATATTTGCTCATAATGAGCAAGATAAAAACTATTATAAAGGATTGACAGGACATAAAGATGTTAGAGTTTTACAATCTTTAATGATAGAAGATGCTCTACTAAATGTTCATTTGCAACATCCGGAGAGCAGAGATGGTATTATGATCGGCGGAAACATGAAGAGTTGGTATGGAGGGTTTGATTCATACATGATAGCATCTTCAGTAACTGATAAAATATATCAGCCTAAAATGGGCAGACGCCAAGAAGGCGAAGAACAATTGGGATTGACACAGTTACCATACTTACAATGGAATGAATGGATTTCTGAGTTAAGTAAAAGAAAGATAGGAATTCATTTAATGAGAACCCATGCTGCTGGAACATTTGCACTTAATTGTTCATACTTAGGAATTCCCTGTATTGGTTATGAAGGCTTAGATACACAAAGAGAGTTGCACCCAGAATTAACTATTAAAGATGGAGATTTGGAAACTGCAAGAAAAAAGATTATATTATTATATAACGACAAAGATTTTTATGAACAGTGTTCAGAAGAAACAATAAAATTTTATAAAAGTAAATATTCTGAAGAAGCATTTAAAACAAAGGCAATATTATGTTAGAAGCGTGGATGCATCCTGCAGAAAAAGAGTTAATTACAAAACATTTTTCACCAGAAAAAACAATGTTAGAATGGGGCTCAGGCGGCTCTACTGTAGAGTTTGCACCCCATGTTAAAAAATTATATTCAATTGAACACAATGTAGAATGGTACAATAAAGTACGAGATGAACTAGCTAGATTGAATATAACAAATGTAGATTATAATTTTGTAAAGCAAAATGAAGAAAGCGACGAAGGTCAGAGTACATATAAACAATTTACAGACTATATTGATAAAGTAGACGACTTCAATGAAAAGTTTGATATAGTTTTAATAGATGGACGAGCTCGAAGACTTTGTGCATATAAAATTATCCCATACTTAAAAAAAGATGCAATTGTTATAATACACGATTGGGTGTTACGGCACGTATATCATTGTGTAACTGATTATTATGATATATTAGACTATACAGGACATACACCACAAACAATTGCAACATTTAAATTAAAAGATAATTATACTAAAACATATGATCTTTCATTGGGCGGATTTGATAGAGTAGATACCGAGAAAGATAATTATTTTAAAAGTTACTTTTTAAAATCATAGGATAAAATGAAAATTAGTTTTATACAGCCGAGCAGAAATAACTTGAAATATCTTAAATGGTCATATGAAGCCATTCGAAAAAATCAAGGAGATCATACAGTACAAATTTGTGTTGCAGATGATGCATCTACTGATGATACTTGGGAGTGGTGTCAAGAAAGAATGAAGAATGACGAACACTTCTCAGCAATTCTGAATGATACTGGAAAGAGACAAGGTCATACAATACTATATGATAGATTAGTTAATGAAGTAGCAGAGCATGATGTGTGTATGATTTATCATGCAGATATGTATTTATGTCCCGGAGCATTAGATAGTATTGAGAAACATCTGACAGAAAAAACAATAGTATCACTTACTAGAATTGAACCGCCTCTTCACCCACCTGGTCCTGAAAAGGTATTAAGAGATTTTGGAGTTGAACCAGAAGAGTTTAATGAACAAGGCTTATTAAGCGAAGTAGAAGAATTAAAAGTATTACATGAAAATGATCCCGGTACTACAGAAGGCATATTTGCTCCATGGGCATTTTGGAAATCAGATTTTCAAGAGATAGGAGGCCATGATCCATTATATGCTCCACAATCTAAAGAAGATTCTGACATATTCAATCGTTTTCATTTAAATGGTATTAAGTTCATTCAAACGTGGGAGGGCTTTGTATATCATATGACGTGTAGAGGTTCAAGAAGAAATACGGCAGATAAAGCTACAAGTATTTATCAAGATTCTCCGGAATGGTTAGAACAAAATAACCGAAGCACTAGAAATTTTATTAGGAAATGGGGACATTTTGTAGCACACGACACCCTTATGAAGCCTATTGTGCCGCCTAAATATGATATAGGATTCAAAATAAACGGAGGAAACAGTCAGCTGTTAGAAGCATTAGAACCATGGTGTTCTACTATATTACTAGATGATGAGATGCAAGTAATAACTACTCATTATTTAGATAAAGAACAAAAAAATACAATTATAGATTTAAGCAAAAAAATTAAATCTACTCCATTTGAAACATTAGAAAATGAAATAATAGTTACAATAGATTCTAAAAAGTTTACTCAACAAGATTTTTCATTAATTCAACAGTTAACGCAGATTATTCAAGACAGTGGATCTGTTGGAGAGTTTCAAATTGGCAATTTGCATTTGAAAATTAACAAAATGACTGAATATCAAAAAGATTTAATTGTTTGCAGATGACAAAAAAACCCGATAATGTTGTATGGGATGATGATCAACAAAAATATGTTGCATCAATAATGCCATATGCAACAAATGTAAGTGCTCCAGTTATTAAACCAGATGATGTTGATTCATGGAAGCGTCGCGGTGTACATAAAGTAAATAAACAATTAGAAACTAAGTTTTTAGAATTAAAACATGAGTATCAACAATTAGTAGAAGAATATCAGTGGAATGATTTAGTTTATCGTTCTAAATTTTCATTTGAGCCAATTATTGGTGAAATATATCATTTATTTATTGGTAGAGATGGACAACCATTTTTATCATTAATCCATCCATCAGAATGGAGTATGGAATATATAGGATCATTTCAATTAAATAGTGAACAAAAGTGGATTAAAATATGAAAAAATTAACGCAGCAAGAGCTGGAAGAATTGACACGCGGCGATTCAGATGCAGATGCAGTAAATCGTAAAGAAAAAAAGAAGAAAAAGAAAAAGCGTAATCATATTTATATAAAAGAATCAGAATAAGTTATTTTTCACTCATCCAGTTATGTCATTGATTCAATAAAAGGAGTCATATGTCATTTAAAGATATCTTTAAAGATAATAACACATTTAACGAAAAAAACATTGTAGGTTTTGCGTCATTTGCCATAATGGCAATATTTGCTGCATCGGATGTAATTACCGGCTTTATGGGTAAAGAACTTGTTATCAGCGATACTATTTTTAATTCATTTGTAAT
>Ga0070750_10001379_pt1 | contig 13536 bp, 17 predicted proteins | sample VirMetDEL_Nov_24_FD_77013 | JGI IMG/M metagenome (GOLD analysis project Ga0070750, IMG submission 77013) | Aqueous microbial communities from the Delaware River and Bay under freshwater to marine salinity gradient to study organic matter... | ecosystem: Environmental > Aquatic > Marine >...
ATTGAATCTCCACTTGCTATAGAAGTGTAAGGAAGATTTGAAATAGCTTGAAACATAGCATCAAAAGCAATAGCGATTGAAGCTGGTGTATCACCCGGAAGAACTATATAACTATATATGTTTGAATAAACATTACCACAGTCATTTGAAACAACAGTAATTGAAATTGTTTCACCCGCAGTAAAGACACCGATAAAATCTATCCTAAGAACTAAAGGAACACCAGGTCTATTTGTAATTAATTGATTGTTGTTTATGTTTCCATCTTGAACTGTATTAGGTTCAGCTCCTTTACTGAAATCTCTGAAACTTCTTTTAGTGATAGTAAGTAATTGATTCTTGTATTTAACAGCTATTGGAGAAACAAAGTTTTTTGGAAGAGATGCTTTATAGTTTTTAACCTCAATTAAACATTCATGCCTATGATAAGAATTTCTTGAACCAATTTTTGATACTGCCTCTGCAGACCATCTTGCAAAATCTTCAATAGATTCATTAATATTTTCAAGGTCAAGATTACCTACAACGTTACCTATAATTCTATTGAGAGATACTTTATGGCTCATTTCATTTTACTTTAAAGATATAAGTGTCAGATGCTCCTTGACCGTCTTTATATAGAGAATGATCTAAGTACTCGAATCCATTATCGACTTGCTCCATAAAAGCTCTCTTGAACTTTATATCTGCATCAAAACGATATTGTCTCCACTTCTTACCAACATCCCAAAAAATAAAGTGCCAATAACCACCGTATTTATTTACATCAAATTTAACTTTTTTTACGTAAGGTTTACCATCTTCATCCTTATAAACTTTAAAAGTAGATGGATTATACCTTGTACACATAGTCTTTACTACGTTCAAACTACCAAATTTGTTCAACCATACAAACGTGTAGCCATTGATAAGTTCTCTGAACATTATCTTGAAGTATTCTCTCATTATTAATGAGAACATTCTCCATGTAATTCTTTTAATCCTTGTAGGATTTTTAGACAGACTGTTTAAGTCTTTATCTATAGAGTCTTTAGCTTCATCGAACACACCTTTCAATGTAACGAAACCATGTCTATCCAAGCTTTTGGTTGTCTTGTCTTGCATTGTTTAATTCGTCTGTTACAGCTTTAGTAGTCCAATTTAATTCCTTAGAAAGAATGTTCTCAAGAACAAAAGTATAAAGGCTTAATGGCATAGGGTATTCATCTTTAGCATCATTAAAACAAACTGCATCACAACCCTCTTGAGGAAAGTAATTAGCTTTAGTTGGATCCTCAAGAACACCACGTACATTAATATACATCATATCAGCATCAGCCTCTGTTAACTCAACATAAGCTGTCTGACCAATTAAATAAACTTTACTTCTAAGATTTCCAAATCGAGTAGCGGCTTTAAACTTATTTACATCCGCTTTATTATAATCTAATGGAGTTTGTTTATCAATCTTTCCAATAAAAATAACTGCTCTATTTTTTGGGAAAGATGCAAACTTAGGTAGAGTTACCTTTTGTATTTTACAACCCCATGTAAGAGCTGGACAAGAACTGTCAGCTTTATCAACTTCCTCCAATTTTAATATACCTAAATCTTGTACTAATTGAGGATGTATATCCTTACCGTAATCAGTCTCCATCTCAAGACCTTTGGCACGCCAATATTGAATCCAAAATTTAACTTGTTTGATTCTTAATAAATCATCATCAGAGTTACCCTGACCTGAACGTGCTATGTTCCTAATATTGTATGCGTATTCGTCTAATGTAGCCATAACTTAAAATAAAAAAAGGGCGATGACACTGCCATCACCCTTTAATAAACAAAAACCTAAATTAATTAACCCTATGAGTTAATTAAAGTTTCTAAAGCAGCTCCTTCACCAGGAGTACCGAACCAGTAGATTTCTTTAGCTACTGCTCCTACTGCATCGATAAAAGGAATCGGAGCCTCTGGGTTTGCAGCAATACGAACAGTATCGTAAGATGCAAGACCAATTTGGTCAGCCGGAATACCTCTATCTTCTAAATCAGATGGTTGCCCTTCTGAAATAACAGTTGGAGTAGATACAGTAACCATAGTTCCTGCAACTGAATCTGTATAATCGTAAGCTACAAGACCTCTCTTGTCATCACCTTTTTGAGTGATTGTTACAACACCTAATGCCGAAGTAGCAGATGCGTAAGGAGATGTCTCAGAAATATCAGCCGCAACTAAAGCAGCCATTGCAGCAGCGATTGTTGTAACTGTATCTCCTGCAACTACAGTATATACATAAGATTTTCTCCATTGTTGACGAGAAGTCAAGTTAGAAGTGATTGTTAACCTTACTTGCTCACCGTATGCATACGTTCCAGCGAAAGTAGTAGTTAAAAATCCTGCTACACCAACTGCTGGTGCAACGAAAAGCGCCTTAATCAAAGTTGACTTAGGAACAACATAACCCGGCGTTAGGTCAATGCTCCCTGCTGTTAATGCTGGAGTGTGACCTTCAGCGATTAAAGCAAAATAATTACGTCCTGCGTTTTGCGACATATTCTTATTTTTTATTTGTTTATATATTTAAGGCTTGAACCGTCTCAAGCTTGTTAAATCTTATTGAAAGTTTCTTCTACGTTTAACCTTATTAGGTCTTGAGAATACTGGCTTATCTTCCTTTTTAGCCTTTTCTGCCTTAACAGAATTAGCTTCTTTAGGTGCATCAGCATCTATGTAGGTGTTAAACTTTGAATCAAAGATAGCTTTTATTATGTCAGCTTTCTTCATTTCCTTTGTAATAATTACTTCAAATTCAGGAGCAATAGCTTTTAACTCTCCTACTTTCATAGAAGATAATTGTTCCATTGAATTGTATTTCTCTTTCTTAGCCATAGCTTATAGTATTATTCTTGTTGATTTATTTCGTTTGTTTGTAATTGGTAAGCAAGTTGATCTTGAACAGTAAATAACATCTTTCTAACAGCGATATTTATAATCTCCTCATGAGTTCCTTCAGGCATTTCCGACTCAATTGTATTAAGTGGATTTGCTTCATCTAAAAAAACATTACGAGGTTTCTTTAAATATTTTAAAGTAATGCTAACTGGGTCTGTATCTGACTGTATATCTACTATATTATTAGTACCATCATTATATTCAGTATAACCAGGGTTATCATTATCATGCTTGTTAAAAGGGTCGTTATCATCTTCCCCCTCAGTATCTAAACGAATTGGAGAAATTCTCTCTCCTTTTGTTCCACCACAACCATCTGAAAATATTCCTCTAAGATTTAATATAAATAGAAAATCTGGAATAGCATCCAGATTCACTATGTTTTGAGAAATATTAGTAGAAACTCTTACTAAAGGAATTAACTCCTTTCTACGTTTTTCATTAAATTCAAATTGACCATATCGAGTTTCAGTAAATTCCACCTGAGATAAATTAAAGAACCTATCTTTCTCCGTACTATTAAAATACGGTGCATCAGCTTTATCAATTAATAAATCGGCTGTATCGTGCCACTCTTGTAAAGTCATATCTTATTTGAATATCTTCTTACGTAATTTAGGTAACAAATCATCATTCTCCTTTATCCATTCAAGTGTTGATTCAAACGATGTACCACATAGAGCACCTTCACAAGACCAACGTCCGTTTTTCTTTGTGAATACTCCTTTAGATATACCAGTTCTAATCAATTCCTTTAATGGTCTTTCAGGATCTTCCCAAGCTTCAAGAACCACAACCGGTTCTAATTCAGCTTTCTCATATACTAATCTCTTAATAGCTGCATCGGTAGAACCCTCAGTAACTTTAAGTAATAATACACGAGCGAAGTTCTTAAGCTCACTTCCACCAAGTTTTTGAATTATTCCATTAACTTTAGCTTCAAGGTCTTTTTCAATAATGAAATCGTTAGCCTCTTCTTCTTTATTTACTACAATAAGAATAGGCGTTGGACCATCTGTAAAAATAGGATGAAGTTTAGCTTGCATATATTCAAGTCTATCATTTTCCTGACTTAAATTCAATCTTTTCTTCTTCGTAATTTTTATAATCCTATGATTCCCCGATGCATCAACAAAAGGACGATGAGAGCGATTGCCCTCATCATCCACTAAGTGATAATCTCGGAGAACAATTGAACCTGTTCTCTTTGGATCTTTTAATATAATTTCTGCGAATCCAGAAGTAGGTGCTCCTTTTAACAAGTTCTTTACCTCTGCGTTACTTATCTTTTCCATCTTTACTTTTCTTTATTGGATTAACAATTATTTTAAAATAGTATTAGAACTATGCGAATACCAATTGTCCACAAGACAATGGGTTTCTTACAATAATTCCAGACTCACATAATACTTCACAAGTGAAGCTATCACGAGAGTTAGCAGCTTTCATTGATTTTTGGTCAAATGGGTCAACCATACCAGCGATATACTTAACAATCATTCCTCTGTTAATTCCACCTGCTCCTTTCACTTTTCTTTCGATGTTAGAAACACCGTTAGTGTGACCGAAGTTTAAGAATACCATTCTGAATGATTCTTTTGGATAACCACTAACTGGGTCAATATCATTACCATGTAAGTTTGGATCATCAAACAATGGGTTTTCAACCAATGTCATTCTATGACCTAAAGCATTATAAGTAGTGAAGTTAACTCCAATCTCAGTTTCTTTACCAGCTTCAGCATCGTAGATTAAGTTTCCATCAGGATAAACTAAATCTTTCATAGCTTCGTGGAAAGCAACTCTACCACCAGTTCCAGTAAATACTAACCAATGTGCATTCTTAACACCTGTATTAAGAGATAATTGAGCTAAGAAGTCAGTTAATCTCTTTTCAGTTAACGTACCATTGTACGTATCTACGTTAGCAGCATCAATTTGACGTAAGATACCATCACCTTTAACGATAGCTTTACCGTCATTTCCAAATACTAATGGGTTTCCGTTAGCATCCATAGTAGAAGTACTATACCAAGAGTCAAGCTCTTTTTGATAATAGAACTCTTCCATCATCATGTCTTGGTCAGTAAAGTACCATAGACGTTGACCGTTGTTCTCAATCCAAGTAATATCAGTAAGTGCAGAACCTGTAATAGATTTAGACTTTCTGTTAATACCAATATGATTGATGTACCAATCTGGGTAAACGTGATTTTCGTAACCTCTTTCTGAACCTTCAGGGAAAGCAGAACCAGCAGTGTTAACAGTAAGACCTGCAACAACATCAGAAGCTAAAATAGCTAACGCTAAATCGTTAGTTTGTAACTTCGCTGTGAATGTGTAACCATTTGCAGAAGCAACTGGCTCAGACATAATAATTGCTTGACGACCTGATTTGAATCTTACGATATCATTAGGGTTCAAGTAGTTTTCTTCTGTTTCAAAAGTAAAAGAAGATATACCAACACCTGTTCCAACACTAACACCAGTTAATGTAGAAGGTCTGTTTAAACGTCCTATGATAGGCCATCTAAAAGCATTCTCTCCAATCAACTCTTCTTTAGCGAAACGAGATGTTCCATCTACGAAGTAGTTAAGAGAATATTGAGGGTATTGACGAATTAACGTCTTAGCAATTTCTGGATATTTAAGTAAATTCGCAACTAACGAATTTGACTCGATGGTTTCCTTACCATATGTACCTGAATGGTATTTCATTTTTTCTTATTTTTAATTATACAACATTTACTTATTAAGTTCCTCCACCTCTAAACTTACTTACATTAAACTCTCCTTTACCGTCAGGGCTAACAAATGTTCCACCTCCATCAGTATCAGGGTTATGTAAATCGTTTAGGATTTCCGAACGACCTTGTTGTAATCCATTATTACGGGCAGCTTTTAGCAGTGTTTCTCGATTCTTCCACAGCCAAGCGCTTTCCGCTAAACTTTCATTATCCTTGGTAATATCCTTTAGGAAGTTACCACTTGTAATATACTTATGATGGCTATCCCTAACCTTCGTAAGTGTTTCCTCATCCTTAGCCATTTTGAAACCAAACATCTCTGTCTGATCTCCAAGGTAAGTTTGAAGTGCTTTAACACTTTCTTCTCGGTCTCTTAGTTGCTTTGCATCTTCGTCACGAGCACTTTGTGTTATAGCTGAACGTTCATTTTCAATAGAGCCATTTATCGCATTACGAACCTTGGCAGCCTCTACTTTGAGCATTCCATTATCTTGTAAGGTATCAAGAGCTTCTTGGAGTTGGTCTCCTCTAAAGCCTTGAGCCTCTAAATCTTTTTGTAATAAATCTTTATCATCGAATTTTAAATAGCTCTGTAACGTTTCAATCTTCTTGTTGGTTACATTACTACCCGCACTTTCTTGTAATCTTTTATTATCAGCTTCAAGTTCTAACATAGCTTCTTTAAGCTCTGTCATATTTTTAGCTTTAATTCCTAACTCATCTGCAAAAGCAGAAAAGTGTTCATCTGTCAAAGAACCATCAAATGCAGCTGGAGGATTTACATCTTCGTTAGTGTCTGCATTTTCATTATTATCATCTGAAGATCCATCTCCTTTAGGAGTATCATCAGTTTCATTATTATTATTAGCTCCAGCATCATGATTAATATCATTATCACTATCACTATTTGCATCTTTGTTTTCATTCTTGTCCTCATTAGAGTTATCATCAGTATAGTTATCAGACCAATCAAATGCAGTATCATCACTACCTTGGGCTTCTATATTCTCCGATGAATCATCTGTTGATTCATTTGAACTATTACTTGTAGTATCTTCTACTGAATCTACTATTCCTGTATTACTAAATGCACTTGCGTCGAACTCTTTCGTTCCCTCGCCATTGTCACCATCTTTTACTTCTTCTGACATATCTTATATGGTTTATGATTATTACAAATATATATAAATTTTACATAACTTGTTCATTTGACTCATTTTCTTGAGCTTCTTCACCTGATGCTTGTAGCATTACAGCATCTAAATTAGCTCTTCTTTCAGCACCTTGCATATCTTCCTTATGTTCTCTTTCAGCCTCACTATTTAACCCGTCAGCTTCATTCTTCATTCTCTGAACTTCAATATCAGCTTCAGCCTTAATCTGAGCAACTTTAACAGATACCTGAGTTTTCTCTTGATTGATTTGATTAGTCTGTTCTTGTAGAGCCATTTGTTGTTGCTCCATTTCAAGTGAAGCAGCCTGAACAGCTTCAAGTCCTTGTGTAAGTATAGATTCAATCTCTGTTGCATTATCCGCATTAACAGCTTTTATAGCAGCCATTGGGTCTAAGTTACCTGATGAAGCATATCGGTCCATTAACGCTAACATAGATTGCTTACGTTGAACTTCTCTACCACTATTCTCTACAAATATACCATACTCATCAAGAGCAATAGATTTATCAATCTCGAAAGTTTGCATACCCATATCTCCAAAGACATTTGCCATACGACCTTCCATTCCCCAAGCTGGCTTCATTAAATTAGATAAGCCTTGAAGAACATCACCTACAACATTATAATGTAAGTCAAATAACGGAGCAGTAATCAAAGTAGATTGCATTACGTTTCTCTCAGTAACACCAACTAAATCTCCTGACTTAGATACACCAGCTCTTGCCGCAGATATACCCGTAAGTTTATCAGCAGTATCTTCAAGCATTATCTTAAGGTTAGTCATTTGACTAACTGATTGAGATAAAGTAAAGTCAATTGAATTAAACTGATTAAAGTTACTCATACCCTCTTGACGAGAGTTAATAAGAATAAGACCAGAGTTTTTAGCATGATACATCACATCCTCTAAAGGAACATTCTTAGGTTTCTGAGAAACATCATATACAATAGCCTTAGAACCTGATCTCGCAAGAGCAAGTTCTATTTGATACATTACTATATTATAAAGTATCTGAATATTTTTAAGTGAATCTACAACAGATAATGTTTGTCCATTAAAGTTGTTTCTAATAGCACCATAGAAATCAAGTGATGTATTAGAGTAGTTTTCTTCGTAACGAATTTGATTAGGCTTTCTACCCCATTTAATAAGGATGCTATGTCCAATCTTAACTGCTTGACGAACATCATTCGTTACCTTAGTAACAATCTTCTCGCCTTTCTTAGCTTTGTAATCATCCTTAACCCTTTTATGGTAATCCATTGTTGGGTCAAACTTATTAGGAGACACCTTATATTTAACAGACCTGAAAGAACGCCATTGTACATCAACAACACGAACTTTCATAGACTCTCCGTCAGCATGAGTATAGTTATCGTATTGAGAGTTTTGCTCCTGATACCATGCAGTATCTTGTTGTTCTAAATCTTCGATTTCCTCAATTTGCTCTTTAGTAAGCCACATATTATATGTGTCGAGTATTTCATTTACTGTGTACCAATTTTCTACACCAGCGTATTTAGAATCTTTAATATTTTCTTTATCAGAATCTATATCATAAAGCATAGACCTTGGGTCAACACGCTCAACATAAGGATCTCCATTCTTAATATAAGTTCTGTAAAATTCTTTTCCGGTAATACCTAAATCGTAGAAACCTCTTTTAAATACTTGTTCTAACCCCCATTTCTGATGACAATAAGTAAGTCCAGTATAAACCATTTCTTCTACATGGTCTCTGAACTTCATTTTAGTATAAGCATCTACATCTTCAGGAATCTCTTGCCCTAAGTCCTCATCTGGAATTGGCATTCCTAATACTTTCTCTATTTCCCTACGTATAGGTTTTAATACAACTTCAGCTGCTATTTGAGTTCGCTTTTCATTCTTTCTGCGAATAGCATTTCTATTTGTAACATTTACAGTGTACTGTAATGGCTGAGAAATTAATTCACCCGCAAGTAAATCAAGTTTAGGTAAGATAATTGGATAATTAACTAATCTTGCTGGAGCAGTAATACCATACATATCGGTAACATACTCAAACTGTTTATTATCAAAATCCCCATTGACAATCAAGTAGTTCTCATGGTCATTCTTCCTTGTTGATAGATATCTTGTGTTTTCTCTACTCTGAGCAACAATGGCATCAACCGTATTCATGTGCCATTCTTCATCCTTTTTGGATTCAGGAATATTCTGTCTTGGGAACTCCATATATTAATATAATTTAATCATCGCTAAAATCGTAATCAAAATTAGGTTTTCTTCCTGACTTGTGCAAGTTACCATTTGAATCCCTATGTATTGAAACTATACTACCATCGTTATTTCTACCAAAGTGAGGTATAAACATTTTATCTTCCTTAGCTTCTTCTTCTGCATTATAAACTTTACGCTCTGCATCCATACTATGAATTAAAGCCATACCAAAAGCCATTACCCTATCGGTATTTTTCTTACCATATACTGAAAGCTCATTTAAAAGTTTCAAGAAATATATATCCTCATGATGCTTTTTAATATACTCATCCACAAGCTCTGTAAGTAACTTCTTCTGGAATGACTTCATGTGAACACCATACTTATTAGTAGCTTTACTATTTGGAGAATCTGCAGAACGTGGTCGCTCTTTCAGATATCTCGTCATTTTATTCTTAATAAAGTATTTAAGAAAACCATCGTCATTGTATTCCACAAGTATTTGACACCCATAGAAAATACACATCTTTAAACAATTCTCATAGAACGCTTCCTTAGAGTAAGGTCTATCAGTATAAAAAGCAACCGGTAATTCACATACAGTATTTGTATCAACGTATCTTCGATACACGCACATAGAACCCTTAGACTTATTATCAGACTTATTACCTTTCTTCATTTCCTCCAACTCATCATCAATGTGATATGGATCGACTGCTGAAACATGTGCGTTCTTAATATTCTGTAATGGTCGTTCAACCATCTCAAAAGGAAATAAATCCTTATTGATATCATTATCATCTATACTCCCATCATCATCTACCCAAATTGGCATACCACCAAATACAGTTTTACCCTCTTTGTTTTTCGGCCAATCTAATCTACCACGCTTTACAATATCAAAATTCTTATTAGTCATGATATTACCTATCTGACTATTAATCTTACTTAAGTCAAATGGAGTAGAACCTGACTTAAAGAAAGCATGCTCAACCTCTAATGGATTCTCTTGCAAGTATGAGTAGTAAGTTTGTAAATCTCCCGTAGCCTTTCTCCTTTCAGCTTCGGCTCTAACATAAGCCTCTGCTCCCTTAACATCAGACTTTCCAGTTCTCATATCAAAGAAACTACCAAATACTTTAGATGCTTTAATGAATACAGGCTTTAAATTGTATCTCTCAGCATTATGGAACATTTCCATGTAATCATCAGACTCAACCTCCATGTTATTAGAAGTTCCCCCGATAATAGGTGTACCAAAAAATACATCACCCTCTTTAAAGCAATCCTCAGAAGATTCAAAAGACCTCTTAAGTTTTAAGAACTCTCCCGCTTCTTCAAATACCATAAAGTTAAGTGAAGTACCCCTGAAAGCATTCGGCTTTTCCATTACCCTAAAGTGAACCATAGATTTAGTTCCTTTCTCCATCCATATACCATTCTCCTTCTCCTTATACCCAGACATGAAGATTTCTTCATTGTTATGAAGTATCTTATTTCTGAATTGCGGAGGAAGTTCGTTATATGAAAGTAACATCTTCTTTCTAAAATCCTGAACGTAATCTTCTTTCTGAGCTCCTAACCCATTTTCGGAATGAGGATAACAAGTCCACTCATGTAGTAGTATATTGGCATTCATAAAGGAGAACCCCTTACGCCTTGCCTTTAGAACAATAATACCTCTACCATTTTCTTTTGCATCATGAACCTCCTGATAGTATTCGTGATCTTGGTCACGATACAATGGCGAAATCATACTCTTACGTTTGGCACCAGGGTTTAATCCATGAATCTTCGAGAAGTTTAAATAGAAATAATAGTTACCCGGAATCCAAACACCACCATTAGGTTTATACCCATTTAGGATTCTATCTTTTTGAGTACGCCAAAATTGTGAATAGTCTAAACTACCTATCTTAAGACTTTCGTAGTTCTTTAGGTTTTTATCAAAGATAACTGGTGAATATTTTTCTGCTGATATCAAGCTCCTAATCTTTCTTCGTGTTCAAACATAGAGAAGTCCTCTGAACCAGTACCTTGTATATTAGCTTCTGAATCTTGGTCTTTAAGAATCATTGCCTTTAGCTTTTCTCGTGCTTCTGCTGCTTTTTGCATTTTTATTTGCATATCATTAAGCTCAGTCAAGTTATCTTTAGTCGGCATCATACTCCTAAAGACTTTAGTCATAAGGAACATCTGTTCACTCATAGCATTGTATTGGTCAATCATAGGGTCAAACTGCAATAGCTTATATTCCTCACGAGCTTCAAGAACTAATTTCTCAGAAGTCTTTTTCATAGACCTCTTCTCAAATATATTCATCGTAACTCTTTCGCTACGTTCTTCTTCCGGAAGTCTACGGAATGGAGACTTGTAATCATCCATAGATACAATCCACCTTACCATCTTGCTCCCACCATACTTGTCTTTATAGACAGCCCATAGTTTCGGCATTAACGCAATCGAATCATCCTGTAAGAATACATTACCCTCTTTATCTATTTCAATAAGCTCGTTAAACACTAATATCTATTTTTATTATTAGAACCCTTTTCTTTCTTATAAGGAGTCATTTTCTTTTTCCCCTTATTTTTATTTGAGTCTCTATTTTCAGCAGCTTTTTTAAATGCTGCTTTCTGTACCATTCTTCCCATTCCTATATGATTTTATTCCTAATTCTTTTAATAAAGATTCTACAGACTTACGTGCTAAGATACGAAGATTTTGTTCTTCTTCATCTATAAACTCTAAAATAGCTCTATACGCAGGCCAATCCATATCTCTTCCATTAGAGAACCATAAGCCATTGTCAAAAGCTTCTACAAGCTGTCCGTCAACTGTAAACATTGTGTCCGATACTCTTTCTACTTTATTCATTTTGTTTCTTTGTTTGTGCCTAAATAAGCATGATTAAAATAATATTCAAATGATACATCCGAAATGGCTATGATGTTATTATCAACCAAATTCTTAATACCATTGAAGAACGATTTCTCTCCCATGTCGCATTCAAACATTATTTGTTTCTTATCGACATAAACCTTACCACCGTCCGTTGGAGAATAGGACATTATATAATCTAATACCTTTATACCAGTTTTACTTAATTCCGAAATAGTTCTCATAGCTTTAACACTGATCTCTCTATCACATTCATTAAAAGGATTTCCATTCTTATTTAATCTTGCTCTACTCAAACTATAAAACTATTTGCCTTACTTACTATGTATTCTAAAATATAAGCTTGAGCTTCATGATTAACTGTAGACAACTTTATGCCAAGATACTCACAAATGTACCAAGATATGTGTAGCGACTCATGAGCAATCATCTGAGGTAAGTTCTCGTGCTCTGTAAAAAGCATAGCGAACGTTGTCTCTTTATCATTACTAAACCTTAAAGACTTAGCCTGACACTTATCATTATCAAGACTTATATTATAATCCTTATTGATGTACTCAACATTATCCTTCATGCTACCACTCATATACATAACAACTCTTACGTCATATAATGGAACAATAAATTCATTCTTGAGTACTTTCATTGGTACAATGATAATAAATTAATGTAATAAAAGTACATTAAAAAGAAAATAATTTAATACTTTAGCAACGTGAATGAAAAAAGAAAATATCCAATTGGTTATAAACCAAGAGTTTGCATAGCAAAATTCGATATACATTATTACCCACATAATGTTCACAAACTTCTGGTATCTAAAAATAAATCAAAAGTAGAGAAAGGAATGAAGTCAGTTAAAACAATTAACTGTAACTTGTATCCGATTGTTCTTGACGATGAGAACAAATCGCCTACTGATAATTTAAGAATGAACTTGATTAAATTTATTTGGAAAGAAAAAGGTATCAAAGCTGACTTAGATAAGCACCATGCTGTAGTGAGGGGTATTGATATTGTATCTGAAGGTAGGGTTTGTTACGAGTTCGATGAATTTAAACACTAATGACTAAGGAAGAAGAACAAAACTATATCGATTCAATTAATAGTTTAAAACACAACATTCTCTCACCAGGGGAGAAAACAAGAAGAATATTAAAATCAAAAGGCGTTAAATCACCATCACTTGATGGATTGGTTAAAGTCTCTAATAATCCTCCAACATGGAAAGTGCCAAAGAAGAAAACAAAGAAGAACAAGAAGAAGTAAAGCCGATATTTCCACACATAGCCGTAGAGAGGCAAAAGAACACATTAGTACTTGATACGTACTTAAGAAAGAAGTTTCGTAAGAAATGGTATCTATGGCATTTCCATAGGAAAGCATATGTACCGGAAGGACAAAATGATTATACTGCTGCAATAAGTGGTTTCAATCGAGATATTTATATGTGTATGTTATTTGGTAAGATTGACCCAAAGGCAACATACATGGATGGTACTCCAATATTTGAATTGGATATAGACCAAGAAAGAACAGAAAAGGAGAGAATGGATCCCGCGAGATTCTTCAAACCTGA
>Ga0070750_10001385_pt1 | contig 13516 bp, 9 predicted proteins | sample VirMetDEL_Nov_24_FD_77013 | JGI IMG/M metagenome (GOLD analysis project Ga0070750, IMG submission 77013) | Aqueous microbial communities from the Delaware River and Bay under freshwater to marine salinity gradient to study organic matter... | ecosystem: Environmental > Aquatic > Marine > Coastal...
CTTTTCGATCCCAGCGTCGTGCGCCTCGTCCTCAGGCACCCACGTCTCGAACTCCGAGCCCGTGAGCGTCACCTGATACCGACGCTTCCCGCGCTGCTCCGGCGGGTCCTGAGTGTCGTCCTCCCACGGCTCCCTGCGCGCCACGACCTCAGGGTCGTCGTGCTCCTTGTCCGAGCAGTAGCAGAACAGGAACCCGCTTTCGGTCGGCGTGACCGCCGAGCCGGGGTTCTGGTGGCCGTCGAGGATCTGAACGACATCGTTGTCGTCGTAGGTCAAGCCGCCGCTGGGCTTCGCGGTGATGATGAGGGCGTGTGCCATTAGGGAACGGGTTGCGGCCAAGCAAGCGCTTGGAATTCAATGCGGGTGACGGGAGGAGATCCGCTGCCAGTCAGCGTGTCCTCCTGCGCTTCCTCTTCGGAGTCGATGTAGAAGCGGTTGGCGACGTAACCAGAACCTGTGCCGTCGTCGTGCGATGTGTAGAAGAACTGCGATCCGCCGTACGTGGCGTTCGCCAGCTGCAGCGTTGGAAACACGTCCTGTTGGACTTGAAACTGCTCCAGAGCTCGCCGGATCATTGCCTGCACCTGCGCCTCTGTCAGACCCGTGGTGATCGACGGCATAGCCTCTGGCGTGCGCAGGTGGCGCTGCAGCAGATCCCGCAGCACGTTGACTGAGCGAGCTGTCTGCTCAAGGTTGGTGGGGCTTGCGCGAGGCACCTGACTCATGACGTGGACCTCACGTCGCTTTCTGCGCTGATCTCGCCTCGGAGCTCGTGCACAGCCCATGCGCTGCCAATACCTCGCACGTCCACGTACAGCGCCGGAGCGCTGGCATTGACGCCGACTCCAAGGCCACGACCGGGCTCCAGCCGGGCAAACGTGCCGGGAGGCCCAGGCGCGTCTGCAGAGTTGCTGGCACGGATCGCGACCTCCACAGGGCCTTGATCCGTAGCCAGCTGCGCATACAGCCCCTGAATGCGCGTTTCAATGCCTTCGCGCCCAGAGATCAGCGGCCCCACCATCGCGTAGCTCTGGATCGGCTTGCCGTCGTCGTCCTGCGCGTACTGGTCCCAGCGCCGCACCTTGCCGTCACCAAAGGCAATAAGCAGCGAGCGATCCTCCGGCCCGTCGCCGTGCTGCGTAGCTGCCGTTGTAACGGCGTTCTCGAAGCCGCTGCCGAACGAATCCTTGTGCCACGCCCCGAGGCCCTCGTCGAACACAAAGTGCTCCACGTCGCTTCCTACGTTGTTCGCAAGGACGAACACGTGCACCGTCTTGTCGATCCAGTTGTAGCAGAGCTTGATCCGGCTCTTGGTGATGTCGATTTCCTCCAGCCGCCGCTGCACGCTCCCGTAGCTCACCACGCTGATCTGCGACTGGGCGTTGAGGAAGTTGACACCCCCGCGCGCAGAGAAGTAGTAGATGCCGCTCGACGACTCGCACCACGCGTAGCCGGGCGCGACGCCCTGGCTCTTGTCCAGCTGGTCGAGCCTGCCGCCGTCCGCAAGGTCTCCGGTCTGCACGAACAGCGACTCCGTGGTGCCGATGTACAACCGCGAGTCACGGAACGGGATCAACGCCGTGATGGGCTCCGGCGGCTTGCCCTGCGACGCGACAGTGCCCGCAATGGCCTGCGAGATGCTCTGGACCTCAGGGCCGTAGTCGAAGTCAAACGGGTCTCCGTAGCGGCTCTGGTAGACCGTGAAGGCGTTGTCGCCCCGCGCCATGACCAACCGCCCGCTGTAGGCCGCGATGAGCTCACAGCGCGGCGGGAAGCCGCCCTTGACGCTGTCGGCAAACGAGCGGAGCGCACCTGTCTCGTGGTTGTAGACGCGGTAGTCGAGGCCGTCTGCAATGAACGTGTTGCCGTACAGCGTCGCAAAGCCGATAGAACGCCCCACCAGCGAGCCAGGAGCTCCGATCTGCTCCCACGAGTCCTGCGCCGTCTTGCGCTTGATGGCGCCGGACGACATGACGGCAAGGTACTCGGCGTCGCGCCCTGACACCTGCCCAGTGTCGCGCAGCCCCATCAGCGTGATCTTGCGGGCTTCAGCGGACGGGCCAAGCACCGTAGGGTCTTGTTGGTCAAGGTCTCGCTGCGAGCTGAACGCAGCCAGCACGTACTCCGACCCGCTCGCGCCCAGACGTGCCGTCTCGTTGACCTGCAGCCCTGCGGTGGCAAGGTCTCGCACGCGCTGCTGCGTGGTAAACGACCACTGCTGCGCCAACGCATTCCCGTCAAACATCCGCAGCGTGTGCGCTATGTCTGTACCGCCAACACGCCGCGTAGACAGCGCCGCGTACAGCTGCTGCGTTGGACCCAGCTGAAGGGGCACGCGAGCTCTTTGGAGCTCTTCGTTTGTGACTACATCAACTTTGGTCTCCAACGTGAACTTGCGGCCTTCGTCCTTGATGCGCCGGATCATGGCGAGGTCTTGATCAATGGTCGTCGAAGCGGCCACCGTTTCGCCCGCCGTGAACACCTTGTCCTCGTGCAGAACACAGCCCAGCCCCACGCCTGCGCCCGTGAACGCTGACATCACCTCGCCGTCGCCTGCGAACTTGGCAAGGATCGGGTACGGCGACCGAAGCGCGTAGTTGATCTTGCCGCTGTCTTCGCGCGTGGTGTTGCCAATGCCTGTGGGAGGCACGTCCCAATACGGGTGTTGGCTTCCGCTACCTCCCGGTTGGTTGAGCTGCCCTTGCAGCCCAAACTTGTGTGCGAGGTAGCCCTCCAGCTTCTGACGGTACTCCGTCATGCTGCTGGTTTGCCTGTACGCGCTGATGAACTCACCAAAGTTGTGCGCGTAGGTCCTCGGAGCCACCGTGTTCAACGGCACGGACACAACTTGGTTGAGAACGCGGAACTGCCGAATCTGCGAATACTTCGACGAAATGCCATCAAACGGCTCGTTGAACGTAGTGACCTGCACATATCTGGCAAGCACTGGGGGTCCACCTTCAACAGGCTCCGAGAGAGGATCGACAGGATCGGGCGTGATAGTAATCACGTCTTTGTGCCACTCGTTGGGGCCGTTCTCGTCCAGATCAAGAGTGACAAAAGATTCGACGCTCGCCGTTTGCTCGTCATTTGTCACACGAACATGCACCTGATTGAAGCCGCGACCCTCGCCTCGATACTTGTATTCAAACGAAAATGTGTCCATCAACACGTTTTCGCCCATGTCGATGGTGTACACGGCCAGCCCGTTTTTGCCGACTTGACTGCTTGCTAACACCCGAGCTCCAGTCGTGGCATCTCTGTTTGTCCACGGGCCTGCGCGGCTTGCCCGCGAGTCATACCTGCATCCAAAGCCAACGCCGGAACTGTTCGAGTCGTTGTTCAGAAGTACGTTGTTTCTGGTTTTGGCAGGGGTCGAGTTGCCATATGCCAGCGGAGCAATATTGCGTGACAGGTTGTTGTAGTTGACTCGGTAGCCACCCCAGCTGCCGACAGCTCCGGGCAACTCTACCGGGTACAGCGAGGGAGAGACAACGCTGTCGTCTGTGGGCGCGTACTCAAACGGCCCTGCGTTGTCGATGGTAAGGTCAGCGCCAGACAGATTTGCTATTTGCTGGCCGACCAAACGCCCATCGACATACATGTCGATGGTGACCTGCTCATTTGAGCCGTTGTTTACCTGCGCAACTTGGTAGGCAATGACGGAAGCATTGGTCGCAGTTGAGGCGCCAGTTTGATCTGTGCCAATGTTTCCCTCCAGAGTGGGAACATTGTAAGGCGGTGTCGCTAGAGACCACACCTGCGTGCTTGTTGCTTGCGTCGCGTAGGAGATCGGCGCAATGTTTCCTGCTGCGCCAGATTGGTTCCAAAGACCACGATTTACAGTTCCCGGTGGCATTTCGTCTGGCTGCAATTGCACCGCGAACGCAGCAACAAATGATTTAGTGCCATCGGGCGCTTCGTCCGATCCGTTCTCCTGTGGACCGTTTGGCAGAATCGTGAACGCGTTGTCTTTGCCTGCCTCGATGGTGTAATCCGTGCCGAGAGCAGCGTTGCTGCTAAACTTCACTCCACCAACGCCACCAAACGCGGCCTGCGAAAACGAAGGCGCCAAGGGGAACAGCGCTTCTGCTTTCTTTAGGGTGCGCTGTGGCGACGTTTCGTCCGGCGTGTAGAACTCTTGCTCGTCGAAGCGTCGATCTCGCAGCTGGTCGATGACTGTTTCGTCTGACACGGATGTCGTTGTGTCATTGACGTGAAAGGCGTCGAACCATGCCCATCCGTCCGTCTGCCACTCTGGATCCATTGACGGAATCCAGTCCACGCTGGTCTCTCCAAACCCTTGGTTTTGATAACCACGACGAGGGTTGGACGGCGCGCTGATAAACGCCTCGCCGTTGTCGTTGACCTTCAGGTCTACAACTGGGCGCGGAAGGCCGTCACGCGACCACAGCACCTCTGGCCCCACAAGCGGAGCTCCAATGCGCGCAAGTTTGCCGTCTTGAATGGTGCCGTTAGCTGTCGCAACAGGCTCTGACACGACGAACAGCGAGCCGTTGTTGTACCCGATGGCAACCACCGGATCTTCGAACTCCGACTCCCACGACTGCAGCCAACGCCCGTCCTCCTCGCGCGCGTACCGCCGCACAAGACCCTTGGCAAGCGTGGTCTCCTCCCTGGTGAAGCAGGCAAAGATCACGCTGCCGTCGTCGGCAATGATTAGGTCGTCCACCACCTCGTAGCCGTACGGAACCGTGGACTCGATGGTGGCCGTGATCTTGCCGCTGAGCGTCAGGATCTGCACCATGCCGGTGTCGAGCAAGAAGTAGCCCTGACCGTCCGGCCCTTCCGCGCAGGCGACTGCAGCTGACTCCAGCGACGTGCGCCAATCAAACTCCACCTGCTCAGGAACTACGTCCGACTGCGCATCGTCCGTAAGCGCGGCCCACTCGCGAGCTCGACGCTGACGGAACGTGGTCATCAGCAGCGTCGGATAGCCGTCTCCCGGCGCATCGCCAAACGGAGACAGACCAGCACGCTGAGCTCCCCACACCGCCTTGCCCGTGCGCGGGTCGATGCCCCGCACGTTCACGCCATCCCGATACGTAGCTGCCTGACGTTCGGCGTCAGCCACACCGTCCATGAGCCCGCGCGTGATCGGGCCAATCGGGATTCCTTGCATTACCTAGGAGCTGAGTACCAGCGGTAGCGGTCGTAGAAGCCGGAGTTGGTCGTGCCGCCCCCAGCAATCAGCTTGCGCTTGCCGAAGTACATGCCTGAGGCAGCAGCGCGCGGCGTAAGCGCGCCAGACACCATGCCGTCCTTCTTCATCGCGTTCAGGCCCACCGGCCCGCTGAAGAAGGTCTGATGCATCGTGTCGATGTTCATCTGGGGCTGCTTCTCGCGGCCCGACGCGTAGCGGCGCACCCACTCGCGGAAGGCGCGCTGCAGCGGCAGCGGAATGTCCGCTGTATCTGCGCTCTTGTTGAGCGGCTTCCAGCCCGCCGTGTAATCGAGCGACACGGTCTCGGTGACCCCTGCCGGGAATATCTCGATGAACAGCCTGTAGGCGTCGTCGGAACCTTGCGTAGCGAAGTACGAGGTCGCGATGGGCTGGAACTCACGCCCGATGGACGCGAGGTAGCGCTCCTTCTCCGACGAGAACGTCGGGAAGTCGTAGATCGGGATCGGGGTCCAGACCGAGTTAGGCCGATCAAGAGAGGTCGCAACGTCCTCGACGTAGTCGGGCAGCGCGTACCTGCTCTCGGTCGGCACTAGGTCGATGGTGAGTGAACGCGCACGGAGGTATTGCCACTCGTGCGCGTCCACCCACGCGGCGCCCGCCTCATTCACCAGTTCTTCAGCCGAGCTCCGGGCAGGATCCCGCCCAAGCTCTTGACGAACCGATTCAGTCAGCGAGCGCAGCGTCAGCATCAGGCGTGCGTGTCCACAGAACCAAACCCGTAGATGCCGTCGAAGTGCACCCACACAAGGTTGGCTCCGGTAGCCAGATCAGCAGCGGCGTAGGAACGGGCAAGGTGCCCAACAACCTTGTGCGGCTTGTTTCCGCCGCCCGCAGGGACCACCAGCATCCCTTCGGCAGCGGCGGAGTCGCCGGTCACAAGCGCGGTGCCTGCGTCAAGGTTCGCAGCAGCGGCGAGGTACACGTTGACCTGCAGCGTTGCCGGGCCAAACTCAAAGGCGCCTTTTTTGGTGGCGTCAACGCCATCAACCTGTTGGCAGACGGCAACGAAGCCAGCTCCGATTTGCGCATCCGTCGGGGCATCGTCGGTGCGAGTGACCTGCAGCATGTAGCTGGCCTCGCCACCAATGTCCGTGGTGGTTTGATCAGCGGTCGCATAAGCGACATCGCCGAACACGCACGAGGTGCTGCCGGAGGCAAGCTTGCAGACCTCACCGATCTGCGCTTCTTTCGGGATGATGCGCCACGGGGAACCGGAGTGCCCACGTTGCGTCGTGATGATGCTTTTACTCATGGTCCAATCTCCTGATCAGAGAGCGATGGTGTAGTTCGGAATGTCCGCGTTCGGCATCAGGATGCCGTTCGTAATGAAACGCTCGTAGTGCACGTTGCCAAGGAAACGGCCAAGGCGGAACATGACATCCTTGTTGATCGGAGCCATCGACTCCCAAGCATCTTGCTCCCAACCACGGTTGCTGTGGAAGAACAGGTTGACCGTCCTTGGGTCAAGGAAGTAGTAGTACCCGCCAGTGATGCCGAGCGGGTCGCGCTCGGTGACCGGGGCGCGGTCTGCGGCACTCGTAACGCCGCCGGACACGTCCGGGTACAGCTTGGCATCACGCAGCGTGTCGGCCGTCATGAGCGGGATGGCGCCGTAGCGCGCAACCGAGCCCTGCGACGGGTTACCGATCGGAGCGATGGTCGCGAAGAGCTCGCCGTGCGCCCGGTTGGTGCGCTGGAAGTAGCGCTTCGCCTCGCGGGTGCAGAGGATAGCCTTGGGCTCAAGCTGCAGGCCCTCGGCAAACTCACCAGCAAGCGGGACGGGCTTCCAATCCAGCAGATCCAGCATGTACTGCATCTGGTCGAGGATGTTGTTAACGTCTGCGCCAGCAGGACCAGAAGCACTTTCCTCGTACTTGACCTTCGTCGGCGCAAGCTGCGATCCGCCAGTCGAGTATTCCTTGCCGTAGCTGTCCTCGCGCGCGAAGTCGCCAGGGTTGAGCCCTTGGATGGTGGTAGTCAGCGGGTTGCCGTCACCGTCCGGGAACAGGTTTTCCTTGGTGAAATCGCCAACGGCGCCAATGCCGTAGTGCTGGCTCTCCCACACGTTGCAGAAGGTCCACAGCGATTTCAGGTCCAGCATGCCGGTGCCGGAGTCGGTGAACATGCTCTTAGACGGAGTCGCACCGAGCGCCTTCTCCATCTTCTTCAGCGCGTCAAGGGTGAAGTCCTTGTTGCGCTTCTTGAGGATGGAGTAGAACCGCTGAGAGTTCGAGTCCGAGAAGATGCTGTCGCCTTGCAGGTTGATCTCGTGCCACGTGATCTCCTGGCCCCACTCGTACTCGGTGAAGGGCGTGGACATCTTGTTCATGGTCCCGCCAGCCGGACGACGGTGGTCGTCGGCCATGCGCTTGGGACCAAACTGCGTGTTGGCAATCTCGCCATCAAACAGCGTGGTGATGTCCGTACCAGAGGAGAAGAAGTCGAGGTTGTCACGTCCCTCAAGGAACATGGACAGCATCGCAAAGTCCTGCTGACGCGCGCCCGTCCACGGGAGCTCGTCGCCTCGGACGTACGCAGGACCCTGCGCGGGGAAGGTGGAGTTCGCCAGCTGGACGAACTGCTCAATGGGGTTACTCATTGGATTGTAGTTGGATCACCCTTTACGGCGCTTGCGTTGCACTGCCTTGTTGTGCTGGTCGATGCGCTTTGAGGCCGTAGCAAGCATGTCCCCCAGTTTGGGGTTCTTCGCGTTCTGCAGCTGGATCTGCCGCAGGCGCTCAAACTTGGTCCGGTCGTCAATCAACGTGTCGGGCTCCAGCGACGGGGAGGCAGGCGCCTCAAGGTCCGGCGAGGATGAGGTTTGTGAAGATGAAGACTCAGCCTTCCCGCCGTACACCATCGTCGCCGCCTCACGGAACGCTTCCGTCAGCTGCGAACGGTCGTACACGCCGCCTTGCAGGAGTGCTGCCACTCGCTGCCCGACTTCGGGGTCAACCTTGTCTCCTTGCAGAAGCTGAGGGAACTGCCCCTTCAGCGCTTGCGCCGCGTTGCTGATCATCTGCTTGGCGCTCATGTCAGCGGCAACCTGCTGTGCTACACCTGCAGCACCCTCAAGCTGTGCGACCTTGGCCTCCAAGCCGCCAATCAGTTTGGCGACAGCCGTTGCGGTTTCTTCCGACAGCTCACTTTGCAGGAGCTGTTGCACCTCAGCGCTCACTTCGCCAGGGGCGGCTGCTTCCGGCGCAGCGGCCTCGGCGGCATCAGGCTGACCCGCGTCCTCGGACTGTACCATTTGCTGGTACGTGTCTAGGAATTCCTGCGCTTTTTCCGCCTTGACGTTAGCGGCAAGCGCTTTTGCGACTTCCTCAGGGATGCCTGCGTCCACGGCCTTTTGCCGAAGCGAGTCGCGATCAGCAATCGCCTCCTCCCGCGTCTTACGCGGACGCCCCTCCAGAGCCGCCTCAATGGCGTCTGTGGTGTCGTCTGACTGTACAGGCGCATCTGCGCTCTCCGTGGCCTCAGGGGCCTCCTGGGGCGCTTCTACGGCCTCTGGCTCCGGCAGCGGAGCCACGGCATCGACCGCAGCGTTGTAAGCAGGCTTCTCTTGCTCGTTTTGCGAGGCGCGTAGGGAAGCAAGCCCGTTGGCAAACCGCTCAGCTGCCGCGTCTTCGCTATTCGTCGTCGTCTCCGATTCCGCCATCTGGATCCCACTCAAGTTGGTGTCCCTCTACAGGGTTGTCGTTGAACTTAGCCATGTACTCCTGCACCTCACGGCGTGAGTCGAATGCAGGACGACCTCGTTCGTCGTAGTGCTTTGCAAGCGTCCGGCCCTGCGCCAGAGCGTGCTTCTTATTCGGCAAGCTGTGACCGATGAATCGGTACTGCTTGACGCGTGGCTTTTGCGGCACCGAGGGGACGCGCGTGTACGTCTTGCCCTCGTCCTTGAACGTCTCGCCAAAGGCAGGCGGGTTGCTGGCATCGACCAGCACCTCGACTCGGCGCCCGCGCGCGTCGTGCGCGTCGATTGTGATGAAACTCATGAGGTCTGGTAGGTCCCCGGATCAACTCCTGTGGGCGAGCTCGCGCCGCCCGTTGCTTCACGCAGCGTGGCCCCCTGCCTCGATGCGTCTGCACTCTGACCGGACGCCGTGGCATCCCCAAAACTGCCCTGAGCCAGCTGCATTTGCAGCATAGCCTGGAGCACCTGTCGATCAAGAATGCGGTCCTCGTTGCCCACACCGAAGGCGATAGCCGTCTCGCGCACACGCGTGGACCAGTCGATGTGCGGCTGCGTGGCCGCTGCTTGACCAAGCATCATGAGCTGCTGGTTCCACACAGACTGCTTCGCAATGGCCGCGTCGCCGCGCGAGCCGTCGATCGAGCCAGGGTCGACCCGGATGTTGAGCGAATGCCAGTCAAGGCCGTCCTCGCTGTTCGCGAAGTCGCCCCCTTGGTACATCATCGGCTTCTCCGCGAACTTCATCGCCAACTGCTCAATGTCTTGCGGCATGAGCCTGTTCGCCTGCACGAGCGGCGCCAGCTTAGCTCGCAGCACGTCCTGCCGACCACGCTCGCTCAGGCGAATGGCAACGCGGTCGTCATGCGCGATCTCCCAGGCCATGCGCTCCAGCCCCTCACGCACGAACCGCTCCCAGCGGGACAGGATGTACTGCACCTTGGTGCGCACCGTGTTGGCCGCAACAGACACAGCAGTTGCCGTCGCCTTGTCGTTGGCTAGGCCGCGCGCAGCGTCGTCAATGCCGAGCGCGCGTTGCGCGTTCATCTGCACCTCGCGGAGCTCGTTGACCTCTGCAGGCCCGATCTCCCCAGTTTCCACGCGCTCTAGGACGCGCCCGTCTCGCAGGCCCGGCAGCGGCACGAAGGCGCCATCCGGCGCGTTGTGCAGCTCCTCCATCTCGGCCTGATACGCAGCGTCGTATGCGTACTTGACCGTGTGCCTGCGGATCTTCTCGTGCGCTGCGAAGCTGACCGCGTCCAGCATCTGCAGCGCGTCACTGTTTGCAAGCAGCAGCGTCGTGAAGAAGCTGTCGCTGCCAGTCGTGTACTGCCCCTCGAAAATGTGTGGCCCGGCAGGATGTCCCTCCCAATAGAACGGACGGCGCACCTCGATGCCCAGCTGCGTGCCGCTCTGATCCACCTCGGTGCTGCGACCGATGGTGTGAATGGTGCCCGGTTGCGTTGGCTTGGGCTCGGTGCCGTCAATCGTGCCGCCAGGGACGTAGATGACGCGATACGACACCTCGTCATAGTCCTCGTCACCAACAACGCTCAGCGCCTCGACTGCGTCCACGTACCAGTCGTTGCTGTTCTCTTCAGCGCGCTTGCGCAGCAGCTTGCGGCACTCCTTCACGTCATGCCACGTGAACCGCGCCTCGGCCAGCGTGCCGCCTTGGTAGTCGAACCCGCACATGCGCGGATCAAGTCGCTTGAGGCGCGGCCAGCGCGCCGGGTTGTCAACGCGCGGCGTCTCCGTGGCGCGCGGCGACTTCGAGTCGTCCTCGGTGCCACCATCGTCGAACGGCTCGAACATCCGCCCCTGCATCGTGGCGCGCTCCTTGCGCGTCAAGTCGCTCATCTTGGCGCGCGGCTTCTCGATGAACATTGCCGCGTACGGCTTGAACACGAAGTCCCACGCCGCAGGCTCCAGCGCTTCGTTCAGGTTCTGCTTGTGGCAGATCTGCGTGCCCGCCGCCGCGATAGCTGCAGCCTGCAGACGCTCCTCGTACGTGCCGTCGCTGCTGACCTCCATGATGGGCGACGACGTGACCATCGACGGCAGCAGAGTCGTGAACAGCGCGAAGCCCATGTTCTCTGGGCTTGTGCCCGTCGTCGGCGCGTCGTGACACAGAGCTCCTAGCGCTGCGTCCTCGCGCTCCTTGGCAAGGTCCAGCACTCGGTTGCGATGGTTCTCTGAGGCGTCACACAGGCGCGCGAGAACGGTGGGGTCGGTGTCAAGCATTGGTCTTCGCTCGTTTGTTCCAGTAGCTGTCGTAGAGCGCACGGCGCAGGTTGATCTGCGGGTTGCCCTTGTTGATCTTCTCGGCCACGCTGCGGCCACCCAGCAGGTGCACGCGCATGTAGCAGGTGGCGTCCAGTCCGTCGTCCACGCACGCCTTGTCCGGCTTATCCTCAGGACGCCCCGTGTGCCGCGAAGCCTCGTACGGCGCGTACACGTAGCCTGGGACCTCCTCCACGGTGCGCTTGATGCTCAGGTCAGGGTCAGGGGCATGCGCGAGCGCGTCACGCTTGAAGTACACGCTGGGCTTGCCGTCGCTGGCATCTGCAAACAGCTCGCGCAGGATCTCAAGGTTGCTCTGCTCTCGGTTGCCACTGCGCTTGTCGCACGGCACCGCGATGCGACTCTTGGCGCCCGCCTTTGACTGCAGCTCGGTGTTGAAGTGGTGGATGGTGTCAATCGCGGCGTTGTCGCAGACGATGGTGCGGAGCTCGTACTTCTTGGTGAACTGCACGGCCCAGTTGGCCCACCACGTCAGCGTCTGCCCGCTGCGGTAGACCTCCTCGACCAAGTACATGCGCCCTTCGTCGTCGATGGCCCAAACGGCCAGCACGCCCGCGTGACGGATGCCCCAGTCGTACGACGCGGCGTAGCCTTTCACGTCTACGAAGTCGCCCAGCACGGGATGCGTGCGGTGCAGCTTGATGCGGTCACGCTTGCCCGGCTCGCGCACAATCTCGCCGTCGAAGATGTGCCGCGACTCGTCCCAATCGAGGATCTGGCCCTCAGCTGCCACCCACTCGCCTGCGATGTAGCGCGCAGCTCGCGGCCCACCCTTGAGGCGCTTGAAGAGCTCCTCGCGATACTCTGCGCCAGCAGGCGTGAAGTCGCCCTTTTGCAGGTCAAAGTAGCCAGGGTTGTCCTTGAGCGTCGTCTTGATGCGCACACAGTCGCCCCGGATCATCCGCTGGTTGAGCCAGTGACCGGGGTACTCAGGGTTCACGTCGAGCATCAAGGCACGCCAAGGCACCTCAACGCCACGGCGCTTACGCTTCCGCGTGTGCAGGCCCTCGATGTGCTCTTCCTCGAACTCGGTGCCTTCCATGCACCAGATCAGGTCGTACGCCATCGACTTGACGCGCGCCCACTGGTCCATGCCCCTGCACCAGATCTTTGACCCGTTCGGGTACTTGTACACGTCGCGCGAACGGTGCGACGGGATGCGGCCTGTGCCTTGGTCAAGCATCCACATGTCCCACGGGTCTGTGGGGTCAAGGATCTCCTCCTCCCACATCTGCATGAACGAGCCCGCGAGGTCTGCCTTGATGCGGCGCAGCACGAGGATGTTGGCGCCGGGGAACGTGCGCGCGAAGAACTTGGTGATGCCGCCAAAGACAACGCTCTTGCCTGTGCCTGTTGGCCCCTCGGCGCAGAACTCTGACGGGAGCTCGTCGTACTTGCCCTGCTGCAGCGGCAACAGAATCTGTTGATACAGCGGTCCCTGGAAGCGCAGTGACTGGACACGTATGCGCTCCGCTGCAGGCACTACCTGACCTCGATTTCGTTGATGTACTGCCGCTGGTCGCCGTCCGTCAGCAGCATGGTGTAGGTCAGCCGGAAGGTGGGCTCGTCGTAGCCCGCAGGAGGCGTCCACGCGTGCGAGACGTTGTAGCCACCCTGCCGATTCCAGCGCTGGTCACCGAAGCGTGGAGCGCCGTACACGTGGCGCAGCGGATCGAGGCCGTACGACTCCAAGCCGATCCAGCTGCGGTTGTCCGCGTCGTAGAGCTCGACGTACAGGTCAAACTGCTGCACGTCACCCACGGTCAGGGACGTGCCCTGCATGCCTGCAAGCATCGCTGCAGTCCATACCTGCTGGCCCGGCTGCGGACGCGTACGGACGCGCACGCTGTCCATGACGCTGCCGTTGGGGTACGAGTCCAGAGCTCGGTTGCGGGCCGTGAAGCCGACGACGCGCGTGACGCGGTTCTCAAAGCTGTCTTCGGTTGCCGTGACGACCGTCACATCGTCGGAGCCGTCGATGTTGAACCACAGGATGTAGCGCTCGTCGTACCGTTGCGCGTACACGTCTTTGCCCGTCACCAACAAGGCGGCTCCGGGATCGACCGTGCCGCCGCCAAAGCTCGTAATGCCAACGCGGCTCCCAACAAACGGAGTGCCCGCAGGGATGTCGAAGCGCCACGTCCAGACAGTAGCGCCTGCGCCTGTGTTACGTCCGTCGCTGTCCCCCTGCTTCGGGTAGCCCTCAGCGAGCTGCACAAACGGGCCTGCCTGCGTTGTGCCAGTGGCGCCAACGATGTTTTGAGCTGTGTCTGCAGCATCGGGGTCCGTCAACGGCGTGCCGAACACCA
>Ga0070750_10001391_pt1 | contig 13490 bp, 24 predicted proteins | sample VirMetDEL_Nov_24_FD_77013 | JGI IMG/M metagenome (GOLD analysis project Ga0070750, IMG submission 77013) | Aqueous microbial communities from the Delaware River and Bay under freshwater to marine salinity gradient to study organic matter... | ecosystem: Environmental > Aquatic > Marine >...
CCCCCTAAGGCGGCGGGTGGCTTCGCCCCCGCCACGCCACAGATCGCAACAACGGCGGCGAAAACGCCGATCGATTGATAAACCGAGAACGACAAGCTCGCAACATGGAAGGCAAACAAGCGAATGCTTTTTTGAAAAGGAAGCAACACGAACATAACGACAAAGACGATTTCCGAACCCCCGCATATTTGATCAATTATTTGAAATCAAGATTCGGCGAAGGGTTGCGTGATGGTGCTTGTTCTCAAATCAACAAGAAGGGCGAACCGATCAATGTGTTCGGTTTCCATTTGATTGAAGCCGAAGAGTGGGTTTATGTGAACCCACCTTTCGACACACCCTCGATCGTTGCTTTTGTTGAAGCTTGCTCAAAATTGGAAGGAAACGATCGCGTTTTCCTTTTACCAAACAAGTTATGTCAAAAGCGATTTGTTGAAGCGGTGAATCATCATTTTGATGAGATCGTGATGTTGGGCGGTCGAATCAATTTTGAAAGCCCGTACGCGGTAAAAGGCGGCACTTCAATGAATGGTTGCTTCTTTGGGATCATGTATTCCGACCCATTGAAAAAGAATGAACACCCGATCGTCAAGTCGATCACGCTCGCAAAGCTGAAGAGGGATTTCCAATGATTGAAACCCGACACGGGCGTTTTCATTGGTTCATTATCGAAGACGAAGAGGGAAACCTTGAATTGGTGTTATACGGGGAGGAAGATCTATGAGCAACCGCCGAGATCTCGCCCGCCAACGGCTAAAGGAGATCCGAACCCTACAAGGTTTTGAAGCCGCCTACAAAGCTGCAGGTCTTCCCGATGATGGGGCAAAGCGAAACACGCAAGTCAAGAGGCTTTCAAGGCTGATCAATCGTGATACGGGAGGGTTTCAAGAACTCGACGCAAAGCAAAGACGGAGGATCAATCGAACATATCGAACACCAACCCGAAAGCGTGCGTTAAACGAAGCGAGAGCCGATCGCTTCATCAAAGCGGAAAACAAAAGCCGACTCGAAGGAAGGCGAGAGGCTCGACGTGCGTTCGGGGCAAATGGTAGCAACCCAAACCCGACGGTTCTTCGCCGAAGGTTAAACCAATATGCACCCTTGACCGATGCCGATCGCCAAAGAATCATTCAATCCTATGAAGAAGTCGATCGTGATGGGGGCGTTTCCCTCCGCCGAGAGTATGCGCGATCGTTATCAAAGGTTAATCTTGATGAAATACCGCCGAGTGTTGCCGCAACACAAAAGAAGCGACAAGAAAAAGCCGATCGTGCCGTATGGCGTGATCAAGGTAAGCAAACCACCTTTGAGGATTGGTCGAAACAAACGAAAGAAGAAAAATACGGTGCTTGATCATGGATATGGTTCAATTTAAGCCGGACTTCGAGTTCAAGAAGCAACGGCGGAAAGCTCAAGGTTCTTCCACATGGAAGCAACACCAAATTGCGGGGGCGGATTTTGAAACGAAAGACGGTTTCCCCCACATCTATACATGGACGATCTTTGATGAAGAAACGCAAAGCTATGTTGACCGTTCCTTTACTTTTGGAGGAACTACCGAAGAACCCGATCTTTTCAAGGAAGCAAACGGAGGAAACGAACGATCGGTCTTCGATCTTTCCGTCTTTTGCGATCTCCATTTCCAAACGGGCAAGTATTCCGACGGAGGCAACGGAAAACGACGGCAACCACCCCAAATGTTCTTTTTCAACCTCGCTTACGATGCTCAAGCGATAATAAAAACGCTTCCCGTTTCCGTTATCGAGCGTTTGTTTGTCGGCGACACTTTGATCCTCGATCGCGAAACATGGGAAGCCGAACCTTCAGCTCGAAGGGAAAAGATCCCGAACCCCAATTTTGGAAAGGCGAAGAAGGGGCAACGGAAAGACAAACGAAAGAAGATCGCCGCATGGGTGATCGATGATGAGAAGGGAGGTTTCAAGCTCATGCCGTTTAATCGGTTTATTGAGGTTTCATATCTCCCGAAAAAATACCTTCGCATTGAACCGTTGAAATGGTATTCTAAAGGGATCAAGTGGGGAAAGATCGAATGTTGGGATATTCGCCCGTTTTTAGGTGGTGGTTCATTGAACTTCAATGCGAAAAAGAACTTCGGCGAAAGCAAGATCGATTTTTCCGAAGATGAAATGCGACTTCTCGGATCGTTGAATCCCGAAGGTGTCGAGTTCTCAATTGAAAACGAACAAAAGATCCTTGAGTACGCGGAAAAAGACGCAAACTTAACGGCTCGGCTTGCATGGAAAACGGTTCATTCGTTTGAATCAAACGATGTTCGCATGATTCGCCCTTATTCCCCCGCATCGGTCGCCGAGCGTGCCGCTATGGACTTATGCAACATACCGACGATAAATCACGAATGGGAAAACATACCGGACATAGTGCGTGCTTTTTGGTCGGGCTATCAAGGCGGGTGGTTCGAGTCCGTCGGGCAAGGCACGATCTCCGATGTTCGAGCGTTTGACATAACTTCAGCTTATCCTCATGTTATGTGGTGGCTTCCCGATACGTCAAACGGTCAATGGATCGGTTCATTCAAGGGGGAAACATGGGGCGAGGCGTGGGATTATCTCAAGAAGTTCAAAACTTATTCAATCGCGATCTTTGAAGCCGAAGTTCACTTTCCCGAAGGTTTGAGGATCTATCCCGCCGCTAAAATGAGCGAGATCACCGATTGTTTGATGAATCCACGATCGGTTTATGGATTCTTTACGGGTGATGAAATTAAGGAGTTCGAGAAGTGGAACGCCGAGATCCATATTGAAAGGTGGGCGGCGTTTTGCCCGCATAACGATCACGAAGAAGGCGAAGATGTTGAAGACGGCGTGCGTTATCCATTCCGCCCTTTCATTAAGACCTTTTACGGTGGAAAAATGCAACAAGATCGACTTAAAGCGGAAGGTTCGAGCGAATACGATCCCGAAAAGCGATCAATATACAAGCTCATGATCAATAGCTTATACGGGAAGACGATTCAAGCGGTTGATCGTGAAGGGGTCAAGGTATCGGGTCAAATGTTCTCGCCTATGTACGCGGCAATAATAACCGCCGCTTGTCGTGTCCGATGTGCTGAAATCATACGCATAAACGGACATGATCAAGTGATCTCGGTTGCTACTGATGGAGTGATTTTCAAGAACTCTCCAAACTTGATCGTTCCTCCAAACCCTATGCCCGTATTCTTTGACAATGCACGAATCAATTTAGGGGATTGGGAAGACGACGGATCGGGAACGCTTCTAATGATGATGAGTGGGGTTTATTCGATGTTGAAAGATACGATCGCGAAAAACACTTATCGAGGATCTTATTCGATGTTTTTAGATCGTCGTGGTGAAGACGGCGAATTGAAAACCGATCTGTATGGGGAAGATTGGATCACATTTTGTCAACGGCACGCCGAACTTGACAAGGTTTCGAGAACCGAAGAAGTCAACCCAACCATGCGACCGTATAGCTTAGGGGAGGCAAAGGTTCGATCGGATTATTCTTTGATCAATATCTTCCGTGTTGTTGACTTGTCGATCCGACCTTGCGGCGATTCCAATAAGCGACGTTGGTTAAGGAAACCGCAAACATTCGGCGATCTCCTAAACGGTTGGTGGGATTCGGAAACATGGGAGGCGTTGATTTGAACCCCGCACGAAGGAAAAGGAAACGCGAGCGAGTGGTTGAGTTATGCCTTTTCCTTCTTTCGCACGAACCAAACGGGATGAGGATTCAAGAGCTTCAAAGGTTGGTTGATCAAGCGTTCCGTTTCCGGTGTTCTTCAAACTCGATCGGTCAATACCTTCTTCCGTTTGTCAACAACGGCACGCTCGAAAAAGACTTTACAAACGAAGGAAACGCCTATTATCGTTATAATGATCCTATGGAAACCGCTTGATCATGGATTGGAAACATGATCCCGAAGTGCAAGAGGCGATCAAAGCCTACTTGACAAAGCAAAAAGACGATCTCGGAAACTTGTTAAGTTCTCTTGATCAATATGCCGACGGTTCGCCGATCTTCCAAATGTTGCGAGTCTTTGGAATGTTTGTTTATAGGTACGCGGATAACATCGGGAAACATACGGAGATCGACGCTTTCGATCTTTCGATTGCGGAGATCTCAAATGATCCCGCCGTTCAATCAATGGTTGGAATGATGGTTCACAGATCGCTTGATAGGGGGTTAAACCTTGAGTGATCACGTTTGCGAAGATTGCGGCAAAACTTACAAGTCGCGATCGGGACTTTGGAAACATCAAAAGAAGTTCCTACACGGCAAGTTTAGATCCGAGTCTTCGGGGGAAGCGGCGAAGCCTTCCAATCCATCGCCGCACCCTCCTTCAACCATTGAAGCCACGCATGAAAACGCCCCGCCTCTCATGGATGAATCCCCCGAAGACACCATACCGATCGAGGAAGAACGCCCTTCATGGTTCGATTGGGATTTTTCACCCGATGAGGAAGCATCCGACGTTTTACCGACTCCACTTCGATCAATTGCACGATCTCCGCAAATGGGATCTTCATCTATGAGCAAGGCTCAACGGGAAGCTCTCGAAAAACAAAACAAAGCGATCTTGAAAATGGGATTGACCGCGATCGATGTAGGTTTAACAAAATACGGAAAAGCCGTTTCGCTCGATGAAGAGTTTGAGGTCAAGCATACCGAAGAAGATAAGGATCTTGTCGCTTCAGCTCAATACCGATATTTAGAGGAAAAGGGGTTATTCTTGACAAATTACCTTTCATCGGGTGTTATTGCCGCATCCTTAACGGGTTGGTATATCGGAACTCCGATCTTGAGAATCCGCAAGAATGCGAAACGCCGTTTGATTCGTGGTCGCCTACTTTCACGCCTACCTTTGATCGGTCGCTTCTTCAAGCCAAAGGTCGAAGTCGCACCGATCGCGCAAAATACGGAGGGGAACTTTGCTTGATGAATGTTCAAGATCTCTATTTGCCTTCGGGTCGATCTTTGCATAAGGTGGTTGTAGGTCAAAGCGGTTCGGGCAAGAGCTTCTTTCTCGAAAAGACGGCGAAGGATTTTTTGAAAACGAATAAATCCGAAACGTTCCGAATGATCTATTTTTCACCAAAGCAAGAAGGGTTTGTTGATCTATTACCTAAAGATCGCAAAAAGCGACCGGTCGGTTTGGTCTTCGATGTGGAAGGAATGATCAAGAACATGGAAAAACAAACCTTAACGGTTTTTTATCCCGACCCTTTGAACCTTGAAGCCACGATGGATGAAACGATCAACGCTTTGTTTGACATGAAAGAGATCAACCCCGACATGAAAGCCACGATCATAATAGACGATGCTCAAGTTTTCCTTTCAAGTCGAAAACAAGCTTCAGATGCACATAGACGGCTCGCTTTGTTGGGACGATCGCGAGAACTTAACGCGATCTATGTTTCCCACGCCTTGATCATGAATAAGGCTCTTGAAGCTCAAATTGACTCCCTATTCTTCTTCACACTTCCCGCCCCCGTTCATTGGAAGGCGGGGATTGAACGGTATGGATTCGACCCCGCCCCGTATGTTCAAGACTTGCGAGATCGTCCCTTCTCTTTCATAGCTTTCGATGTGCGATCGGGCGTTTCGAGGCGGATGAACCCCATTCCTCTTGAATGATCCTGTTTATATTCCTCTTGAGTGAACGGGTGCTTCATGGACTACCGAAACTCAATGGGTGCGATCGGTGTAGGTATCGGATTCGCCCTTATGTTTAGCATTATGAACGGACTCTCAACGTATGTTTTCAAGGGTCGCACGATTTCCGAAGCGACCGTTGATCGTATTGGCGGGGGTGTTGCTTGATGGTATCAGTTCTTCCGACTTCCGCAAGTGCAAACGGGATCTTTTCATGGCTTGTCTATGGAATGCTTGCCGTCGCTTCTTTCGCCGCTACTCAAGCATTGATCGGTGCTGAACTTGAAAACGCTATTCGCAAGAAGGAGTGATCATCATGCTCGGAACTTCTAACCAAAGCAAGCTCGCGGGTGGTGGTGTTCGATACACCATGATCTATCAAGACGCTACTTCGCTCGTTTCCGAAACGGCAACCCAAACCTACAACCTTTCAAACCCTCTTCCTTCGGGATTGGTTGAAGAGATCGGCTTTAGATTCACGGGGGCAACCGCCGCCGCTTATCCTTCCGCCGCTTCATTTACCGAACTCATTACCGGTCTTCGTTGCACTTTCAACGGCGATCAATGGTTGAATGTTCAAACTCAAGCGAATGTGAACACATCAAACACGGTTTCCCGTGTTGGTGCTTTCGTTCAAGACATTGGCGGACGTGTCGTTGAAGACACTTCGGCATTGACAAACCTTGATTGCACCGTTTGGATTCCTTGTGGGATCAATGTCCCAAACAATTCAAGGTTCGAGCTTCAATTGAATTATGCCGTTGCCGCCGCCGCTTTGACTTCGGGGAACTTCGAGGTTTGGATCAAATACGGAAAGTCCACGAACATGACGATCGTCGGAAACATGACTTCGCAAAACGTCGCCGCAAACACACAGACTTTGATCACGGTCAAGATTCCAACGATCAAGGGTGCTACTGTTGCGGGGATCGCGGTTCAAGGCGAAACCGCCGTTGACAACCTATCAAGCGTGATCGTGAAGCCTCTCGGTGATTTCCAATACTCCCCCACTTATCTTCGTGGTATTTCGGGTGCATCTCAAAACGGCTATGTCTTCGCCGATCTGAATGATTCTCTCAATGAGCTGCAGTTTGCCGACAAATTGGCGGGCTATTACTTCGTGCCGCTTTACAATTTGTCGATCGTTGATGGTAGCGTTTCGCTTCTTGTTGATGCCGCCGTTGCCGAGTTTTACACTTTCACACCCGTTCTCAACCTTCCAACAAGCGGAAGCGGTGAACGCCAACCACGCCAAACGGCGAGCGTTGCGACGGGATCGAAGGGTGCAATTCTAAGCCGCGCTGAGGATCAATAAGCGGGAGGTTTCCCGCATGGGTCGAGCATACAACGTATCAATTCCCGCAAGCGGGGTAGGTGTTGATCCTATTCCGATCTCGGTTTCGGGTTGCACGATTTTTTCCGGTGAAATAGCCGTTCAATTCGCGTACGATCCCGCCGACTTTGCGGGCGGTCAATTTGCACTAATCAACACCGCTATGACGGGTTATAGTCCAAAAATGATCTTCCCCGCAAATACGATCCTTTGGGTGCGTCAAGATCCCGCTATGGGTCTTCCAGCTGGAACATTTTTCATTCATACCCAAATATCGGAGGTTGTAGCGTGATCCCCGCCTTAGCGGTTGCCGTTGGTTTGGTTTGGTTTTTCTCAAAAGAAGCCAAAAAGCAAGCCCCAACACCCGATCCCGTTCCTAAACCCGATCCGACTCCAACACCCGAACCCGACCCCGAAGATGACGACGGGATCGTTGAGTTCGACAAGCTCACCCGTTGGAGTGGTGAAGAGATCGTGGGTGATTCCGTCGTTTGGGAATATACAACGGGGGTTCGTTATGAGGATGGAACGGAAGAGTTCTCAAACCCGTTTATCGTGATCGGTGATGCCGCACACCACAGTTTTTTGAGGCAATCCACTTCAAGAGGGGCGATCAACATTCCAAAGGAAAGAACCGGAGGATCAACCGATCAAAAGAATGTTCGAGTTTTTGCCTCGATCGCGGATGCCGTCGCGTACCTAAACGAAGCTGAAGAACCGAGAGATCCGAACGATCCCGTTCAACCGCAACCGCAACCCGAAGACGAAGACGACGGAGGATCAACCGTTCCCACACTTCCAACCCGCCCCGATTATGGCGGAGGTTTCGGCTCATCATTGGGTGATATGACCCCTTCCTTTGGTGCGGGTGGTGTTTGATGTGGCTAAACCCCCATATTCCCCTTATCAGTTCATAGATCGCACGCAACCGAATGTTGCGAAAGGTCAATTTGTCTATTACACGGCAACCCTCAAGGAATTGATCCAAGCTCACATTGACGGCGATCAAAACTCCCCGTTTCAAACCGTCTATATTGGCGGGACTCGATCGTATGATGAAGGCAACAACCGCCTTTTGCTCGAATCCGTCGTTTTCGGCACTTCGGGTTATGTTTCGCTCAAAATGAAATCGAACTTTCAAGCTCTCTTCTATGTGCGAACCGAAAACAACGATTACTTCGAGGATAACGCACAAGACGCGATCTCTTCCGATTGGTCGGACACCACCGACGCTCGGCAAATGCTCGCCGAAGAGGGTTTTCCTTCGGTTTGGGTTCAAGACGATGCGGAGTTTTCCGATTCACGAACCGTCTTCGGGCTTGATTCCGGCGACTACTTCTCGATCGATGTTGACGGCGAATCCTCGAATGTTGCTCAAATGCGGGTTCGTTTGTCGGGTGTTGACTATTTCAACAACAAAGAGATCTCAAATGAAACGTATGTGTGGAAGCTTTGGATTAGAAAATGGGAAGCCGATCTTGAAAACCCCGACTTTGTAAAAGACGACGGAGATCAAGACGACGGAGATCAAGACGATGGAGATCAAGACGATGATCAAAACGATCCGATTTCCGATGATTGCCCCGACGGGTTCGTTTATGATCCCGATGTTGGGGCGTGCGTTCCAATCGAAGACGACGAAGACGACGACGACGACGACAAAGACGACACCAACCCGATCGATGATGTGTCGGGCGGTGCGGTGGTTCTTGTCGCGATCGCCATTGGATTGATCATTTATGTGGCGGTGAAAGCATGAACCCCGATCTTGATACCGAACAAAACCGACGAATAAGGGACATTGAAGCTCGAATTAACGAAGTCGAAAACCAAATGTCGGCGATCCTCGCAAGACTTGATCAAGCAACCAATTTATTGAAGATCGTGGGGATCGGTTTGGGTGCTATGATTGGGATCGACATTCAAGGTATGATGATTTAAGGAAGTGAAAAAATGAAAGGATGGACTCGAATAAGCCTTGAAATAAATGAGAAGAAAGCACGCCGATCGATGGCTTCCCGTAAAGGGAAAGGGCATAACTCCGCCGCGTACATCGGGGCGAAAAAGATCGAATGGAAGGTTGCACCGTCGGGCGGTGGCTTTGGCGTATTTCGCAAAATAACGAAGAAGTGATTTCATGCCTAAGATTTACGATCGAACTTGCCGCCGATGGTATCGGGTCGCGTCAAAGGTACGCGTCGGCAAGGTTGGATCTCCCCGTTGGCGTGCCTATTGTGCGCGATCGGCAAAGATCAAAGGCGGTCAAAGCCAATGCTCGAAGAATCAAGCTCAAAGAAGGCGGTGGAAGTGTTGAGTTCACTTAACGATGAACTCAAATCCGCCGTGATCGTTGCGGAGGCTTCAACCAAAGCGTTAACGCGATCGGTCTTGATTGGGACGATCCCGCTTATCGAGTTCGGTTTGATTATTGGATTCTCGATCTTGATTGCTCAAGTTCCTTTGAAACTCATAGGGAGGTTAAACAATGGCTGACGGGATCAACATCAATGTTGAACGTCCCGAAGTTCAAGCTCCCGTTTCGGTCGAACTTTCGGGAACTTCGATCGTTGACTCCATGAGAACGGGGTTAAACGATTTCGTCGCAAATGTCAAGGAAGGAAGCGACGAAGCCTTAACCGTCGTTTTTGTCGGGGTTATGTTCTTTGTTGCGGGTCTTTACTTTTGGCGGAGGGTGTGATCTTGAATGTTGAACCTTGCTTTAGGATTGGCTAAACTCCCATCGAACCTAACGCTTCAAGCATTACGATCGGCGACAAACCCCAAAGCGATCAACACATTGTCAACCGCGATCGCTCAAGCATCGTTAAAGACGGCAACGGATGAGGAAGAGATCACGATCGATGGGATCAACGTCAACATCGATCTTAACGAAGAACGCCTTTTGACAACCGGCGGATTCTCTACCGCCCTTGCTTTAGGATCTGTATATTGGATCGGTGAAAGGTTGAAGATTCAATTTCGTTATGCCGCCATCATCGAGCAATTAACGATCCTTGATCAAGCTCTAAAGGCTGATGATTTAACAAGAGCGACGGAGGCGACGAAAAGGATCGATCTCCTATCAAACCCCCTACTTGATCCCGAAACTTTCGAGATCGTGGAAGAATCGGATCAAGTCAAAGTCATTTATGAAACGCTTTTTGATAGACCCGCAACCGACGGATCAATGTTCAAAGCTGCAGCTTTGACAACACAAGCCGACGATGCCGTTAAGATCGGGTCGAAGGTTGCGTTGTTGGCGGCAAGCGAAGCAACGGAAGAAGCACTTGAGGTTATGATCACCAAAGCAAAACCGATCGCGGGAAAGGTCGCTTCTCGCTTTGTCGGTGCGGTGCTTTGGGTTGATACGGTGTGGTGGGTTGCGACTTCGGCGATCGACATTGGTTTGAATTATGCGGGGATCAAGGAAGAGGATCAAAGAATCCCCATACTCGCCGATATACCGATCATAGGTGCATTATTCGACTTATCCGATTCGGTCGGATCATCGTTTGTCGATCTTGTGATCTCTCCCGTTCTCGACGGGATCTTTTCGCTCTTTGGTCTTGAAGACGAAGTGCAAGCGTTGACCGATCTTCTTTGGGGGATCATAACTTCCGCCGCATTGAATCCAAGCTTAACGCCATTCGTGATCGCATTGATCGCTTTCTATGTTGAAGAAGTCGGGATCACGTTCGATGTCCCGATCTTGTTTGACTTCTTGATCGATTCGGATCAATCGATCGACATTTTGACCGTCTTTCGATTCGAGCCGATCGACATCTTGATCGTGTGGCTTTACGCGATCGTTGCGAAACTCTTGATCAAAGCGTGGGTGATCCCCGCCTATCGATCGTTCACTTCTTCGCTTTCTTCGGCTTGACTGTCGCAACAGTCCAAAGAATGCCCTTTTCGGTCTTCTCAACGCGTACAACGGCGTTTTCAAGATCGGTCAAAGCTGAAGCGAGATCTTCGCCGGAAACATTACCTTCAAGTTCAATTGCTCGACCGATCGCATTGGCGAGTCGGACACCGTGAGGCGTTGAATCGGTGAACTTTGCGTTCGGGTGATGTGCGGCGAACACCGAGATCCCTTTGTTGGATTCTTCGTCGATCACATAGAAGACGGGTTGTGTTTCGTCTTTGAAAGTGCAAGACGAAACGGCGATCTCGAAAGATCCGTTTTCCTTGACTTCCTCGAACCACTTGATCCACTCGGTCGGGTTGGCGTTCTCAATTCGTGCGTCGTTTTTGGTTAATTCAAATTGCATTTGATTTCCTCCTTGTTTCCTTCCACCGAGCGACACCTTATGAACTTGTTTCCTCAAAGGAAACAACCCGCCCCACTATCGCACGATGAATCTTCAATTTCGAGATCGTCAAGATCACGAAGGCGGTTTGTTTGGAATAGCCCGATCTTTCCTCCATTCTTCTCAAACTTGCGTTCTTCAAGTTCGATCGCGATTTGAAACAAGTCGGGATGATCACGCTTGAGGCGTTTCCATGAGCTTGAACCTTGATAACAACACATGAAGCAACCCGACTTTGCGACTTCCCAACCATGATCGGTGTTCATGCTTATGCACTCTTCCCTTGACGTTGGGTGATGATCGAGCAAAGGAAACCAAAGATCAACCCATTTAGGGGCGCGTGGATCTTTATGTGTTGGCTTCCTTCTCGCTTCGTCGGTTGTGATACCCAACCAACAACGAGCGAGAACTTTTCCACGCCTTCGACCCACGATCAACCGCATAAGTCGGCGTTGAGGCAAGATCTTGAAATTGTCGGTGCATGATCTCGCCCCGATAATTGGGATCGTGCCTATCCGGTAATAATCTTCATGCAATTTTCCCCGATGAGATTTCACGATCGCGAAAGGTATTTTCAAAACCGACTCGGCGTATTCCTTAGCCACTTCGATAAACTCGACCGTTTCGGGCAATTCCGATCCCGTGTCGGCGTGAATGATGAGATCCGGTCGAGGAAGTGTCCCTTTATTGATCATGATCAACATGGCGGTTGATTGCGTGCCGCCTCCGTATGAAAGAACCTCAAGCGGTTCTTCGTGGAAGTCGCGATCGATCCAATCGTGCGGGATCGAATTGTACGCGATCTCGACTCCGAGAGCTTTCATTTCTTTGAATAGATCAAGCCTTGACACAACACACACCCCGTTCAATACGAACCCCGCCCGTTTTCGGACAAACGATCACGGTTTCGGGTCTTTCACTTCCGCAAGTCGAGCAAGGGAAGCGAACCTTGACGGGTGGGCGGGAATAGGTGTTTGATGCTCGATCGTATCGGCACGAATACCCGTTGTAATTCGGGATCATCGGTGAACCCCCAACCTTGAGCAAGTCGCACACCGTTTCATTCGTCGCCCTCCATCATTAGAAAGTCGCCTTCGACATGAAAGGTTTGCACATTCTCGGCGAGGCTTCCGGTTGAAACTCATTCTTCATCCCTCTTAGGAGTCAAACGATCTTTGATCCTCATGGCTAAAACCCCGATGTCTTGCCGCAAGCTCGGATCGTCTTCCTCGCTCAAATACAATTCTTCGCCGACAACATCGAGCAAAGCCTTCAATGCGATCAAATGCTTCTTCATCCAACCACCACCAAACATGAGGGGAAAGGTGCGGAAGACTTGCCTTCTCCGAACTTCAAGCGACCCTTGATGAATCGAACCTCCACGTCGGGGCGTTCATAGAAAGACCAAAACCACCCCGTATCAGTTCGGGCGGGAAGCAACATCACGATCTTCTTTGCGTTGCCCTTGTCGAACTCCGAAAGAGCTTTTCCGACCCAATGCTTCAACACTCGACCGTATGGAGGGTTTAACCAAACGCGATCGGCAATCCATTCTTGCTCAAGCCCGTTATCATCAACGGTAAAGAATCGATCGGCTTTGGCGTTCTCGGCGTTGGCGGCGGGGTCAAGGTCGAACTCGCCGAACTCTTCCACGCATTGATCAAAATACGCTTGAGGCGTTGCCCACAAATCGGTTTTTGATGAGAAGTGAACCGCAAGGTTGGATTTCACCAAAGCAAAGCCTCCGTTATCATGTCGATCGCCTTTTCGAGTCGAGCAACCTTGAAGTTCATTGAGTTCGCATGAACGGCGAACTCTTCGGTGTGGGTTTGAATCATCTTAACCCCTCCATCGGTGAGGGGTTGGATAAGAACGGGGGAATAACGAAGCTCGCCTTCTTCCCACTCAAGGGCTTCTTCAATGAGAAGGTCGATCTTCTCTCTTTGCTCATGCAATTTTGCCTTCAAATCAAGCATGAAGCTTGTTTGATACTTGCATTCTTTCCTTCGTGCTACTAAGTCGGGTATTTTGCCTTCCATGTTATCGGGTTGGACTTGCGGCTATTAACCGTTTCCTCCGTTTCCAATGGAAACAACCCGCTTTTGCACCCCTTCAGCTTGATCCAACGGTTGAACCGATCGTGGTTCTTCGTGGCGGGGGGCGAAGCCCTCCGCCGCACTAGGGGG